>Ga0123353_10019556_pt1 | contig 10070 bp, 8 predicted proteins | sample TergutLab28metaG_3_FD_92763 | JGI IMG/M metagenome (GOLD analysis project Ga0123353, IMG submission 92763) | Labiotermes labralis P3 segment gut microbial communities from Petit-Saut dam, French Guiana - Lab288 P3 | ecosystem: Host-associated > Arthropoda: Insects > Digestive system > Gut ...
CATTATTAAATCTTTTTTGGTTCCTGAAATAATAAAGTTTTTTGTAAACCATGTACAAAAATTTAAATGCCAAGTGAAAATAATGTCGTACGCGAAGGTTGACTGTAGCCAATTTAAATCCCGTCGCCTAAAGGTTAACCAACTTGATGCACAAAATTTTTGTTTTACAGTAAGTTTATTTCATGCCTCTACATGTGCTCGAAACATGTAGAGGCATGAAATAAACTTACTGTAAAACAAAAATTTTGTGCATCAAGTTGGTTAATTACTGAGATAAATATACTGAGATGCATGGACAGCAAAACGTCAAAAAAAGGTTGACAAACATGTTTGTTTCACACATATGAAGATTAACCCAGTACCTAAAAAACATTTCAAAAGAAAGTGATGATATCCCCAAGCCCTAAACTTCGTGAACAAAGACAACACTGCATGCTGTAACTATTCTTGGCACTCTGCACTGAAGTGTTAAGCAAGCACTATCCCATGAAGTGAGTTACACTGTAACATTGTAGCCAACCATTTTAGTATAGTTGTTTATTAGGTTTGCTGGTGCCATTTACGGACGGTCAGTCAACGTATGTTCAGGAACCACTGGCGATAGGTAGGTGGGGTTGTATGGGGAGAGATTTAAATGAGAAAACGTCAGCAGTGGTCAACGGACGGTAGCAGTCCAGTAAGGAAGTCAGTTGCGTACGAGTGTGGAGTAAGTGGGAGTACAGAGAAGTGCCTGTGTCAGTTTCCTAGATATGATCTAGTTGTTTTACTGGATATAGCGCTCCGTTATTTTATATCAACAATAAATTGAGTATATAAAACAAGTAAAAAAAAAAGAAATAACTAAAAATATATTTGATTTGTTTAACCACACCCGTTTCCCAAAAGAGGATCACCTACCAGACTGAGGATGCCGGGAGAACCAAGTTAAAAAGGGTGATTGTGTATAAACATGTTTTTAACCTTAGCACTAGTTCATGCCCTTGCCACAACACCCATGGGAACAGCAGGCTGTGTGGGCTCCAGGGCCAGGCTGGGTGCTTTGGAGATGAGAAAAACATTCAGGAATTAAGCCGTGACTTGTTTGTTGCCTGCTTCAAAGCCTTGCCTCTATAATGACTCAGCCTGTCAATGCATCATCACTTACGTCTGTTACCATTCACTACTAATCAAGATTAAAAAAGCTTCGTTACAGTGCTCAAGTAACGCACCGTTTGAAATCTGCAAAAAGTGAGCAAGATGCCATAATAATTTATTTATTACCTGCCTAATGAGGTGGTTAAGACGATCAATCCATGAACGAATAGTTAAAACGTGAAATGTCTTTGTCCCCAAAAGCAGCATCTGATTTCCAAAGCTAACGATAGAGTTGTAACATGCACGTTCACCAGCCAATGCCTGGAAGGAAAAATAAAATTATTTATATGAATAAAAGTGCAGCAGAACTGGACAGTCATGAATTACATTCATGCAGTTAACACTGCAACTGTTACTGTGTATCCAGTATAACTACACTAGGAATGTGATACACAATTTTGTGCTTGTAAAAAAAAAGAGTACTTTGTATTGTGTTCAAGAATGTGTCAAAACCCCTGAAGAATGTGAAACTTAAAATGTGATTTGATGGTAAGTACCCACCATTTAATGGAAAAATTATACAAAATATTGTTTTAGTAAAAATGGTACATTTCACTCCAGAATTACAAAAAAAACAACACATCTTCAGGCTTGCCCTGCCAAGATATTTTCCCATATAATATGCTTGATTTGTTGAATTCTTCTGCAAATGTAATAAGAGGGTTTTACTGTAGTATGTAGATGAAACATACGGAAAGGTATATATGACTTCTCCATAAAAAAATTAAAAAAATTCCATTATGAAAACAAAGAATTTTCTTTTGCCCCTCAGCTACTGCACATTGAAAACTGCACTAGCTTTATATATATGTAATTTTGAGGTTCTTATGACACAGACAATCCATATTGTGGTCTCCTAAGTTGTGACACTGTACAGGCTGGAAGATGGGTACTGATGTTTTAAAAGAACATACAGCATTCATCTACCATTCAACCCTAAAAATGAAGGAAGTATGTTCTTGTGCAGCAGCAGTACCCACATATCACTCACAATGTCATAAGCCAGAACACCAAAGCATGTGCTGGCTTTAACTTACCAAAGCTCTACTGACATTGCCACCTGTTGCGAGACCTTTGAAGTGACTCGTTCCATACACCAAGCGAACCTCTGCCAGATCCAGAACTTCAAGTTCTTCCTGTGTTCGCACATCCACTAAGTGAAGCTGCTCCATGGTGTCTACAGTGGCCAGGGTGCGTGTGTTGAGCCAATGCATACTCAGCAACAAATATGAAACAGTCAAACGTTGAAGAGGAACAAAGCGGATTTTACTTCTTCCATCGACGACGGATACCTGGAAGAATTTACAGAAGCAATTAATAAGACACGAAACTTGCAAAGTGACAAGACATAATAATAATAATAATAATAATAATAATAATAATAATAATAATAATAATAATAATAATAATAATAATAATAATAATAACAACAACAACAACAACAACAACAACAACAATAACAACAACAACAATAATAATAACAACAACAACGACGACAACGATGATGATGATGATGATAATAATAATATTAATAATACGTTATTTCAGGTTTCTGCCATGAAGGAGATATAATCTGCACTCTCCTGGGATGTTACGCAGCATATAGTGGCAATTCCCTACTGGCATTTCAGAACAACCTATTGGTCCCGTCTTGAAGGGTCTAGCAAAAATGTTGGTAAGATTTACCACCATACACTGCGTAACATCCCAGAAGAGTGCAATTCTCAAGAACTAATAACATCCCAGATTAGCAGATGCACAAATTTAGACTGAGACTTTCTTTGTTTCCATCATCAGGTAATGACCCCCTGATGATGCAGACCGCAGAGAACCATCATCACAATGGTGGCAGCATGACACATGCACATTACATCACGGACAGGCATCAAATGCTACGCTGCACACTGCAGCTACGTATGAGCGCATACAAGGAAGACAATGTTATAAAAGATATGATGGTGCATGTAACGAGTCATGTTACAAACCCCATAACATACAGGCTGCACACTGCTAATAATCTCATCACCAACAAATGGCACACCATTCGTAAAAGCCATGATTCTTAAACAGCAACTCATGTAGGGTGTTCAAGCAAATATGGTACTCATGAATGAGTATTTTTGTTTATTGTATATATGGTTTGGATTAATAAAACATATGTCAGTCAACACCTTGCCAATATTACAGTCTGAAAAATTTTACTGTTTCCTTCTTGTGAAGGAGAAGCTAACAAGCAGAATTTTTGTTGTCTTCCATTTTCTGAATTAAGGTAAATCAGTCCCATTACAGGCCCGAGGTGCCCAGAGGGTTCCAGGAAGTTAAGGTTTTCAGATTATGTGACAATGGCCCAGGTTGGTGGTAAGGTTGTCAGCCTTACGCACCGGCCGCTTTTACCCCCAGGAAATGCTCCTGGTCTGTTAGAAGCTGAGTCGACCCCAGGGCCATAGTGTGATCAGAAGGATTATGTCAATGAAAAATTCCAATGACACCAACATTCTCTGAATTACAGTTTAATATGTTCCTGTACACATATTCTTTTTGGAGCCCCTTTAAAAGATAATTCAATAAATTTCTGTTCTTTGGAATATGCAACTAAAGTCAGCATCTCTGTTGCCCTCTGTCTGCTTGGGCTTGAGATGTTCTCTATGAATATATTTTTTAGACATCTTGTGGTTGTTACAATACCGCTTAAATTAAACATAAGTTCACCCAAGAAATTGTGAAGGCAAATAGGAAAATGTAGGTATAGCCCAACACATTTTAAGCCTCAGCACTATATGGAGGCGAGGGGTCATCTTCAGGGCCTGCAGATGGAGCCCCAGTTCCCATTGAATGGGAAACTGGTGGCCTGTGCCAGTCCAAACACTTTCGAGAAGACACGTCTCTTACCCACTGCCAAGAACCGAACTACAATTCATGTCATCCAGGCCAATGCCTATTCACCACACAGTCTACGCTACGCCAGGCCTTTAAGTCATCTTAAGGCTAAGCTAAGAACCATGAAATTCTTTACAGTGTGACTGCGCACATTTGGGATCCCCTATGGTGCGCAGCCACACTGTAAAGAATTTCATGGTTCTTAGCTTAGCCTGAAGATGACTTTTTAAGTCGAAACATGTCGCTTTAACTCATGTTTTTATTATATAGTTGTGTTAACGGAAATATGCATTAATAATCACCACACAGTCTACGCTACGCCAGGTCTTTAAGAAGCATACATTAATGTCTGTTTATAGTCTCCCATAAGTAGAAAGGTGTGTGAAAGACTAGGCCTCATAATTTTTTACACACAAATGGGCAAACACATCTGAATAAAACCATAACAATTAACTTCCTTGAGCTTAATTGTTCATGTATATACAACCATTTCTCAACATAATCACCTTTACTACCTACAAACTTTCACCAATGTTCAAGTAATTTTGTTACATCCACCACAACAGAGCAGTGCATCTTGATTATAGAACCACAACTTAACCACCATCTTGACCTCAATGTCCTGTAAAATGTTCCTTCAGATTGGAAAACAGATGAAAATCTGATGGCACCAAGTCAGTGCTATATGGTGGGTGATCCAAGACAGTGACAATGTGATGAATCTGTGTGGCCGTTCTCACACTGGTGTGCAGTCAAGCAATGTTATGTTGAAGAACAGCAAGTCCCATGTGATGGTGAACTCTTTGTTCAGCTTTTTCAGCATTTCACAATACTGCTTAGAGTTAATGCTTGTGCCAGTAGGCGTGTACTTGGAATGCATCATGCCTTGAATGACCCTGAAAACTGTAGACCCGCACAACCTTTGCACCATGACCATGTGCAGCCCCGTGTTGAACATTAATTGAAATTGAAATAAATTTATTACTTGTCTAAATCAGCTTTAGCATAGCAATATAGATGTGTCTCACTGTTGTATTGGATTGTACTGTGTATCGAGGTTGTTGTTTTGTTACGTTATGCGGACTTTGCTTTGTGATTGACACGGTTGTGGAGTCTTGTGCATGTATTGTGATTTGTGGTGTATGGTTTGGACTGGTCCAGTGTTGCATATGTGACAAAATGGATGTACAATTATAAATAAATAAATAAATAATGATGGCTACACATTCCTCTCCATAAAAAACATTCACTAATGAATGTCAGTCAAAGGCATGTGTTCTGCAGTGAGGAATTCTATCACTGCACACTGTTTCATGCCCACTGACATTTTGCCTTACACTTAGCAATGTTTGTTAAAACAACTCGAAGCCCTGTAGTGGCAGAATTCTGAAATATGGCACAGTGTGCAGGAAGGTGTAATGAATTAAATGCAGTTCAGTCTGTATTCCTACATGTGTTTCTCTTAAGTAAAAGAATTACTATGCATGACTACTCAGCACTGCTTCATCTCTCTCAAACTTACGGGTCTAGTGTCGGCCCTAGTGAACATGATAATGATCCTTACCGTGAATGATGAGAAATGACTACAAGGTCAAATAATAATATATATTTCCGTCAGCACAACTATATAATAGAAGCATAAGTTAAAGCAAAATGTTTCGACTTAAAAAGTCATCTTAAAGCTAAGCTAAGAACCATGAAATTCTTTACAGTGTGACTGCGCGCATTTGGGATCCCATATGGTGCGCAGCCACACTGTAAAGAATTTCATGGTTCTTAAGCTTAGCCTGAAGATGACTTTTTAAGTCGAAACATGTCGCTTTAACTTATGCTTTTATTATATAGTTGTGCTGACGGAAATATACATTAATTAAAGTGAATATATAAATACACAACAGAATGACTTCGTTCAAATCAAATTATAATGTTTCAGAACTGATGCTATCCTGCCAGTATGGTTTTCTGAATAAACCAAATGTACCCAGTTTGTGTTAGTTCATGTTATGACTGCCAGGGATAAGTGAAAAAAGTTCTACCTTGATCAAGTCATCTGTAGAAGGCCACAGGACAAGTTACATTTCAAATGCAGGAAATCAGCTAAAGGAACACATGAAATGCTTCGAATTGTTCACGGAACTGAACCTCTGAATTTTATGTGGCCGTTTACTGGTTTAAGAGATTCAAAGGGGACATGAGGACCTTGGAAGATGATACCAGGACCGGACATACAGCATCTGCTTGAAATTTGGAAACAATCACAAAGGTATGTGAAGCGGTTACCACAGACTGTTGTATTTCCCTAAAATTGGTGGAGAATCAAATGGAAGTGGATTTTGAATGTGATGTACTGAATTACAGTCTAGGACCAATAACTTGGAACTCTGAAGGTATTTAAGGAACGTGTGTAGTGTGGGATACATTTCTGCATGCACTGTATGTTTAATCAGATACAGACTCATACAGCAAATTTCCATTCACCTTCTCTTTGCCCTGCTTTCTCACCATGCAAGTTCCAGTTATCAGTCCCTGGATGTACTTATGGGCAGTTTTTTTCAGGAATTTATTGTTCAAGCAATATGTGCCAAATTTCAGAGCCAAAATTTCCTTTCTGTTGCATTATATAATTATCTCTCTGACTTAACAAATTAGGAGATGAAATTTTCTTATGCTTATTTCTGAGAAACTGAAATTTAAAAAATTTATTTATCTAGCTGAAACATGCTGGTTTAAATACTTTCGTCCTTTTTCATTTTCCAGACTTAATACTCAGAGGAATGTTGAAAACCATCCAAATATTACTCTGGAAATTCCTTGGGTTTTATTTGCCTGGACATTAATAAATGACCCCATCCATGTTGCACCGAGTTTCATATTTTAATTTCAGCTGGCAATAAGTGACTGACACACGTGAATTATTGTTTATTACAATTACATTCTTCAGCTAAGTGCTGCCACATTAACCGGCAGAATTATACAGACCTTTCACACCAACCTGCTACTGTGTGTGACTCTTGTTTTCCTAATACACAGAAAAAACCATACTTAGTTTACCTGGAAGAAATATATAGTAGATTCTCTGGCAAACGCTAGAACAGGATCAATAACTCGGGTTCCATCTGCCATCTGAATTATGACAAACTGCCAAGCAAGGAGTGGCAGAGTGGCTGGACTAGGGTGGACCAATGACTGTGTGAAGAGAACCCTCATCCTTGGTCGAATGCTGACCACTATAACCTGAAACATAAAACACACCACCGTAATCAACTTTTGCGCAATTTCAGGCTTCCGCCACAAAGTAGCTGAGAACTGCACTCTACTGGGTTATTATGCCCCAAGTTGTGACACCCGCTGTGTAATAACCCAGAAAAGCACAGTTCATAATCAACTTTACTTTCAGATCTGAGATTTACATGCCAAACAATACCAAGGTTATGGGCTACTGACTGAGTCACCATGTACGAAGGCTGTTCAGAAATTATAGTCTTTTTTACCAACTTGATGCACAAATTCTTTATTTTAATACATTTATTACATTCCTCTACATGTTTCAAGCACTGTTGTGCTCATCATCAGGCGGACAAATTGTGTTAGTACAGCATCTGGTATCGTCACTCTCTTAGGTGACTTCAGTACACAGGTTACGAGAGACCAGTCACCTAAAGACAGTGACGATACCAGATGCTCTACTAATACAATTAGTCCTCCTGAAGATGAGAATATTAGTGCTCAAAACATGTAGAGGAATATAATAAATGTATTACAATAAATAATTTGTGCATCAAGTTGGTAAAAAAGATTATCATTATATTAGGATGCACGGTCAACAAAACGTAACAAGAAAAGCTGTTCAGAAAGTTCCAGACTGTGTGCACAATGGCCTGAATAAACCAAATTCTGTTGATGTTTTTCACTCAGTCCTAATGTGTTTTTTATTAAGTATAAACAATTATTTCATTTAAATACAGTGTGCCTTGGCAATTTACTAAGAGAGTAACATTTAAAAAAATTTAATGGGGCACAAACAGTATTTTATTTAATCAGGCAAAGAACTTTTTGAGCCCCCCTTGTAATACAGTGGATAGGCACCGTGCTGTACCCAGCTTCAGGATGGAACCTGAAAATGGAGGTGAAAGGTTCCTCCAAAACAATGGTATTTATATAGCATAACAGATAATGCAACATTCCCACATCCAAGAAAACTTGAGATGAGATTACCTTAGATAAAGTTGCCATGGCAACCAACACAACACCACGCAGTGGATGTGTGGTAAACTGGTGTAAGAGCAGTGGTTCCAGGCAGCAGACTTCACCTCTGCTGCCAGAAAATAAGCACTTCGAATCACAGCCTCGAACACCCATTGTACGGCGAAAGTTAAGCTCAAATACAGATCCACCACTGTCACTGCATAATGCCAGTGTAGGAGAGTCTGTAAACTAAAATACAGCACAGTTTCATGTAGCAGTTTCAGTTGTTGGCTCCATTACATGAGGAAACAATTTCTGAACATGCACATATAATTATATACTGCTGTGACACACAAGCCACACTACTTAGCTGCTACGTAAAAGTCCAAATTCATCACCATTGAGAACATTAACAAGGTTTTGGAATTCACATCTATTGTACCCTGATAATAAGGGGTTGTTGCCTCTTCAATGCAACATGCATACCACCATGAAAACAAAAAGTAACTGAAGAAGAAAAACAACACACACACACACATATATATATGTTAATGCTTAAGAAAATAAAAATCTGACATAATGAAGGTTAACAAACACCAACATAAGGACTGGCTGGTAAGTAATGCCTCTTAATTTATGCACTAGATGGAGGTCAGCTCCACGCCATTTCCTTTACTCCTGGGGAACGAAATCCTAGAACCCACTGGACAGTAGGTCCAGTGGGCCCCACAGCTGGTCTGGACTCTGTGGAAAGTAGAAAAAACCTCTGCAACTGTCAGGAGGTGAACTCTGATCATTTACCCTTTAGTTAACTACTATACTGAGCCCACAAGCAATAATTACCAAAATACATTAACCCTTTAAATGCCGAGTTAAATCCCAACTGTAAGTGCCAGCTCGCCGAATTTTTCTGCGGGGTATTTAAATTTTGCGCATGATATTCGCAAAACCTGAATATTTCGAGAACTAAGGAGTATAAATTTGTGAAACAAAAAGCATTTTGTGGGGAAGGAAACAGACATTGCTCAGAACGCCTTAAAAATGCTGTAATTTCCTTAATGCATAATGGAGAAGATAAGTTTCTAAACGAACTGGTAAATATCCATGTTCTTTTACTTACATTGGGGTCAAAGGCTTCAACTCTTTGTATGGAGGACAGATGAATAGATGTCTTACAAGATGGTCTTTGTATGGTAATCTTCAAAACAGTTTTGATCAACACAAAGCGCCACGTCACACTTGACACATCTGAATATCACCGTTCGCTTCACGCCCCCCACTGAACACACACAACATCGCCGTTTCGTGTTACTGCGGCCAGGCCATTGTTTATTGTGACATGCGTCCAGTCTTCCAGTGTTATTAGAAGCTGAGGCTGGTCTCCCTGCAGGCATGGATGGTTGTGGCTCATGCCCAGACCGTGCCAGCATCTCTCTGATAAGGGTGAGTCGAAAATCTCTGTGTGAGATTTTCTTCCCGCCACATGAAGATAAGAGGATTAACTGTTGACAATGGCCAGGTCTAACAGGTGGAAAAAGAGTTTTTTTGTCCACTTCCATGCTCGACAGCTGACCGTGTAGCTATTGGTCATCCTATCTGCATTATCAACATGCCACATGTGATGGTTATAATCCGCCACAATTGCCGGCTTTATTGCATTCCCGTGTTCATCGCGATAATTACCTTCTCTGGGTGGATCGTGAATGTTTGTCAGGAGGCACATGTCTCTCTTGTCCTTCCACACCACAGCCGTCAAGTCACCCCTGGTTCTTACTCGAATGTCACCACGTTTCAGTCTCAGTGTCTTGGGTTTGAGGTCCTTGGGCATGCCCTTTCTATGTAGTCTCACAGTCCCACAACAAGAAATTTTTTTC
>Ga0123353_10019558_pt1 | contig 10069 bp, 7 predicted proteins | sample TergutLab28metaG_3_FD_92763 | JGI IMG/M metagenome (GOLD analysis project Ga0123353, IMG submission 92763) | Labiotermes labralis P3 segment gut microbial communities from Petit-Saut dam, French Guiana - Lab288 P3 | ecosystem: Host-associated > Arthropoda: Insects > Digestive system > Gut ...
ACTCCCATCTACCCCTTGGGTATCTCCCTTTCGCGCAAACTTTTCATTTCAATATCTGGTGAAAAATGAAAATGAAGTAGATCCTCATTAGGCAATTTGCTCCAACTGCCTGCTACTTACTCTCTTTCATCCAAATACTTGTAACCACACGTTATTCCCAAACACTATTCCTTTAATGTAAGAAAGATAAGATAAGCATAATAAATTCTAATCGAAAAGTCTGAATGAATGAACCACTTGCAAGACGTAGGTGTAGATGGTAGAATAATATTAGGCCTCAATTGGAGCTAATAGGTGGGTTATGAAGATGCAAACTAGATACATCGGTGGGCTCTTGTGAACAGGGTAAAATCTTTTGGGTTCCATTTCAGGTGGATAATTTTTTGAACAGATATGCGATTATAGGTTAAGAAGGAATATGGGTTATTATGTTAGTGCTGGGCGAAACATACGATACACTTTGTAAATATTAGGCCCATGATTTACACGACTGATATGAACATCTGTTATCTTCCTCTGTTTTCGTCTGTACGTGCAACACCGAGTTTTATGCAAGACGGGTTAATCTTGGCTACCAAGCGAATATTTGATTCTCGAGGACATCCAGTGTGTGATTAGACAGCTAAAAAGCCTGTTAAATAAATCAAGATTCAGTCAGTTCTATCACTCACCTAAAACGCACAGCGCTGTAAAGTAAACTAATTAGGAGGTCACCGTTCGTGACGCATCTACGACAAAATTCTGCTTGCCTGCACTAATATGTCCGAAAATCCCGGGCTTTATTTCTTGCCAGCCAGCTGCTTACTACCAGCTATCGATATAACCGCCGACGAAGTCGAATAAAGAAGTACCAACCCACACGTTACAATTATTGTGTTTGATCTCTAATACACTCTGGAATTACGTGTAATAAAATAACTTATCCGTAAAGAGTATCGTATACGATAAATACCACAACATATCTGGCATTATAAATAAAATTATTAATTGCAGATGAGATCAATGTTGCTATTGGTAGCACTGTTGCATTCCTACCTGACCGCACTTGACAATGAATTGTGACAAGCGTGATGACGTGAGGCAACACAATCAGGCAATGTGTACGAATTCATATGGAGCGTACAGAAGAAAATGATCGAAGGCTTTGTGTATATTTTAGGGTTTTTGATACTATATTCCGCATACACAAACATAAAATGTGATGGAAGAAGTTGCAGAGTTCTAGAAAATTGATTTAGGTATTTTGAGTATCGGGCTGCTGCATAAAATTATAAAGATGTCCAGAAGAGACAGTGTGTTTGTGAAATTTTGCATTCCTGTAAAGTGCAAATTACTTTTTAAATCCTAGCTCGTTATGTGCAAGTGATGCACTTTTCCAGATGAAGCTGTAGTTATTATAATAGAATGTCGCAGCATGGCTACCAACAAACATATACTTCTTCCCATCATCGAGAGGGAACTATGGACTTATACATTGAGACACTTACTGGAACAGCATTTGAGATGACAGTATCACCCTTTGATACTGTTATGTCCATAAAATCAAAGATTCAGAGAGTTGAAGGTAAGATACCTGCAGTCTGAATATTTGGTATTGTTGTTTCTTTCTTTGTTATATGCTAATGTAATTTTGCATCCTGCTGCAGGTATCCCTGTATCACACCAGCATCTCTTGTACAACCTTCAAGAATTAGATGATTCAGCTTGTCTCATAGATTATGCCATTCAAGATGGTGCAACACTGAAGTTAGTATTGTCCATGCGAGGTGGACCAATTAGCACCCGACATCTCCCGCCAGATCAAGAGCTTGCTTGGAAGAAATTAAGAGAGTTTGTTGAAAGTAATAGGTAATAAGCTTGCTGGGACAAAAGTGACCCTAAAAAGAAGTTTTGGCAAAGTTACATGACATATATCTGTTGGTGTTTGGATGTAACAGTTTATAATGATGAAAATGACAACATTCCACCATCCTTATTCTTCATTTCCTCTATTTATTTTTGTTCCATCCTTCCTTAGATTGTAAGTTAATAGTTTCCCCACAGTTTTATGTTTTGTGATAACTTATGATGAACTATGTTAAAGGGAAATAAATCGTTGCAATTACTAATTTACATAGCAACAGCCGTTTAGCACATTAATTATGTCACCATGAATCTGATTTTCAGGGATGTTTTTGAATGTTTGCCTCCTGGATGCCGTGTAAGAGTTGTCTGTGAGAGTGATCAAGTCAACTTGTTCAGATTTATTGAAAATGAAAATCAAGTCAACTTGTTCAGACTTATTGAAAATGAAGATGGAACATACTCTCCACTGTCAGAATCTTGGAGTGGCTCTTCCTTTCGGTAATGATGTTTACTTAGACTTATGCTAAAAATATTTGACTATGAAACATACTTGATATCATACATACCATGCATTATGTTCAATAACACTGTTTATTAGGACCAACTTCTATGCACAACATTGCTTACATTAAATCGTTTACTATTCACAGTGCATAAAATTTGGTTTTAATAAATAGTGTTAAAAACAGAGATTTAATTCTGCTACCTTGCACATTTACCCATATTTTGATTTCAGTCTTCCTGATGCTTTTGCTTTCATTGGCTCATCATTGACAAAACTTTAAGCAAAAAAAAAAAAATCGTAGACATAAAGTGAGTATTTTGTGACTAACAGTGAGCACATGCAACCTTTCCCTTGAAGATCTATGCAGTAACCTGTAAGAGTACTGCTATGGATGATCAGATTGGCACACCAGTCTTAAATCAAATACAGTAATGAATTAATCTTTAATTAATCATATTTTAAAACAGTAGTTTATACGAAAAATCAGACATTACAGTACAAGGTCTAATTATGTACAATATTCGTTATTTCTTCTGAAAACAGAAGTTTTGCTGCCTAACCTGTAGAAATTATATTGTTGTACAGGTGATGATTATTAATGAAATTTGAGTATGCTACTGTCTTACTCCATGGTTATATTTCAAGTCTTGAATCAATGTATGATTCATTCATACTTGTGACTCACTCATTAGACACAATGGAAGTCACATGAGGGGAACATATCATAGTACATAGAAATGATACAGAATTTGGATGCAAATTCTGAAATTTGAATTTATTTTGACAGGAATCTGTTTGCTGAGGAGGAGTCAGAAGAAGCTGCAAGAAGACTCCAAGAAAATTCTGTTACTATGGGGAAAATGCAAGAACTTCGAACTAGGATGGAAAAATTATCTTTGCAGAAGAAGGCAAGATTGTAACCTTAAAGTAGTTTAGCATGCCTTCATGTCCACATTTAATACCTATTTAAATTAGGGCATTCTAGATGTAAGTTACAATTAATTCAGAGGTGTATTTGGAGAATCTATGTTAGATTTCAGTTTCTTTCCCCTACTGCCCAAAACCGATGGTACAGAAGCTACATAAACTTCCCAAGACAGCAACAGTTGTGATAATGATACATTTTTGGTTACTTCAAAATTTGGTATACATTAAAATGAATAGTACTTATTGCTGAAATTTTGGTGAACAGTAATTCAAAATGAAAAGCAAGTCACTTTAATGTAAAAGTTACATTGCCAGTTTCTGTACAAAATTATTAATTAATATGAATTTGATGAATCATGTAGTAACATGTCTTATTCATTTAGAGGACACGTGAAAACTGTAGTTTTATTGACTAATAGTTCCATATTTAACCACGGTCTCTTTAATAAAAGCCCACTGCATGAACAAATCGTACAGCATTCATCTTGCAATCTGTATATTTATCAACTCTTAATCTACATGATCACTGTAACAGAAATTTGATATTCTCTAGTCACAATTTAAAAAGCAATATACAGTTCATGCTTAATTCTCTTACCACTCTTAGCAACTCTTCGAGGATTGGAACAACGGTGGGTCCTGTCTAATTTCATAACATAGTTTTAATTATTTTTCTTCATTTCTGTTTTGTTTTAGCTCACATATTATAAACTTGGAAAACTTTTGGTGATCTTTCTAGATAAACAAATGCCTGTTTCATACATGGTCACAATGCGTTGCAGAATCTTCATTCATTTCTGCTCTTTTCTACACATACTTTATGCACTGTGTGTGTATCTGTGCATAAAACAAACAATACCTTCTGGGCCATTTGCTTTATATTAATGATCACTGGCCTCATGGCTAATAATTTAGTCAGATAACTTTCACTTACATATCACCAGAGTTAACCACTACATCATGATACTTGGTCATGTTAAAATTTTTAATTGCTGAGATACTACATACAGGCATAGTAACTTCTATACATTGGCTAATCACATATCTCAGCAATGTGTTTTCACCATTTACAGCTGCTATAAAATACAGTAATCAGAACGAAAATAATGTGCGTGTTTTGATGTTACAGCCAAAGAAACCAACTCCACGTGTTCTATCAGGTAAACGTCCCTTACTTCATAATCGTAGGGGAACGCCTCGACCCCAGCATGGTCACAAATCAAAGTCCCGGGAGCACAATGAAGTTCCGCAGATAAATGGTCAAAGTAATATGTTGCAGCTTCCTCCCATCAGTAAGTCAGAAAATGTCACGTCCACCACTCCATATCAGCAATGCTCCAGTGGTGGAATGTACCTGGCAACAAGTTCCCTTCTCCAAGCACAGAATCAGTTGCAAGCAAGGCGAAACAAAGGCCTGGAAACTAATCCATCAGTCAGTGGAAGTGAATTTGGCAATAATTTAACAGTAACAGTTAATAAACATGCTCGAAGAAGATCACAACAGCATAGCTTACCGGCAATTGTTTCAACTGCTCATCCTTTTTCTGATGTTAAGAAAATTAATGACAGTACAGAAAATAGTGAACATCTCCTAGATATGAAACCAAGACAAAACAGTAACTATAGACAGGGGAGCAGTGTAACAAATGGTCATCACAGTCAAATGACAAAGAACTCTAGGAAAGACTTAAGTCTGAGGAGCAGTCAGGGAGTTTCAGTCATATCAACCCCAAACACTGCTAATGTAGAAGAATTCTCTGACTCACCAATGGGAAAGGAAGAACCAGAATTTTCATCCCCTCCAAATCCCATCATAGTTCCATCCAAAGAAGCAACCACATTCACAGTTTCACAGATCTGTCAGGAGCGAGTACGTACACCTGTCGGTAGTAGCCAAAATCGATATAGGGTATCTCAATTAATTTTAGATGATGATCGGCCCAAAACATCACCAGATGAATTGACTGCGCAAGAGAAAGTTGCTCAGGAATTGTGTGCTATTGTGAGTAACACTAAGTGGCACAGACAGAAACAACAACAGAAAGTCCATTGGAGCAATTCGCAATCAGAATTGTTAGGTGATTTACCTGTAGGACAAAGAAAGAATGAAAGTAATCCAAAAGACTTCGTACAAGAGAAAAGGTCTAGAATTGACCTGACTCTTCCTCTTCAGTCGTCATTGATAGATGTGAGAATAAGATCTCCAAGGTATGGACGCAGAAGTATCATCTTGCCAGCTGCCAAAAATCATAATGTGAAGCATGACAGATTAGAATGTGATGTAACTGCCATGCACCAGACAGAACCAAATCTTGATGCTCATTCAGTGACAGACTCAAGACAACTGTCTTCTTCTGGTCACAGTAGATTGCTGCATCCATCTCTCAATACAGTGGGACAGTTGGGTCACAATACCCTATCCCTGTCCCAAGATGTGTCTCCAAAAACTTTGCCCCTTGTCTCCACCAAAAAACAAAGTACAGTCCGAAGCAGGTGCAGTGAGTGTAGAAAGAGACTGAATATTACCAATGTGTATACCTGCCGCTGTGACAAACTCTTTTGTGCTGCCCATCGTTACTCAGAACTACATAACTGCACATTTGACTATAAAACTGATGGTCGTAAAATACTGGAACGAACTAATCCACTAGTTACAGCACAGAAGTTGCCAAAAATTTAAGAAAATTACGTCAGTGGCACTAAATTATGCAACTTTAACAAAAATTGCTTTAATATATTTTTGCTTTAAATCTTTATCTTCCTGATTACATTTCAGTGTAAAGTGATCAGTACTTAAGTTTAGATATTCAGTTCTGCAATTCAGGTGCCCTTGTAAAGATAAGATGTTACATGTCTACAAAAAATTTCTAAAAAGTTATGAAAGTTAAGCTCATTGTTATTAAATGGTTTATAACAAGATGAGTAAGCAGGCAGTAATATAGTGTATAAAGGTGAATGGAGGGAAGTTTATAAGTGATAGCTAACTTCAAACACAAGGCTCTGGCTTCCTTGAAACACCTGAATGTGATATTATTTGTGTATTTTTTTCCTTTCGTTTTATAACCACAATTTAATTCGTCCAATTTGTAGCTTACCACAACATTTTAGATATGAATTTTTTCTTTGGCCATTTCACATGCATTCATAATGCTTATGGCTTAAAAGTGCTTGTCTGGCATAGAGTCATGATTTAGTAAATGAATGTTTAACCTATGATTTCATATGTTCACTTTCAGAAAGGCAAATATTTTATATTTACTATCTGTAAAAACTAAAGGTTTAAACAAATGAGACTTCAAAAATACACACTAAACATAATACTTCTGTTAGCATTGTTTAAATTAACATCTGTGATGTTTCAGTATTAAGCTTTTAATAATTTAATCCACAGTGATACACGAACTATCGCAATCCATTGTCACTAACAGCAAAATGAATGCCTGCCTTTGTATTATATAAAGAAGTATCTTGGTTACACAGTATTAAATGCCAATAAATAAGAGATTTTTTTCATTATGGTGCTTGCTTTTGTATGAATTTATATATTTTTAGTGACACTTATTTCTGACATAACATAATCCCACATAATCCAGTCCTTTACAAAGGCACCAATTTGACATTTGAGTGAAGCACAGGTATAAACAGTAACATCCCAGATGAGGCCACAGTAAAAACCGTAAGAAATGTTACACAATACAATAACAGCCTGACAACAACACTCAGCCGTCCGTCCTCACAATGACATGGCAAAAGATATACCAAACTCCAACACAGTGTGATGATCAACCCACAGAACTATTACTACCTAATGAAACAAACAGCAGACTTACCACATCAAAACAACCCAAAACATAATAGCAGGTACAGAGAATAAATTCATGCAATCATAAAGTAATGCAATTAAAACAGTAAGCAGGGAGCTAATTAGGTATTCACATAAGTACATGCAAGTTTGTACATACTTGAATCAACTTACACCATGAAGAGCAGCTATTAAAATTCCATATATATATGAGGATATATTTGTATATGAACTAGCAATTACAGTTGTATGAGCTCCTGATGATGGGTATCAACACCCGAAACATGTAGAGCTGCCTACAGAAATGTAATAAACTGAATAAGTCACATCTTGTTGGACAGTTATTAAATTCAATTCACAATGCACGGACCCATGTATATAAAATACAACGGACAACATCCAACATAAATGTCACCAACATTTAGAACATTACAAATATATATGTTATAACTAATGCATAATATGTCATTATCATGACTTCTGCCTCCGTTGATGTAGGCCCAAACCAGACAGAACACAAAATACTGAATAAGTCAGAGCAGAGATGAATGGGGAATGAACAGAAAATTCCATATTGCATTCAGCTAGTCTCAGATCCAGGAATGGAAAATATGTGCTGCATAATTAAATTGTTCGTGATTAATTATTATTATGTCAATAAATAGTCAAAACAACTAAGTATATATCATTTAAGGCAACATGTATCAACCTTTAAAAGGTCATCATCAGGCTAAAATACTTGTTATAAAATGTATAAAGGATATATAATCACTTTTTCAATGGTATTGAGATCTCAATTTACAATCCATGTTTACATGTTGCAGGTCCACATGAGTTGAAAACTAGTTTGAAAAACAGTAGATATGTTGGTGATGGATAGGTAGAATAATGTAGATAATTCAATCTGTTATACTTCATTTTTGGTAGTCAGTGTTCTGTGATCATTTCCTGATAGAGATACGATTTTCGTATTTGGGCTGAGCTTAGCTGTTGTGTTGTTACTGGTACCACTTATAAGAGGGAACTATTCAGCTTGAATATAAAAATCCTATCCCTACCAGGAAACATTCACATAAAACTGACTACAAAAAACGAAGCATAACTGACTGTATTATTTCTGTTATTCTACCATCAACATATCTATTTTTTTAAAGCATGTTAATTATCAACCCATTCAGAACTGCTACATGTAAGCATGAACTGTAAATTGAGATCTCAAGGCTATTGAAACAATGATTATGTATCCTTTTATGATTTATAACAAGTATTTTAGCCTGATGATGACCTTTGAAAAGTCAAACTCTGCTGCATTACATGATACACACTTAGTTATGTTGACTGTTTATTTATATAATAATAATAATAATTAAATGATAGCACAACAGGATGTCTAATCTCAAAATTGATTCATGACTTATTCTTCTAATATGTATAAAAATGTTGACATCCCTGCCTTCTTCCTCTTTCCTAATGCAGGCATAACACAGAAGACCTTAATATACTGTGAAATTTCCTCCATGTTTTTGTAAACATGCAGCAGCTGCAACTGTTAAACTAATGGTATTACAATAGTCTTCGGATTCAATCTGACTCCTCATGCCCAGTTTCATAGAAGTTACATGCGTATAAACTTTATTTCCCTGATTTTGGTGTAAGTCCTTCCTCTTAAGTGTTAGCTGCTATATCCCATAATACTAACATGGAAAACAGCCATAAAAATGAAGCTTACCCATTTCATATTTTCCACCATAGGTCTAATACATAACATTCAAATGCACTGCTCTGTACTGTTTGTTAACATGTATAGTACAAACTGCTTGTAAAGCAACTGCAAGTATTGCAATATAGTTTTGGAAATGATTCATATCTTTTGCCCTCAATCTCACAATTACATGAATACTTAATCTGTTGTTCTGCTTTCAAAGTTACAGCTACAGTATAGTGTAATACTGCCCAGCAACTCGGCCACATCCATGGCATGGAATGGGTACTTCTGCTTTTTATAAAATATTATTAGTTCCCAAATATTCTACACTACCTCTAAAATACAATGGAATGTTCTGTGATGATCAGCTGTGACAATACAGACTAAAGTCCCGTTTCAAAGACTGACAATGAATAAGGAGAAAGTTCCTATTATGGTAATGAATTCCATATTAAAGACTGATCATTCAAAAGTTACCATGAAAACTTCAAATTTTATATACCTCTAAAACTACCCATATTATATTCTCAGCACAGTGAACAGTAAATAACTAAATATTCATTCCAAATATCCCACCGGGGGGAGGGGGTGGCATGAACACATGTAGGATGCACACTGCTGTAACTTACTGGTCTGTCGCTCTGAGGTTGTGGAATGGATGACTTTTGGTTCTTGCTGACATTGTTGCTGCTCTTGTGGTCTTTTCTGCTTCTGAAAGTCCTCCTGCTCTAGCTGGCACTCATGTATGAGGTCTTTCTGGGGGTCTTCTTTAATACAAACACTGGCTGTTTCAGAAGCATAAGGAGATCAGAATTTAGAGGTCATAGCAATAGCAAATTCATAGTCTGATATGAAGTAAACTTACTGAGGAACTCAAATCAAAACCTTCATAAGGTACTATACAAGTCCACATAGTTCAAACTCACCAAATCCCACCACATTCATCACTACATCACCCAGAACAAAATTTTTCGAACTGAATTCACTACTTCAACTGAAATTCACATGAGGTAACAATGAGTCACACATTTCTATAAATGGACTGGCTGTTCACAAGATTGTATGCCACCTGTTGTTTGTAGTGCTTTATTAACCTCTCCTTTTTGGCCCTCTGCTTCAAATTTCACCAACACTTTTTTAACTATCGACTGCTCCTCAGTATAGTATTTGCTCTTGAGCAATATTCTGTACTGATCTCCATCCATCCTTCACACCCCACCTCCCTCCTGCAAAAAACAAATAAAGTTATTACCCCCCCACCCACAAAAAAATACGAATAAATTTA
>Ga0123353_10019561_pt1 | contig 10068 bp, 3 predicted proteins | sample TergutLab28metaG_3_FD_92763 | JGI IMG/M metagenome (GOLD analysis project Ga0123353, IMG submission 92763) | Labiotermes labralis P3 segment gut microbial communities from Petit-Saut dam, French Guiana - Lab288 P3 | ecosystem: Host-associated > Arthropoda: Insects > Digestive system > Gut ...
GTCACACAGTAAAATAGCTCAGTTTAACTGAGAGTGTGTAGGGCGCTTTAGGAATGTGCCGAGTTATGCCTCCAGCCAACCAAACGTCCGCGTGACGAATTGCGTAAGTAAACGTCAAGACGACTTAAACTGTTATGCACTGCAGCTTTTGCATGTAACGGAATGTATTGAAGAACACTTTATGGTTATATAGTGTGATATGTATAGTGGTTAACTCTGCGGGAGTGATTTTGTATTTTAACTACTTGAATATTCAACCAAATGAATTATGGGAAGTCAAAATTCAAAATTTTAGGCAAATCTGTGCGCTTGATTTTTTACATGTATTCCCAAAACGAAAAAGAAATTGAAAATCAAAATTTTTGTGTTTAAATTATCGACAGAACTAATTTGTAACCTTAAATGCTTTTTGTAATTCAAATTTCATTGCACTAAAATTATCACCCCTGTTCTGTACATCCTTCTAGAGCGGATAGCCGAACACAACTTCCTCAGTTTGAGTTCAGGCAATTGGTCGTCTGGAAACAAGACGTTCGGACACTAAGACAGAGCCAGCCAAATGGAAGGAATTACGCCAAGCGAGGCGGTGATACCTAAATCCTGGTCCCGATAGCATCAGAAACGTGACTGCAGCTGCAACAACGCCTGTCACATACACCAGTTACTGTCTTGCTGTCCTGTGTTTTATTCCTCTTAAACTAAGCGGCTGCAAGGCTCGTTAATCTCTGAATGCGGAAAACTTAGCTTACTTGCATCCTGTTCTACAGATTGATTGAATTACGGCATTTCTTTTGCAGATGAGTTTGTAGTTGCATGTGAATAAATCCCCTCTCGTGTGTAGGGTCTGTGGTAACGGACTGAAGTCTTTAAAGACGATGGTACAGTATACAGCTGCAGTATGGAACACAGCATATAGCACAGCAAGTTGTTTCAGGCCGTAACGCATCCGAATTTGATCCTGGAGTTGAGTGTTGCGAATCTCGGCCGAGTCACTGATTATCTGCCTGAGGTTTTCACAGGTTTTTCCCAGTTTTTCGAAAAAAATGCCAATATAGGGTCTTGAAATAGTCTCACAGATATTTCCTTCTACACTCATTATAATTCCTAATTTATTAATTCGATCATTACAGGCTATATAATCTGTGAGGTTGACTACGTTGTGGTCAAATAAATCACGCATAAATAAGTAAAGCAAATAATTAGTATGATTTTAATATAGAATCACTTTGACCTGGTAGTGTGTGTGCAACTTCTGTTTTATGATGGAGATGCTAACGTTGAAAGTTTGAGCGTGATACGAGTATTTGATTGAAGATCAAGTTCAACTACATATTTTGGCATTTGCGGTACTGAACCGTCTAGTTCTGCTGCGCAGATGTAATCAGTTATTATGAAAAGTATTGATCATCAATTTCTTGAACCGCGTAATTCGGCTTGCTTTATTTTTAAAGTGTAAAGCTGCGGAGCCATGTTCTGTGTCCTTCGTGAGGTATGGGGGTATCTGATCATGATACATTGTCGTCAGAAACGTTAATACGCAATTCAGTTTGCAGCTGGTGCCTTCATACTTTATGACTGCCTCCGCTGAGCCAAGTCCTTCATAAAAGGCAGATAGGTCCTTGTCTAGTCAAGAAAGTTCTGCATTTTATTGGAGCCTGAAATTTCATTACCGCATTCACAAGAGCCCGCTTTCTGTTCTTATCCTGAGCCAGATAAATCCAGTCCACGTTCGCATCCAACTTCTTGTGCAATTTTAATATCACATCTACGTCTAGGTCTTCCAAGTGTTTTCTCTCCTGTAGATTTCCTCACCAAAACCATATTTTATACTAGTTGAAATGCATATAAATATTTTGTCATTTTTTTCAGAGTACTTGTTTGTGTGCTTACAATTAATGTATCAGAATTCTCTAGAGCGCTGAGTAACACGACTATTCCATTTCCTGTACAGCGAAGAAGAAGTCGCAGCAATTTATATGCGAGGTGAATTTTTGTCTTAGCAGATCAATCACGTCGCCCGGTTTCATTACGTCGGGACTGCTTGTAGCCAGTGTTGCGGAAATGGTAGCAAGTAATTACAGCACGAGGGATGACGCGCTCAACGTTTGGCACACAATACGGATGTGATTTTTGTCCAGCACGGAAAGCTTTATAGTGACGTCTGTACTGACCGTGACATTGATTGACGAGTTGCAGTTCTGCAGATTGCTTGTATAGACTACCGAAGTTGCTTTTCTACCGCCTACAAGTGTAGCAAGATCTCTACTACGAAGAAAGGGCGTATTTCTTGTCAGCAGCAAAAACTAAATGTGTTTTAGATCTTTTGAAGTGCAGGTTAAATGCCGAATGAGTGGAGGAACTGAAAAGACAAAATTACAATGGATTTAGCGTAAAGAAGTAGAAGCACCTCGCGTAAACTTAATTATAATAAGATATTAATTATTTCCATAGTCAGGCTTACGACAGGTTCATAGCCTCTTCCAAAACAAGTTTTCCACAGAGCGTCGTCTAGTGCTTCCTCAGTTTCCAATATCCTCTCCTTTCCTTAAGATCATCCGCTATTTGCTAAAGTCTTCTTCCTCGTCTTCACGCCACTTCTCTCTTTCCTTCAATAACGTGTTTTTAGAAGGCAGTTTCTACGTAAGATGTGAAAAATCCAGTTAGCCTTCTCTCTGTTTTGTTGTTATGTTGGATTTTCCTGTCCTTCTTGACTGTATGTAATACTTTATTTTTCACACCATCAGGACAGCTGAATTAATACCAGTATTACGATACACGTATGACATGTAATATTAAAATTGATTGTTTACTAATAAAACACGGTCACAGCAGTAGACATTGTGAATAGGTTAAATAAAAAAAATATGTGCTGTTTGCTGAAATCTAGAGAGAATGATCAGCTCCGGAGGGAACAAACAAGAAGAAATACTATGCAGGTTACAAATTTTATTCTTTTTGTGAGTAATGATATAAAATCAAATTATTTAAGCATCCGGAATTAATATGCGTAGGTACTCAATTTACGTTCGAAATGACAAGTAAAATATGATTTCTTTTATTACTTATTTGGTCATGCGGGAAAGTGTAGGCTGAATGGGTTCGTGTTTTACTGTGTTCTGACAGTGATGCTACAATTGAGCCCTGGGTTTGCCGCGAACGGGATAAGAATGGTCAAAACTGATTTTCTCCTCATCCGAAGAAGAGTGCTTTTTTGTGGTTACCTCCCAGCAGTGGGGCCTCACAAAGAAGAACTTACAAAACCTACATCCCTCCTGAGACGTTGATATGTTCACCATGTTGCTATTTTAATCGTCAGCAATTGAAACTACGTCGTTGATGGCTTTGAATTCCTAGCAGTTTCGTGGAAGTTGTTCATATCTTTCATAAATTGGTTACACATAAACACACAGCCAGCTTGGTGACCTCCAGCACCATCTCCGAAGAAGTGTAGTAGCGAACTGAGGCTGTAAGGATTTTTGAAAGTTATATCATAAAATTAAACTTTTATTTTTGCATATTTCCAAAGAATAAATTTGAATGTCTTGTAAAATTATTAACTCGTATATTGCTTTCAAGGCCAGTAATAAGATTCTACCGTCTGTTAAACAAATCTGAGCGACTGCACGGCTCAGATACAGTAACTGGAATAAGATGAGGCTTCCATGAATCGCCTGGTCGAGGGTAACTCTCCCTACTCCTACTTGCAGGCCCGGAACTACGATACGGATTGCTACATCTGCAGAGGTTGTAATTGTGGTCGTACTGAAACGTGCCTTTGAATGTTTCATATTACATTACAGTGCATTAGTTGTGTGGCTAGGTTTTATACTCGTAACTATGTTCAAATAAACCTGCTTCGGGAAAACGTGGCAAAAGCACATCCGTATTCTGTACGCGAGAATGGCAAATAGGGACAGTTTCTTCCATAATATTTATTCATATTCGCATCAATTTGGATGGCACAAGAGAAAGACACAGTTTATGTCATTATAAAAGTTACGAATAAATCTCATTAGTCAGTACTAAACTGTAGAAACTTCTCAGTGTTGTACTTTGCTGAAGGACCTTAACGTGGGTTTCAGTATGGCCATGGATCAAACATATTTACAGTTGTAACGCTTGTGGTTTTGCATTCGGGAGGTACGTGTTTTGAATTCAGATCAGGTAAAAGCTTTATAATAAAGGTTTATTTGGTTCGCTTGAATCTTTGTAGACGAATTCAGCCGTAATACCTTCAAGTAGGCGGCAGCAGATTACCCTCTAGTCATTTCAGTTGATCATTTCTTAGTAGTTCTTTTGGCACTTGATTTTATAAGTTAACACAGAATTACAAAGAAACCGAACGGACAAACAATATCAGAAAACAGACATTATCAGTTTGTTAGCAGCTTTGTCAGCTGGGTTGCACGACAGTCCCTTACCACATTTATCTTGTTGATGGAGGCAGAACAGCTCTTCGAATCCTCAGAGCTAGACCCAGTTATAAGGCACATGATAGCCTTGGAATGTGCTAGTGAATTCGTGCACAGTGAGAGCTTCAAGTTTCACTTAAATATCGTGACAGCCTACCATGCATCAAGGGGTTCTTTATATTTTAAGAATATATTATTAACTGAAAATGAACGAAGACACAAAGCTGTTTTTTAACTAGTCTGTCTCATTTTTATTCACACAATACTTCATTCTATCTCAGTACATCAGTGCTTTTAAGGCAGTTTTGGAAAATAAGCATAAACGTAGAAAATCATTATTATTTACGCTGACATAAATGCACTCCCCATCACACCATGTGATGTTATTGGTGACATTGTCGTGTAATCCACATCAGAAGGAAACTTTGTCGGGATTCTATCGTGCAATATTCAACAGATGTAGAGGGGAAGTTGAGAACTAATTATTGTACTGATGGATTCAGGAGGGTAGATTCGAGAGGTAAGTTCTAATTAAACCAGTGTAAATAGCTGTCGACAGAGTCAGTGTCTCATAATCGGAAATCCACATAGAAGACTCTTCCCTCTCTGCATTTTGTTAATGGTGTATGATTGAACTTCAAGCAGTACTAGAGGAATGAAGCTGTCTCGCTTTGACATGCTCAGAGTAAAAGGACTAAAGTGAACTGTGTTGTTTTGCAGGCTGACAATCTGCTTCGTCAGCAGTCAGTACCCCATGAACGTGAATGTAAATTTTTATTATAGAGGCGCGAACCATTCGACTCCGCGAGAGTTCTACTACACACGCTGGACCACACCACCCATCATATGAAATGCCACTTATTGCAAAAATTTGGAGTTACATTTTCTTTCAAATCTGTTAACCAATCCCAGTGGCCGCGCGGTCTAAGGCGTGGATCTGCGGCCGCTCGCTTGCTAGGATTGGGGGTTCGAATCCTGCCGGGGACATGGACGTCCGTTTTTGTGAATGATGTATTGTCAGGTAGAGGTCTCCGCGACGGGACGATCCCCTCTCCAATGTGTATGTGTGTGTTTGTCACTGAGTGTGATCACGTGCACCAGTAAGCCTCTGCGCCTACAATGTGACTAGGTAGAAGGGGTTAGACCAAGAAAGAGGCCAAGAAATGTGTATTGTTATATAAAATCTGTTATTGTGTTATTTCTCATCCCCTATTTTGTATCTGTGATTATATTTTAAAAGACACGATTATAATAAAATGGATGTAATAGAACTGATATGACATTTAATGAGGGCAGTAGTGGCACTGGTGATCATGAACTCTGGGGCGAGATTTTCAGCACCCGTCCAGAACGTTCCTGGAACCCAGCCAACCTCCTGTACAATGGGTACTGGTTCTTTTCCGTAGCTAAAGCGGCCGGGGCGTGGCGTTGACCAGCCACCCCCATCTAGCGCCGAGGCTAAAGAAAGAGTAGAGCTATATCTCTTCTCCCCGTCTGGTCCGTCGAGGCCTGTTCTGGGGTGAACGTTACCTTTTTATGGACATACACGGTGCAAGCTAAATTACCTGCATTAAGAGACTCTGTTTTTCGGAGAAATCAAATCTGTTCGTCCCACAACAAAACAGAAAAATTTCTGCCTTTTGTTATCAAGTTCAGGTGCGTTTTAAAACCACCCAAGAAGTATTACAGTACTTCGACAGTCTAACAGTAAATTTCACCCAATTAAAATGAGATGTCGCCACTTATTCTTTAATATCGCGGGCAGTCATTTTTGGAATGAACTTCTTACTGAAAAAAAAAGGAAAAAGGGAGACTTCATCATCATCATCGTCATATCATCATCTTCCTCCATGGGTTACGTCGCTTGAGCTGTTCCGGTATCGACGCATTGCCATCGTTTCCTGGGGCGTCAACAATCTCTTCGTCCTTGGGGTTTGCAGTTGAGGGCGTGTTTCGGGAGTCTGTTGTTATCCATTCTCTCAAGGTGGCTGATCCAATTTTGTTTGTATTTGGTTCTTACATCTTGTAAAAAGGGAGACTTCTGAAAAAAAAATCTGTGTTTATTTCTCTGGGACATAAGTTTCAGCTTTTGAACCAGTGGATCAATTGCCATGAATATTATGTCATTTGGTACACCCAATTCTTTAATTTCTAATTTTACACAGGCAGCGATAACAATACGTGGACACGTGAAAACGTCAGGCGGGAATGACACTAGCGCCACTGATATTTAAGTCCTGCCTGTCATAAGAGACAGCGGATAAATGTGTAGTGTTTGTTAAAGCAGAGGTGCACATATTTTCCAAAAAATCTCGGAGCCAACCCAAAATCCCAAGGGCTAGAATGCGCCACCGTACATATATCAGTCGCCATGGTGACCTGCTAACCGGGATTTGTCAATCCCCGTGTTGAGGTAATATTCTGCATAACGATTGACTTCCTTAAGAAATTTTTCTATAACTTTTGGCTTGGTGGCTATAAATTCTTGTCCAGATATAAAACAATACCTTGTACACCACGGAACTGGAATTTTGTGACGTTCACAACACTTGTCCCTCTCCCCATGTAGATGAATCCTGTCCACATCTTCGTATCCTATTTATTTAAGATCGAGTTTCAATATTTTTACCAACCAGTTGCTGAAATGATTATCAGCTTTTTTTAATGCGTATCTGTCCGTCCTTACGTATCAGAGAGAATTTTTGTGAAATTTTTGTTTCGAATTTTTAATAAACTTTTTCCATACATTCCGGTTTTCGTAATAATCGGACAGAATAGGAGACAATTTAACGACGATCAACGTAAATTTAGGATTGTCTGTTTTCATTTGTCTTCACAACTGAGACATACTCTTTTCTCTCCAAGGTTGGCAACGAGACTGAAGAAACATTTTTTTCTTGTTACTTAGACCGACTGTGTTCTCTGTGAGGTGAAGCCTGATCCTGAAGGAGCAGTTGAGCACTAGGCATACACTATGATGGACTGTAAATGTTGAGTATGAATATTAGCGTTAAGGGAAGTCGATTTTAAATTTCCTAGGTACGATATCTCGATGATGGTGGATTGTAAGTCTGTTGCTAAGAAACGAGGTTATCTTAAAGGGCTTTTAAAGTATGCAGTGATTTTCTGGAAAATATTTATGACTTTAAAATTCAGACAAGAAAAGAGAACGAACGCACCAGAAGCTCTACTTTTGAAGTTTTCCATCCCGAAGTGTTATAACATAAAAATAAATACCGTATGTCAGTCAATAACACAACTTTTGTTTTATATACAGTGGTATATATGTCAGGGCGACATGTTTCGACCTAGTCGGTCATCCTCAGGCCTTCCAAGAAAACAGATCCAAGAGCTGTTTAGTCTATCCGTATTATAGGATCCCAAATGCATTTGGGATCCAAATGCGCAATTGTGTATCTGATGTTTATTGGACCGTGCATCATTGTGATAGTTGAAGAATAAAAAACCAGCTAGATGTCACTTGTTCTTTTTTACTTTACTTCTTAGATACTCAACATGTTTCGGGCATTAATATGTCCATCTTCAGGAGTGTGCAACTATGTTGTTGAAGTGCCACATTGGTTGTTTTGTTCTTGGATTGCTGTGTTTTGGAGTTAGGATGCGGTTCGGCTAGGATGGTATCCGGGCTGCCGTCTGAAGCAGCCGGCAGCCCGTTCTTACCGGTTCGGCCAAACTCAAAAATAAAAAAACAAGAAAAATATTCTGCAATTAAGCCCAACTCCGTCAGGCGCTGCAGCCCAAGCGCACCGCTTAGAGCGACACTTTGTTAACATTTCCTTCCAGGAAATCAGATTTATAAAATATTGGAAACTGAGATTTGAACATGCGAACCAGTAGTTAAACTTCTGGCGCCACGTTCGTGGTTAAACCGAATGATGAGTTACATTTCTGGGACAAATTGAAGTAACCTCCATGTTTATTAAACACAGAAGTTAGAAATGACTTTTATTAACCGACATTACCTTAGTGATAAAACCGTAACAGCCCATAAAGCACAAACTACTTCCTAAGAATTATATTTAAGAAAGAGTTCTGTAGTCGACCAATATAGCCAAAAGCTGTGGGTGGGGGTGTGTGGGGAAGAGGGAGGAAGTTTTCTGAGGAAACTGAAAAGAAGTATCGAAAACTGTCTAATAAATCTCTAATGGTCCAGTGCAAATAATTGAGGGAGACTGCATTCACCGTTCTTGTCTGGAGTGCGTATAATGTCGGTTCCGTAACGTTATTCGTGTAACTTCTTTTGTAACCTAACTTTGGAGGACGGAGTTTCTTCCTTATAAGTTACTTAAACGGTGAGTGATTTTATGGGATGTGAGATAGGTGACTCTATTAAATCCGTAATCCGAAGGGGCTAGTATAAGTAAATATTTCTGTATATGCCTGTGGGCCTATTAATGTGTGCTCACATTTCGGATTTTGTTATATGTTAATAACAGGACAGGGAATTGTTCAAAATGTATATACTGGTGCCTAGTTCTGGCGAGGTGACTTCCAAGGAAGCAGATTCACTCGTACACTTGCGTTCGAGATATATTTGCTTCCAATCTCGGCATGTTTACTGGCTATGACGTAAACCGTTCTTCGTGCTTTTACTTTGATTTCAGGAAATGCCAGTATACTACCACAAAACATGGACCTAACTTCTCTCCCCAAAGTTTCAGCTACTTATTATTCAAAACTATGTTTCCGCGCGGTTCAAGCAAATTTACTTCTTTCACTCTGGTTGCTTGTTTTAGACAGTGTGCCCTGTGGCAGTTACCATAGTGACGAATGTCATGATGACTACTGGAAAACAAACAGCTTTTTCGAAGCACATTCATATATCTTCCATGTGGTAGCGAAGTACAGAGCGATATAAAATTAATAATAATAGTAATAATAACAATAACAATAATAATCGAACATTAGCAGTTACCGGACCACCCGATGTGAGAAACGATTTCTGTCACTCAACCCTCTCGCTTTTAATTGCGAGGACTTGATATTTGGAAATTCAGCTTGGCATTTGTGTTGAGAAATGTATGGTTTCACTTCTGTAAAGAAATTTGTATCTTTCGGTTATGTTGTGGGTGTTTCTTTCCCACGGAAATTTAAGCTTAACCTCCGAGAATTTTAAACTGGTCAGCCAAAGAAAAGTAAAACCCCTTCGTTTTCTGACTAATCACTACAGGGAAGGGTGTTGGAGGTGCCGCCCAGGAGAGTGAGGAGGTAAAAATACAGAGGGACTCAAATTTTGGTAGTAGAAGTAGAGAGCTAGTGGGGAGACTGGAAGGAAGCAGCGATAAAAGTGTATTAGATTTTACAAACAAAATAAAGTGGCTTCTGTAAATGAACACTATTATAAGGCACCTGAAAACTTCTCATGCTCTGAAGGGCTTGGCCGTGCTTCTTCTGATTCTCCCGATCCATCCACAATGATTGGAGAGGAAAGTCAGAATACGTCCCATTGTTGTGGGTGTGAATGACCTCCAGCTGACGGCGACATAATAATAATAATAAAAATAATGTGGCAATGTAGATCGCTTGTATGTCCCTAGAAAACAGGGAGGAAGGGGCTTGATGCAGTTAGAAGCAGCCCACGCAGTAGAAATTACAAAATTGGCGGAATATGTAGATAGGAAGGAAGACCCACTAA
>Ga0123353_10019562_pt1 | contig 10068 bp, 7 predicted proteins | sample TergutLab28metaG_3_FD_92763 | JGI IMG/M metagenome (GOLD analysis project Ga0123353, IMG submission 92763) | Labiotermes labralis P3 segment gut microbial communities from Petit-Saut dam, French Guiana - Lab288 P3 | ecosystem: Host-associated > Arthropoda: Insects > Digestive system > Gut ...
GTTGTCCAGGAAATTGAATAAACAATGTAAAACGATGAGCAAGTAAACTGTCACACCTAGGGCACCATAGTTCTGGTCTGTGATTGAGTCATAAGTCAGTTTTCATGGTACTAGTTTTGCATGTATGTGATAGAGCTTGATTAGTGTGTAACATCACAGCCTGGAAAATCATCATGAATCAAGAGAAGGGAGGTCAGTATACAAGAATTATTTCACCTCAGCATATGACAGGGACAGTTCTACCACCTGCAAGTCAGATGCAGAGACATAAGTATACAGAATAAAACACATATTTATCCAGCTGTCTACATATCTGCTAAAACAGGGACAGAAGATGGCTTCTATACACTCAGTGTAACTGGAAGTCACATATAATGACAGCCATGTAAGTGAGCATGTAGATGGAATATATTACCTGTAGTCATGGACACCTTGCTAGATGCTCAGGCGGCACTTGGGTAGGAGCACGAATACAGGAAAGCATGGACAGATGCCTAGCTAAACATCTAAACAGGTGTTTATCTAGACATCCTGAACCGATGCCTGTACAAGAGCTCACGTAGAGCTTTATTTCCCAGTTTGTACATAGACAGTCTGGCTACATGCCTAGATAGATGCCTGGCCCCATGCATGAATAAACATGAGGCTAGATGCTGAGATATGACATCCTGCTAGTCGCCAAATTGGACACCTGAAAAGAGCCCATTTAGGCACCTGGATTCACAATGGTATACACATCTAACTTGGTGCATCCAGATGCCGAACTCCAAAACTTCCTAAACACCTCTCTGGCCGAGGTAACCATCTGGTATCTCAGCTAGATGCCCATCCTTCAAGGCTAGACAAGGTAGGCTGGCTAGGCTACTTGCTTGGCTTGCCAGGCTAGAAGTTCAACATGCCCAGCTAGGCTTCTGGCAGGCTGAGCTGGCCAGTGTAGACTCCCAACTGGCCTAGCTGTACATACAGGTAGAATCCTGGCTAGTGACCTTGGTGGCCTAGCTGGAAGTAGTGTTCACCTTGCTACATGCCAGTCTGGCCTAGCTAGACACTGTTGTGGCATCTGTACAGCTAGTATAAGAGGCACTTATGGAGATTACCTCATTAGCTTGTGTAACACCCATACAACATGCACACAAGATCTGCAGAGTACATATAATATAGATGTGGAGGCAACCAAACAAGCATTAGAATAGGCAGTTATGCAAACAATCATAGAACAAGAATAGCATGTGTGCATGTTGTAATAAGGCAATAAGAATAGGCAGTTACGAAAGTAGTTATATACCCTATACTAAACATATGCGTTCATCTAAACATCCAGTGAAAAACGAATGCATGGAAACATCTATGTAGCTACCAGCCCAGGCAGATACAAAGGAATCTGCATTGTCTACATGGCAGACGTTTATGAAGGCATGCATATAAGTAGTATTTTGAGACAGGTCACAGCCAGTAAAATAGGTATGTGTGTGTCTGTGTGTGTGTATCTATATAGGCAATACAACGACACTCATGTATGCATACATCAGCATGTATAGCCTTTATAAAGCCAGCTAAAATCAAGACTAGGTTAGTTAAAAACAAGAAATATGTAACTCATGCAGCATTAACAAAAGTAAACCCTTGAAGATTACAGCTATGTTGTGAATAGAAATGTACAGTGAAATTTACATATGATGTTCATCAATGTGATGCATTTCCTCAATTAACGTACAATTTCAACAACACAGCATTATTTATCTTCCTGTTAAATTTACTCTCTGTTAGATTTTACTCAGTGTACTCCTAGTGTTCAAATGCCAATGCAAACAAATTTGTTCTTTCTGCATTTTCCATTGCAGGGCCCTTTTGATTGCTGGTACTATGTGTTTATTACCTCAGCTGCCATATACATACTCTGTGGTACTGTGTTTATGCTGTTGGGCTCTGGAGAGCTGCAACCTTGGAATCAGCCACAGTTTAAGGAACTACCAGTTACTGAGAATTCTTCACAGCCACACAGAGTGTCATAACATTTGCTATTGCAAGGCTAAAATCAGTCATGTGAGGCAACTATTTGATTAGCAACCACAATTCTCATGTAAAGTTCTTCAGTCTATAAGCATTACATGATCAGCTCATTACATCACATACTTGGTAATAGTTGTAACAAGGTTTCATTTCTAAGAAGGAACAAATATCAAACACACCTAACATTTCACCATAAGCAATGTGTTACACCACATCATTTCCCAGGATTTCTTACATGAGCACTGAAATTGTAAGAATTTTTTTTAGCCTATAAACAGTACAGGTGGTATTTACACTTCTCAAGACCAAGATCAGACTTCAACAAAACAGAAGAACTACAATAATTAGATTCAATCTTCATGGGGCTCATCTGTGTTAGAGACAGTCACTAACTAATGTTTTACGTCTGAATTCACTCCACGTTTCTGAAGGTACAATGTTGAGGTTAAGACTCATTTTTTCTACAAAGAAAGGACTAAATTGTACTTACCATACAGTATTTTATAACATATTGTACTACTATAATTTTAAAAATGCATTTTTTTTTGTTACCCTTAGTTTGATACATTATTTACTTTCCTCTGTCCTGTTGTTGCAGTTCCTGTAAAACATATTAATGGAGAAGGTTAGGAAAGTAAACCAGAACTGTCACAATTTTTCAAACCATGTAACCTTAAACATGTAATATACAATTTTACATAACTAATCAGCTTTTATCGCACCAATGTGAGAATAAAATTTTTTGCCTTTTATTTGTCAACCTAAGTGCAGTTATCAGCAACAGCATAATATAAAACACAATTATGGCAAAATAAGTCAACAATACAAACTTAAGTTCAACAGCACAAAAGTCCAAACAATCTACATTTACTGGTAAGACTGCCAAATGTCCTCTTTTCCTTGGACATGGCCTCTTTTCAAATGAAAAATTGCCATTTGAGCAGGTTTTTTAAGTTTGTAGAAATGTCCAGATTTTGAGCAGGTTTTTTAAGTTTGTAGAGATGTCCAGGTTTTTTACTACTGACTATTCATTTTCTCATAAGAACTTGGATGTAAGTGCCACTCTAGAAGCTCTTCACTGTCAGCCACAGCATAATTTTCAGCGATACCTAACTCCAGTAACAAACTTTGTAAGTATAACACTGATCTTCAACTCACAAATACAAACTAATTCATAGCAATTAACAAGCTCAATCCTCCCATGTAAAGTGAATGATATGGCTCTTACAGCCTTCCTTCCCAACCCACACAAACATGTACAACTTGAGTAATTAACATATGACCAAGATGCTGTCCATTTTAATGGTGAATGATGCAACAGCCCGCTAAACAGAATAACATATCCTAAGAAAACTGAACAACAAATTTTCAGGCCAAAACACATCATTCCAGTAATTGTGTTCTGTCTAAACACACTTGTGACCTACCCCTCACAACTAGGATGAAAAGGATACCCATGTGACAGCTGGACATATCAGGCAAACCCCTCAAGTCCCATTCCCTCCTGAGAGGAAGTGAGCAGTATCAGGGTTATTTTACAAATCTAAACCAGTCATTTAATGCAACGTCTGTGAGTTGCGAAGGCCAAAACTGAAAAAAACAGAAATAAGAGAATGTACCATGTAGAACTTAAAAAATGTGAGTTTTGAGTTCAGAGAAGCCAAAACGTGCACAAGGGAAAAGGGTCACTATACACTGGAGGGTGTCAACACAACAAATTCAATAGCAAACAGAAAGGGTACAAAACAAAATTCAACCTACAATGATGTAACATGATAAACTCATAAGAAACATAAAGAACTCACAATAGCATCCCCCCCCCCCAACCACAGTAAATCTGTAAGACCCTCGCACATACATCAGGTACACACATTCGAGGAATACATATTTCGTCTATCAGATGAAGCCCACCCGTACAATCATGTTTATGTTTGCTCTACAGACAAAAGCACGAGGACAGCAGGCTGGCAAGCATTACATCAGAATGCCTTACCCCACAATTAAACCTCACTCAGCATTCAAATAATCCACAATTACCAGAAACCTCAACTGAAATCACAACAACAAAAGCATACAGACATGGATGTGGCATGTTGCCAGTCCCAAAATGCTCACAAGAGGCCATAAGATTACCAACACACCTGCAATCTAGCAACACAGATAGGTGCTATTTTATGAAGACCAAACAACTCATGCAGTTATTAGGCATGTGAGCTTCATAAGCCAACTCTGTGAGGATAGCACAATGGTGCATCAAGCCACAGAGGTCTACTGCACAAGTGAGGGCTTGATACACACCTAAACTTAAGTTACAAGGGTAGGCGCTTCAACAAACTCAACACAGCCCCCTACCTCCACAGTCGTTCTGGGACCATGCTTGTCATATCAGACTTAAGCTTCCAAGGTTTGTCCTCCCACAAGCCATCACACACGCAGCCCTTGCACCTAACACATTGAAACAAAAATGGTAGAATAGGAGATGTACAACACAGCAAAATTTAATAACCAGATATAATACATGTTTTCCCTTCTGTGTTACTCCTTGCAGCACTTGTCCAATGACATCCACTTAGTATGCAGATTCTTCCCAATATCCCTGGCTCAAAGGAATTGTCAAAAAATGGCAATACCCACATGACAGGAAGGATACTAATATACCCACAGTCTAACTGTGCAGCATGCGGAACATGAATCATAAGGTTGATAATTCACACAACCAACTGGAACAGCACAATAGGGTAAACACACATGAAACCTGAACATGACAGCAGAGCATTCTCAGCCCTCAAAAAGGACTGTCAGCCCCAGAACTATCTGACACAAGTACATATATGGCCAATACAGGTTTTGTCTACCTTGCAAAAACCCAACCACACACTCACATTAAGTGTACTGTGCCCATGCAGGCCAGAAGCAGGACGACAGCAGACAGGAATCTAACACAACTCAACTTATGATGCTCTAACCCACAATCAAACCTTCCGTAGCATTCAAGTGTTCTGCAACATCTAACATAAACCTGTAGTCAAATGGGAACAACAGGACATAAAGACTTGCAGGTTGCAGGCTGCAAGGTCCACCCAGCTTCAGGAAGGCCACAGGATTACCTCCACACCTGTGATCAAGAGACCCAGATAGGCATTACTGTATGAGACCCAGACAACTCATGCAAAGAGTACGCATGTGAGCTTTGTAGGCCACCATTGTCAGGATAGCACAATGGCGCACATCGCACAAATGTACCTCAGAAGGCTTCTGATTCATGCCACAGTGGCCTACTGCACAAGAGAGGGCTCGATACACAACTAAATTCAAGTCAACAGGACAGGCACTTCAATAACCTAAACAGCCCCTTTACACCATCCACCTCCAAATCATACTAGGACATTGATCCTTTTAAACATAAACATGCAAGGCTAGTCCTCTAAAACACACCCAGGCACACATGTTTTACATCTAACACAAGGAAACACAACTGCTAGAAAGGGGATGCAATGCGCAAGACAGACAACTTGACAAACCAGGTGACATGCATGTGTTTGTCTTCTGTGATACCCAGTACAGCCACTTGCTGATGCCATCCATTTGCTCCACTAATTCTTTCCCATTTCTACAGCTTTTCATGTATATGCTAGCTGGAAAAATTAGGGAACCATATGAAATGCATGTGTTTGCCTTCTGCATGCTCCCTGAAGCACCTGTCTGGTGAAATCCATTTGCTATACTAATTCTTCCTCCATCTCCACAGCTTATCAGGGTTATCAACATGAACACCTAATTATGACAGAACAATAAAGTGAGAAATCAGCCCTCCTCTCCAGAGGAAATTTGCACAATGTGCAACATCACAAACCAAACAGCCTGAACATAATGAAAGATGAGTCATTCCCCATCTTATGGTGGATTAGGAAAAGGGGAGAACCTATTCAGATGAGTCCATTAGGTTACCTGTCTCCTACATATCTCTACATGTGTAACATCACCACATGCATAGGAGATGTCACACAGATGGAGATATGATAATCTAAATGTAATAGTTTTCCATACATGGTTCAACAATGCAGCTGAAATTTTTACATTTTTGAAGTTAAATTTATTCCAGCTACATGTGACACATTACTTTTAGTACTTCTAACAAGACACATGGCATGAATTGAGTGATAATACATCAAACCAACTTAAACGTTATGATAAGCGTAGAATTATTCAGGCTTTAGGACATGCCTGGATTACAAACATTGCTAACTACACATCAACATTTCCACTGACAGACTACTCACAGGTGGCTGAAACTTATTCTCAAGCAGTGAGTGAGGAACAACAAGAAAAATATTACCTAATTCACTTCACTATCAATAAAAGTAGGCTTGCTGACCAATCTCCATACCAAGTCATAATGCAATCTGGCAATACACAACAGATTCTAACCAAACATTTTTCTGTTTAAATTCCCTAGCAGCATAGATGTATACTGCTCAATAGTTTAAGTACATCAAAATACTGTGTAAATAGGACACATTAAAATTGGCTATGATATTACAAAGATGAGTCTTAAGCTTGTCATGATTTTACCATACCACTTTCCAATGAAATGACTTAGAAGACAAATGAGTATTTTGCTTGCTGCACAAAATAAGCATAAAAAACTTCATAGTAAAAAATGTAAAGCAGGCATGCAGAATATGATACAAGTTCACATATGGCCAAAAATAAAAGCCAAATCAGCCCATGGAAGCTGTGGTCAAGTTTGCAGTCAATTTTCCTATATCACAAGGAAGCCTGTGTTTCTCAAAGATTTCTAAACAAAAACTACATGACTGTGCCACTCAACACTTGCCTGAATCACATCCAGCTGACCCCCTGAGCTTACACAAAAACACAGCCAACTGTGCATATGGCAACAATCTCCAGCAGTAACTTGCAAACAAGATAGTCAAGTCTTCCAAACTTAACTACTTGACTTAAATAAATCCCATTAATATTAATGTCATTTAGAATAGGTGCCACTAATCAAAAACTTCCTATCACAGCTTTCTGGTGGCATGGCCAAATTAAACAGCCAACCTATCAGGTCATCTTAACTAATTAGGTCTACCCCACCTTAGCACTTATTACATCTCCTACCTGAATTAGTAACAATACAGTACTCAACTCACCTTGACTGCACCCTCAAAACACGTTTTCTTAACTAATTACACACATCACTTCTCTACCTTACCTCTGAATGACTCACCAATTTACCTGCCTATGCTCTTCCCAATAAGTGATGCCATATCCCTAATACATGGTGACAGATATCCAGAAAATCAAAGTACTGTAACCACTAAGAGACTCTGTTGAGTGACACAGCTGCTTAGAATTCATCTAACGGTGGAAGGAGACCAAAAACTACTCCTTGGTTCATAAAAATCCCTCTCTAAACACACAGATTCTGTCACATGACAACCATGACTGTTGCTCAAAATGTTACTGAAAGACAAGGAAGAGGCAAAGTTGTCTCTGTCCTTGCTATGAAGGCATACAGGAGGAACAGAAGTACAGCTCCAATCATACCAAACTTCGGCACTCGATGGAAGTGACTGGTCAACTTCATGCTCCGGCTACTTTACCCCCAGAAAATAACCCCGAACCCCCGTGTCCATTAAATGGGAGAGTGGGTGTGCCCAGAGCCGATGTGGACGTTTATAATAAAATACTTAAACACACACAAACATGAAATAAACTACAGACGTAACAACCTAGTCTCACCTGACAATCATACACGCAGCCATGCCCTATTCCATTACTTCAAACCATATACTTTTTTTTTCTCAAAAGACATATGCTTTATTTTTCTCGTAGCAGCTGCAGAAGATTACACTACAAAAAGCATACGGCGGTCACTCACACGAGTTCGTATATTACACAGTTACGTTACCATGTCACTGCAAACTTACCTGAAAAAAAAAACGAAAATCCTCGTTCTTTATTACAGCTCTACATGACAATGCGGTGCACACGCTGTTTTATCATGTTACACATACACACACATATTACACGTCCCCATTCTTTTATAGCTTCAATATCAAAATCATACGTTACGTTTCAATACTCTCACGTCGAGTTCAAAATCCCTATACCACAGATTACCTCACATGACATGCTCGTAGTCACAGACATTGTAGTGAAATGACTGTGGTAGTGACGTCTGCCGTTGTCGATATTACACGATCCGTTTGGTTTAAACCACGCAAGCATGAAATAGACTGAAAGGCACTGGTGCACATACACAGTGTCCCCATTCGTAACATCTAAAGTAACAAAGCCATGAATCTCATTTTATCCTCCCATTCAAGGCACGAGACATTAACGATACAAGCGATAACGGTCACATGCGCTGCTGACTATACTTATTCTAAATTGAAACTCTTTGGCATTATCTATATTACCTTTGTTAGTTGGTTGGATCTGTATTAACCGGTAATATTTTTCAGGGTACAGTCCTATAACACTAACGTTTCAATTGTCAAAGCCATGCCAAGTTGGTTAGTCTTCACCCAAATAACATTTACCAAGAAGATGGCTACTTCCCAAGCAACTCTCGGAATCAGTCTCCAAGGATAAAGGACTCCAATACCTGTGTCATACCAATGTCACCATATACATCGACCCATTTCCACACCCCAAACATGGGTCATAAAAAAAGATCCCTTCACAAGATTACCATCACATATCTCCACCTACATAATCCCATTGTTGACCCTTAAAAAAGCTGTTCTCATGCTCATTGCTCAAATCTGTCAACCTGTTGTCCTTGGGAATTTCCTCCCACTGGCGCATTACAGCTCTCCATCTTTAAAAGGACAACAGTTATAAGCATTTTTGGGAATCAGAATGAGGGATAATGCCAGGCAAACTTAAAATTTTATATATGTCCCTTCCTAACGAAGCGTGAAAAATATTACAATACGTACAGGTATGAAAATTTTTAACCTAAACTGTGTTGGTTTGACATTGAATGAGCCCCATGCTGTTACAGTATTTAGTATTTAGCAGCATGTGGTGGGAAATAATGATCTCTTGTTTTCATTTCATACTACATCACAGTAGCATATCTTACATAAGGTAACAAAAACTATGGGGGACAAAGCCAACTACAAATCTAGAATAACAGGGTCACAACTTAAAAGGTTTTATAGCACCACTTGGCATCCAAGCTTGTTTTAACACAGTGTAACTACTTAGAATAGTTCTTCTCTTTTCTGCTCAATGTAAATTACATAATTAATTAGAATACTTCAATTTATCAAAACTCCAAACAACAGCAACATAAATATTTATTTCTTTTTGTATTGTTTTCTGGTCCTATTGTTATAGGGGCATAAAATAAGGAAACTTGTTTTTAAAATAACTTCAATACCTTTTTAACACTATCCATATTTACTCTATGTGTAACAAAATATGATGACTGGAGACATCAAATTATAACTGGGCTGTAGCATATGGGCAATGTATTTGGAAAGACTGGGTGTGTATTGACAATGAAATACAAGCTGACACTTGTGGTCTTGATACAGGACGGGGCATAACTTCCATGCAGTATTTCTTTATTTATTAAATCCTCATGATAAACATATAATATCTATTATAACATACCATATTTAAATATTTTATAATTAAATAAATATATATACATTTTTGTCAACTATCCCATAAATTATACTGCCTCTCTGCTTTTAATTAACAAAATGTCTTCAAACATGTATCAGCAATTACTCAAAGTTTTATGACATTGCTTGGCATAAGACATTCATTTGACAGTCATGCTCCAGCAGTATTATAATTGTTCAACATTCCGTTATTGTCTACAATGCCTCCGAAGAGTCTCTGTCCACTTCATGTATTTTGACAAGATCAACATTAGTAATGCTTAAGATTAACAATAATTTTCTCAGTGTGTCAGTGAATGTGGAAGATTACACACTTATTCAGCACTCTCACCAAATGCTTCCATACAGATGATGTCTTTATACTTCCTGCAACCCATATTTCATTTTATAATGTGACCATATATACACA
>Ga0123353_10019563_pt1 | contig 10068 bp, 2 predicted proteins | sample TergutLab28metaG_3_FD_92763 | JGI IMG/M metagenome (GOLD analysis project Ga0123353, IMG submission 92763) | Labiotermes labralis P3 segment gut microbial communities from Petit-Saut dam, French Guiana - Lab288 P3 | ecosystem: Host-associated > Arthropoda: Insects > Digestive system > Gut ...
AAGTGTGGTGTACCTGACTGTGATCGTGAAGCCTCGATAATTAGGAGGTCCTGGCCCACTAGGAGCTGTTTCACCATGGAAAACCATATATATTATATATATATGCGTGTGTGTGTGTGTGTGTGTGTGTGTGTGTGTGTGACTACTGTCATATTACAGTTCGTTGACAGAAATCATGCAGTGTGTGCGCAACCCTGGGCCACGTAATGCACTAACACCATCTTTTGTATCACTCTCTCAGATGTGTATGCACTTCAGCAAAATATAATCGTTTTGGATATTTGTTTAAGAATTCAAAGTTATGAAGCCCTCAACCATATCAGAACACTGCGATCGCGGGTTGACTAGAGCCAGTTTCTTCAATGGATCTATTCTTATTCTGAACACAATGTAATTACTACAAATTTCGATATCTCAACTTCACAATTAGCAATTACAACCTGATCTAGAGACAGCCAGAAAACTAAGTCTGTACAACGACTAAACTGTTGGCTGGACGACCAGAGAATCAGCTTTCGATTCCCGGCAAGCTGCTGATTCTTCTTCTCGTCACTATATCCCTTACAAACCCGGTGTCCGGGCAGCCGCATGTTGATACCGCAACTCTCCCTGCGGGTAGAATGCTGAGGAAATACAACTAATTAATCAGCGCCATCTGGAGACTAAATTAAGAAAGACTGGAACTACAGCTCCACTCCCCTAAAAGGGATAGCTATTGTGGTTTTTAATTAAGTGATTAATCTAGTATGATATTTACCAGGCTGGCTAACCCACAGGTAACGAACTTAAATTAACATTTAATTTAAGACCTCAGTACGAAAAGCGGCTACAAAGTTTTACGTACTTTCACTCTCTCCATCTCTCTGATGTCCGTACAGAAGGCAGCTAAACACGCTCCGAACGACACTCTTGATCCTTGCCTTCAAATTAGTCCATTAGATTACAGCTGATAACATAAGCCCCACAGCAATATTTAATGCGCGATGCAAACTGCACACTTCACTTGTCTGTTCATAACTGCGTAGCCTTCTTAGACACTCCATTATTCCAAATGAGCAGTCTCTGAAGCACAAGAATGGTTTCCCGTTCGTCCTTCGTATGGAACGTACACATATCCAGTATCGGAAGACTTGAGCCCTAAAAATGGATGTGGCTTCTTCCTCAGAAACGTAGGAAAAACCACAAGCTGTCACTGCTCATAAAGGGACAATATTATTTTTCATTTCTGTATAAATCTCAATCACATGTAAAACATGGACTGCTAATCTAATGTGCCCTTTAGACGCAGTATAAACCGCTAAAAACTGACCAAAGACCGGTCTGAAGCTCGCTGAAGTTTCTAAAGGAATATTTGAGAATTTCAGCTCCTAGCTATGGCTTGCATATAGGCCTCTTCTGCTGATCCAATTTTATGCCGTATGGAGCTTAAAAATGGACCAAAATGGCGGTTTTACTGAACATCACGCCAGGAGCCTGAAGTGTTCTTGACAGACGGCTGAATGGACTACGCAGTGCTGCTACCTGGCAAGTGTACTTATACGAAAAGGTCTAGGCCGCAGTACCGACAGGAACTTAGGTACAGTACAGTACAGTACAGTACAGTACAGTACAACTCGACAGCTTCATGATGATGAAATCATTTCTCCATTGACTGCTACCTGGCGCACATGCTGTACGAGTAACTTTGAGATTTACTGTCTAGGAGGAGACGAATTAAAGACGTAATTTCTAATTTTGGGTTCCACAACACGAAGATGGAGAAGTTGTAACATAAATATTTAGTTTTGCTAAATATGTTTCATATGAAGAAACAATCAAGGCAAAGAGCCAAGCCTTCCGCAAATAACCAATGACAAATTTACATCAATAACTGTTAATTGTTTGTTTAAAGCTAACGTAATGCTGTCACTGACTGAGACTGCAGACTGTACGTGAGTAGTTTCTACAAACGTGCTTAAATTGCAGAGTAGTCAAGGGGCAGCAACTGGAACGGGAAATATGGGCATCGATACAGCGTCTGGGCAAGCTAGAAACCCAAGAGCGTTGACTTCGAAGATTAGTGTTTTTTTAACTCTGTTTAGTTGTCATAGATGTTAATTGATTTTACTGTGTGTGTGTGTGTGTGTGTGTGTGTGTTATTCTAGCGGAATTATTTTCCTTTAATTCAAAAGAGCCATACGAAGTGGCGGTCACCAGATTCATTTTAGGTACTGCAACAAAGCAACATGTTCCGGCACAGCCTCTCAAAGATGCATGGCTTGTTCTGAATAGCTACACACATTGTTAGAATTGTTGCTACCAAAGCCTCTTCTGGTAACTCACGTGTCTCTTCAATGGGACTCTTGAGGTGAACCGAAAGGAAGAAATACCGACGCCGCTTTGCGTATGAAGGAGACATCTCCGACCACACACCCCCCTCCTGAAATTGCCTCCCGTGACCACCCACACAACCAATGAAACTTGGTACAAACTGTTCACTTATATTCTGCACAGTGAAAATGGCACAAGAGTGAATTATGATTTGGAAAGAATCGGAAATACAGGTGATAAATTTATCGGTTTAGCTACTTCGCTCGATTTGTCAGTAATCAGGTAACTTTCTGTTGCCTGATTTTAAACATTTTAACCTTTAATAAAGTATTTACGTTTACAGAAGTTTCCTCAAAACAAGCACTCAGACGTTAAGAAAAAATATGTCAAAACAAAGCAAAGAAAAATGTTGGGCAGTACAGGGCAGAGGGAGGAAGACAAAACCAAGGTAATCCCTAATTCTGGTTGCGGTTTCCACAAGTGAAGTAAAAAGGTAGAGCAGGAGTATAATGGAAGTTGTAGCTAGGTTGTCATTTGTTATGTGTGGCGGCATCTGTAAGTGAATGGGAAGTCGACAGCAAAACTACAAGGAGAGGAGGAGATGGATAGACCCATTGGAATGAGGCTTGTCCAAACTGGTCTTCATTTGGCTCATGAAGCACCAGTTCCTTCTGTAATAATCCAAAGAGCAAACTTCTTCACGAGATAATTGTAGCTGCTAAACAACCCGAATATTTGTTACTGTCTTTCACAAAAAAAAAAATGCCACCGGTAGTCGCAGTGATTCAGTTGAATTCTGTCTGCACACAAAACGAATTTAAATAAGAGGCATTTCAATATTATCCTCGCACCAACCCTCAGGGCCACCAAACTACTTTTTTTTTGTTCAGGGATTTTGACCAAATTTTTATGCACTTATCACCTCCTCATATATGCTACATTTGCAGTCAATCCCGCGATATCAGAACCACAGTAATATCACGTGATGCGCACAAATTGTGAACCTTCATATTAGGCGCAATTTTCTGCATGATCCTTTTATATCTTCTCTGCTAAGTCAAAATATTTTCAAAAATGATACCTGACATTATTACGATTAATGCCTCCTCCTCCTCCTCGGTCTTTTCTTCTTATTTTTCTTCTTCTTCTCTCATTCTTGTACTTTTGTGCCCATTTAGTTCATAGACTTAACCCAACCCTATTTCTATATTCTCTTAGCCTGTAAACGCAAGGATTGAAAAAGGAGACGATTAAAATTTAGGTAACATCAGCCCGTGGTACCTGTTCAGTCAATGTTCGTTTATTGTTTTTTCCATCAATACAACACAATAAATGATATTATATTTACTTATTAATCATATTCACTACTTCATGGTCGTAATTACCGGTCGAAATATGTCGTAGCGAATGTTATGAATAAATGAATATAATATCATTTATGGTGTTGTATTGACATCGATTTAACCATCGTCTTCCGCGAAGTTACATCGGACTGATACTTAATTCCTTCCTGCGCCTACACTGCCATTTTTACCCAGTTTGGTATATTCTATGATTAAATTCGTAGGGTTAGCTGATAAACGGAATGGTCAGGAAGAACTTCAACTGATAAAGGTAATTCATCACTTTTGGGTCCCTTCAGAGAATAGCATGCGGAGTGCCTGAAAGTGGATTACAATTTGTTCATATACCTAAATAGAAATGAAGAGAGGGTAAAATGGACCCACTGATCATTAGAAGGCAACATTAGGTAAAAATGCTTATTACTCCCTTATTTTTTTAACATTCATCACTTGTAACTTTAAATTTAGCAGCATTTGGCTTAGTTAATTTTGTTTAACTTTCAGGGTTTATTAGATATTGTTAGTTATAAAATAGTCTATTCTTTTATCTCAGTATTTAACCAACTTGATGCACAAAACTTATTGTGAACAAATTTTGTGCATCAAGTTGGTTAAATACTGAGATAAATATACTGAGATGCACGGTCAACAAAACGTCAAAATTAGTCTATTCTTGTCGCAGTTTTTGTCAGAGATTTCCTCAAGAGGTAAATAAATCTCGGAACATTAAATGTATTCACGTTTCACTATTACGTTAAATAATGACACCCCTGGGAAGTTTGGCGATGCTAAATGTAGACAGGGCGGGCAGAAGTAAGGTTACTTAGGGGGAGAAGCTGTTTTATGTATTACGTTTTACGTTAATAGAATTAATGGCATTGAGCTTCCTTGGGGGGTTTTGCAGAAGGCAGAATGGTTTTTGTATCCGGCTTGGCGTGTGTTATGTGTATACAGACACCAATACATTATATATGGAGCAAGGCCCCCGTGATCTACAGCCTGTCGCCATTACAGAACGCAGTCACAATGTATAGACTCCATTTACAGCAGAGATACACTGTGTCAAGACATGAATTACTGCTGACTGACTTTGTGGAAAAATATTGTGAACTGTAAGACTGCAAGTCATGCCATCCAGACCGACCACTTAGGTTTCCCAGTACTAGAAGCCACCTTAAATCACGCCGTCGTGTCTCGCCTTGTGACAAGAACAGAACCAAAACCCTTTGTCCACGATGTAACGCTAGCAATACGCTGTGTTACACAAGACTGAGTTTAACAAATATATTAGGTATATAATCCGATATTTGAAGAATTCTACACCAACTGATATCGAAACAGAAAGAAGGCTACAGTAAGTGCAGAAAATTTAGTTATTTTTATGGGTGTGAAACTCGGTTCTCTGAGACTGAGGAACACAGAAGATTGCTGTCTCCTGGAATATGATTCCATATATTTGGTACAAACATTTCGAATCAAACTGCTCCTACCACGCTCAGAACGGTCGAGCAATTCACGTAAATGTTGTCCATCACAAATGGCAATAGACCCTGACCCTGGGGATCTCGGTCATAACATTCTCTAGTATCAGGTAGAAACAAAGACTGAGTTTTCAAGAGAATAGATTGCTAAGGGAAATATATATTCTTAGTCTGTGTGGAAACAAGAGGGAGGAATTTAAAGGAATCTCTAGAAAAATCAAAATTAATAGTTTGTACTCTTCACCTATTATGCGAGTGTCAAAATGTGAAGTTAAAATGAAAGGAACGCGTAGCGCGCGTAGGAATAAGACAAATGAATTCCCAGTTTAGTAGGAAAACATGAAGTTATATATTTGATAAAGTAATAATCCAGGTTTCCGTTCTTTTGGGATGTGATGCGCCATCAGTGGGTAATCCGTTCCTCACGTTTCCGTAAGAAACAGTGGTTACATCTTCGAGGGAAGAAATGTCCAAGAAGAATTTGAACATATCTGGAAACGCTGGAGACCGACAACCGAGTGGCGCGGCCTCATGTCGCAGAATAAGGGACGCCTCAGCTACATCGCCACCAAAACCCACGAGAGGAGAATAAACACGGTTAAGAAATTATGGTCCTTTATATGAATCTTTTTTTACTCAAGCTTTTAAATGTCCCCCCAGAGACAGCTAAGAACAATGCTCTGACACGAAATAATTGCTAAATTTCCCCACACATATAAAGATTGAAGTAAGAGTAACACTTTACAGAAACTGTGATGCGGCCTCACATCCCAAAAGAACGGACGTCCATGTTCGAACAGGGACTCAATAATCCGTAAGATGCAGGAGGCTACTGTCTGTGGAGGTCACTCATCCCGGTGGCTGGCAGTGCTGGTGGCCGCGAAATCAAATGACTGTCGCTGTTTGTCAAAATAGCAGTCTGATTTATTTTCCCTTCAGAGCACATAAGAAACACTTCTGGCAGGACGTTTCTAGAGATGAAATTGCAGATATTTAGCTTAATTTATGGGCAACAGTACCTCCTTATGCATTAATCTTTGTCTTTCAAGGCTCTGGATATCTGTTTACCTTCAGAAATATTTTGTGTGTTGGCTGACCTATGCCTAAATGCTGCAATTTCACTTACAAATGCCTGTCATTAAATTAATGATAGCAGTATCTGGTAGCGGCTTCTTCATGATTGAAAATAGGTGTATTAAAACTTGCTGTTACTCGCTGTCAGTGTCATTAAAATGACACACAAAGACGAATGTTGGAATATGCCAGAATGCGGCCCCTTACCTTGCATTGTATACCCTTTGAAACCTAAAGGGAAATTAAAATATTAAGACAGGAATCATATATGATATTTTAATTCTACAGACAGCCACTCCGTTCTCTGACAATGTATATACGGCTCAAATGATACTACTAAATCGAAATAAGATTTTATGTCTATTTTAATTAATAAGATCTCTCTGAAATGAGATTAGATGAAAACATCGTTGTTTTTCCACAAAAAGCCATAAGCATAACCTCACTAATTAATTAGAAGACAGTAAACGAAATCATTCCCGTTGAGGGATGTTGATATTTGGTGGGAAACATTTTAGAATATTTGCATAAAGTAAATTAATATTTATGTTGCTTATACATATACGTTAACATATACATATACATATACATATACACCTGGTGCTTTATATTTTCCGTCACAATTAACTGTTGCGGGTATAACAAATGTTTTTATAAGTTGATCGAGAAAGTGGGATTTGGGCAAATGGTTCTTATAACATGCTCGATTTTCCAAAACCTTACTACAGGCTTAAAACAAAAAGATTCTGGTGGCCGCACTGTCTAAGGCGTAAATTTGCGGCCGCTCGCTTGCTGGGATTGCGGGTTAGAATCCCACCGGAGGCATAGATGTCTGTCACCCTTGAATATTGTGTATTGTCAGGTAAGGTCTGTGCGACGGGCTGATCACTCATACAGAGGAGTCTTACCAAGCGTGGTTTGTCTGTGTGCGATCAGGTTCAACAGTAACATTCTACATCTACTATAAGTTTGTATGAACGATCAGGCTAAGAAAGAAAGAAAGAAATATTTAAAACAGGGACAAGGCAAGAGAAACAAAGCTCATGGCCGAAATTAAAACGAATTTCATTAAGCATGTGCATAAGTGAAATTTAAAGAAAAATATGATCGAATCATATGAGTAAGTATTTCATAGCTTACAAATTTCATACCTTACACATTTTGTGTTTTATAATCAAATTTACAATCTATTTTATAATAAATTTTAGCTACAAGTTTTATATCCACATCAGAATATTCCTTCTACTCATGAAAGAGAAAAAAAATTTGAAAAACAAATGCAGTTCGCTCGTGCCTCAAATTATGCGTTGATGCATTAAAGCAGTGCAGCTGTTAGTACCGAGCAGTGATTAAATAAACCACCGTAATTTAGCACATTTCTTTAGTAGGGTGGCAAACCTTTATGTTCGTTTACACCAGGCCCACACCAGCTCTATAAAGATGATTGAACCCCTTAGTGTTCACTCAGATTTTAAAGTAGGGAAAATTTTGAAAGAAATCTACAGTCTTAAAAATTATAACTTATCAGTAACATTCATCTGTATCACATAATTCTATGACAACGGTGTACAGGAATGCTGATAAGTCCTTAGCCCGACCAGGAAGGAAACAACCTAATGTTTCTGTCAGAATGGCATGAATTTCCTTCGGCGCCTACCTTGCAGGAAAAAAAAACTGGATGACATTTCGCGTCTCGATGTTAGTGAAATCGCGCACGTCCCTGACATGCTTCCGTGCTTCTTTCCTCCCTGGTCGGGCTAAGGACTTATCAGCACCCCGGTAATATACAGAAAATCAATGACATGATTTTGAACTATTGCCTTCATCACTGCATGTAACTAGAAATCTTTGCAACAGCACATTGTTGTCACCGTCAAGTGAAGCTGCTTCTGAAGACGGACACGCCGTGTTTCTGAAACGTTGTGTATCTTATCTCACACGCAGTGAAAATGGAAATAGTTCAAAATGGCATTAGAGACGTTGGCAGTAATATTTATTCTCATCAAAATAATACTCTCGACACCAATTACTTCAGAAAACTAAGAGGATAAGAAAATTGCTAAATGGACCCAAGCTAAAGTTGCAAGGAAAGGTCGATTTAAATTAAACTCGGGATTACAAATTTCCTTTCATATTCAAGAAAGACATTTTCAACGTGTTCAGGTACAATAATGAGAAGTTTTGAAACGAAACTTTTCCTCTCTTCATTTAATATGTATAACTCCAAAACATTTTAGGTTGAAGAAGTCCAACGAGATGCAACAGTATGCAAATATTTATTTACGGCTAAATTACTCTGCATGCTTCGGGCGTCCCTCGCGCCCATCATCAGGAGTACATAAAACTGTAGATGCAGCCTCTGGTACAGATCGTACTATCTGGGGGGCAAGCTTCCTCAAACCTTATTTGGTCACGTTTGAAGAAGCTTGCTTCCCAGTTAGTATGATCTGTACCAGAGGCTGCAAATACAATTTTATGTACTCCTGATGATTGGCGCAATGGATGCCCGAAACATGTAGAGTAATTTAGCAGTAAATAAATATCTGCGTACTGCTGCATATCGTTGGATTTTTTTTAACCTAGAATTAACGATGCACGGAACCACGAATATAACATGCAAAATATTGTTTAATTCCTCCTGGTAAAATTTATTTTTGAGATTTCATTGCCTTTCAATGTCTAAGTCAAAACACTCAATCCTACCTAAGCTAGTTTCTGGCAATAAACATACTGAAGCTTACAGAATTAAGGTACTAATATAACTGTACACGTTCCACATAAGAAGAAAAGAATATCTTCAACAAGGCACAAGGAATTTAATGCATGTAGGCTAGTTTGTAACCAAGTGGCAACTCAATTAATGAAGCACAAAAAATTATGTGCACCTTTACTAAAATGGATTGATATGTCAACTGAAAAATAGCCCATTTATTCAGTTGCTGTCTTGAATATATTAAAATACTTTGGTAGAAGGAAATACAGACAAGACTCAAGGCTAAAATTAAGCTGTATCTGAAGGTGATACGTTTAGGGTGAAAAATGAAGGGGTAAAAACAATTGCTATTCTGACATTTCCCGTGCGGCGTTCTTATTGGCCAAGACCGGTTCTACTTCCTCTCCACTCTCGCGGACAGTCCTTGTATCCTGTCCACATAACCCACACATTAAGACGCCATACACTCTGATCAGCACGCCCCATTGATTACACACAACGGCGAGGAACACAATCTAAATAGTGATAAATATTAACCGCCTTAATAATTTGAAAATTGCTGGATTTTAGTCGGTTTTCTCTAAGTGAATTCACTGATGTATCATTGTTAGTCTCCACAAACTGTGTTCATTTTCCTATAATCTGTACAGTCCACGGCTGACATACAAGAAAGGAGGTCCAATGTCACTATGTCTGTCCTGACATAATTCAACAGTTAAAAAGCGAAATGTCCGCTAGTATGTAGAATTGACGGTGTGCTGTTCTCAAGATTAACTGGCCTCAAGCTTGCGAATGGCCAATCTGTAATTAGTTCTTTAATTTTGGTAAATGGTAATGGATTGTGATGGTGATGATTATAATAATGACGATGATAGACTTAATATAAGCTCGACAAATCGTGAAACACTAGTCTTAGAAACCGAACCCAGGTCATTCAGAAGGTGAATCTCAGGTTTTACTGCAAAATGAATAGTTATCGTCCTTGCACAGCCGAATTTGAAAGCAAAATAAATACGGATAGTATATATTTATGTAAATACTACCTGTGTGTGTGTGTGTATGTGTGTGTGTGTGTATGTGTGTGTGTGTGTGTGTGTATGTGTGTGTGTGTGTGTGTGTGTCTGTCTGTCTGTCTGTCAGTCCGTCT
>Ga0123353_10019564_pt1 | contig 10067 bp, 8 predicted proteins | sample TergutLab28metaG_3_FD_92763 | JGI IMG/M metagenome (GOLD analysis project Ga0123353, IMG submission 92763) | Labiotermes labralis P3 segment gut microbial communities from Petit-Saut dam, French Guiana - Lab288 P3 | ecosystem: Host-associated > Arthropoda: Insects > Digestive system > Gut ...
TCTCCTGCTGTTCATGTTCGGTTTATTATATATTACCATACCCGCAAAAAAAAAGAAACTTGAAAAGCGGCGGTTTGTGTATCATAATGAGTATCAGGAGATTTAGTGGTATGAAACATTTACGAAAAAAAGGCCTTTGCATTTCTTTGTCGTGCCTGATGATGCTGTCTGCCTGCTTTGCTGCGGAACAGACGGCGGGCGATGTGCACGCGGAAAGCGAAAAGGAGTTAAGAGGCGTTTGGGTAGCGAGCGTTTTCGGGATCGACTACCCGTCAAAGGCTACGACAGATGACAGGATTCTCAGAAATGAAGCGACGGTAATTCTTGACAACATAGCGGACATGGGGTTCAACGCGGTGTTCCTGCAGGTCAGGCCGTGTTCTGACGCGCTTTATAAATCCGGCATCTTTCCGTGGTCGCAGTACCTGACGGGGACGCAGGGACTGGCGCCAAACGGCGGGTTTGACCCACTGGCGTACTTCGTCGAGGAAGCTCACAAACGGGGGCTGCAGCTCCACGCGTGGCTCAACCCGTATCGGGTAACGGCTGTGGCAGAGGACAATTCTAAGTTGTCGCGGGAGAATCCCGCGAGCAAGTTCCCCGAATTGACCGTGCTGCATACGGACGAAAAGATTTATTACAATCCCGGAGAGCCGGCCGCCAGGAAGCTTATAATCGACGGAATCGCTGAGATATTGGAAAACTACGATGTGGATGGAATACATCTCGATGATTATTTCTACCCCGGCGGAGAATTCGCGGATGAGGCGACATATCAGAAATACGGCGGTGGATTTGGCAATCTCGCGGACTGGCGGAGAAATAACAACACTATGCTGATAAAAGATATTCAGGCAAAGGTGAGGGAGTTAAAGCCTGAAGCCGTCTTTGGCGTCAGCCCCTTCGGCATCTGGGCCAACAAGGGAAGTCATTCTTTGGGTAGCGATACGAGGGGAAACGAGTCGTACACCAGACAGTTTGCCGATACGAGGCTCTGGGTCAAAGAAGGCTATCTCGACTACATCATGCCGCAGCTTTACTGGCAGATCGGATTTGAAATCGCCGATTATCAAAAACTTCTCCCTTGGTGGATAGACGTGGCTTCCGGAACCGGCGTGAAATTGTATATCGGTTTAGGCGCATACAGAGCTGTGGATGCGGCAGCGTCGAGCGAATGGTACGGCGGGGCTGAGATCAGGCGGCAGGTTTCGATGAACAGGCAGAAAGCCGAAGTTTCCGGTTACTGTATGTTCACTTACAATTCGTTCATAAAGAATGCCGCTCTGCTAAATCTTATAAAAGAGCTTAATCACGCCGGTGTGGGCGGACATACAGGCGTTTTTCCAGACATCGGCAATATCCCGCAAAGGGAAAGCATAGAATATGTGGCAAGCCTCGGAATCATCAAAGGTTATGACGACGGTAAGTTTCATCCACATGCGAATATCAGGCGCGGAGACTTTGTGCTGATGCTTACCAGAATGTTCAGCCTGCCGATCGAGAAGGGACTGCCGAACTTTGCCGATGTGGCGTCTGATATGTATTATTATGATGAAATAGCCACCGCTAAAGCAAAGGGGTTGATCCTCGGGCTCGACGGCGTTCATTTCGCGCCCGACGCCAACATAACAAATCAGGACCTCTACGTGATGGCGTACAGGGCGTTGGCCCAAATAGGAAGAGTGGAGGGTGAAGCCGACGAAAGCGTACTCGGAAGGTTCGCGGACGGCAGCCAGATAGCGGATTATGCGAGAGAAGCGATCGCGCATTTTACTGAGGCTGAAGTATTTAAAAAAAGTACGATCGACCCGCAGAAGATAGCGGATCGCGCGAATGCCGCGGAATTTATCGCTAATGTGGTTCGCTCACAAATCTGAAGGGAGTACGAGTAGCCCGTGAAAACTTCAAAACGACTGCCGTTTTCGCGGATGTTGGCGTTTGCGGCAGGCGACATTTTCGGAGGCGGTTCGTTCAACATTATCAACTTCCTCTATCCCGGTTATGTGGCGCTGGCAGTCGGTCTGCCGGCACAGACAGCCGGTCTGATCATAATGATCGCAAGAGCTTTTGACGCTGTGACAGACCCCTTGATGGGATACTTTTCCGACAAGCTGCGCATACGGTATGGGACTAGGAGAGGCTCGATGCTGGTCGCAGCGCCGCTGATAGTGCTTGCGATGTTCCTGATGTTTTATCCCCACGGCAGCCAAAGTGAGACGATCAGGTTTTGGCTTGTGTTGTTATCGTATATATTCTTCTATGTAGTACAGACTTCCGTAATGATCCCGTACTTTTCCCTGTCCAGCGAGATGACTGAGGATTATACAGAGCGAGCGCGCTTGACGACGCTGCGGCTTGGGTTTTCCATCTTTGCCTCGATAGTCTGCGTTGCCGTTCCCGGACTGATCGTTTCGGGATTTGAGGGAAATGACGGCTATATCGTCATGAGCCTGATTTTCGGTTCGGTGTTTATGATCTGCATCGGGATTACAGGGATTTTCGCAAAAGAGGGGATCGACGCGCCCAAAAAGACTGACGTCTTCGTTCTGAAGGACTTCATAAAACCGTTTAAGATAAAGCAGTTTCGGCAGTATCTGGGGCTCTTTCTCTGCTGTCAGATAACGATGGCTATCATGAGCGCACTTTTTTTCTTCTATGTAGATTTCTATTTTTGCAGCGAGATTACGGCGCGCGGGGAAGGAAACTCGGTCGGACTCCTTGGCGCGGCGATCATGTTCAGCATGCAGATAGTAGCGCTGCCCGCTTATATGGCGATGATCAGAAGAGCGGGAAAAATGGCAGTATACATACTCGGCGCCTCTATCTGGATAGTGGGTGCGCTAGTCCTCTTGGCTCTGCCGGCAAATTCCAGTCCTATTTTGCTCTATATGCTGGCTGCTGTGATCGGCTTCGGCATAAGCGGCCCCGGTCTGATACCTCACGCTATTTTCGGCGACGTCGTCGATGTGGGCAATCTACAGTTCGGCGCCCGTACCGCCGGTATTTTTTCGGGAATCGCGAATCTCGTCAACAAGCTCTCAGCGGCGGTGGGCCTTGCCGCCGTCATGACGGTGATCGGCCTGGCCGGATTCATCGAGCAGGATATCAGGGAGGGAGCGGAAAAGGTGGTAACACAGCCGGAATCAGCACAGGCCGCGATAGTCCTGCTAATGGCTTTAGCGCCCCTCGCATTCATGTCGATTGGGATCGTCATCTGTACGCAATATCATCTCGGAAAGGAAAAGCATGCCGAGGTTTTGGCCGCGCTTGAGGGCGGAGCGCGGGAAAAGGCGGCCGTACTAAGATCGCTTGCGGGCGGCGTCAAGGATGGCGTCAGGCGCCCCAACGCGCTCATTTACGGGTTCGTGTATGTCCTCATTTACCCATCGCTGAAGCTTTTTTTCAGACTTGAAGTGGAGCGCGGCAATTACAAACTGCCCAAGGGGTCGTTTCTCGTCATCTCTAATCATGTGTCGTTCATGGACTTCCTGTTGGTAATGCTGGCGATCTATCCGCACCGGCTAAACGCGGTAGCGGCGCAAAAATTTTTCTTTTATCGCCCATTAGATAAGCTGCTGCCGATGATGGGATGTATACCAAAAAACCTGTTTGACCCTGATATCCGCTCAATAAAGGGGATCATGTCCGTCATCAGGCGCGGCGACAGGATATTGCTGTTTCCAGAAGGCAGGTGCGCGGTAGCCGGCTCATATATGGGTATGCACAAGTCGACAGGAAAGTTGGTGAAAAATCTTGGCGTTCCGGTGGTTAGCTGCCACATCGAGGGGGCCGACGCATGCATGCCACTCTGGCGGAAGGGCGTGCGGCTCGGACGGGAACGCGTGACAATTACCGGACTGTTTTCTGCTGAGGAGACGCAGTCTTTGTCGGTAGATGAGATAAACGAGGCGATCGACGCGAGGCTTTCCGGACTAGACACGCCGAGGCCGGAAAGACCGTTTCGAGTCATAAAAGCCAGAAAATTAGCCGAGGGGCTGCAAAACCTCTTGTACTACTGTCCGAAATGCGAGCGTGAGCTTACTTTAGAAACTAAAGGTAACATGATCATCTGCAAAGCATGCGGGAATGCGGTAAGCATGGATAGAGCGGCGAAACTGACGCCTGCGCCGGGCTGTATCGCGCCGGAGAGCGTGCAGGACTGGTACTGTGAGCAGGCCCGGCATGAAGCAAGTTATCTGAGCGAGCAGATGGAACCGATCAGCGTGCAGGTCACCGTCAGGATGAAGGAGGGAAGCATCAACGGCCTGACGCCGTGCGGTAAAGGTGAGCTCAAGCTGAAACCAGACGGCTGGCATTACGACGGCGAATTGTCGGGGGATACAGTCAATCTGCACTTTCCGCTCCAAGCGGTTCCGGCTATACCGTTTGACCCAGGCGATAATTTCCAGATATACGCGCAGGGGAACTTTTACGCCTTTTCGCCGGAAGACGGGCGGCTATGCGCGAAATTCGCCACGATAGGGGAGTGCGCTTACAGGCGCTTTTCGCCGCATGTGCAGATGACTCCGGGCCGCACATTACAATTATGAAAATAGTTACATATATTTAAAATATTTAGTAACATAACGGAACTTTTTCCGAACGTGCTCGTCTAACTAATGAAAAGAGAAAAAATTGGAAATAGGAGGACAAAGAAATGAAAAGAGTATTATCAATGATTCTGTTGGTCGGACTTCTTGTATCGGGGTTCACCGGATTGGCTGTAGCCGCTGAAGGCGGAAACAATTCAACAAATTTGCCGTATTACCTTTCAGTAACGGGGACCGTTACATCAGTACAGGAAACTACCGGCGCAGACGGCGCAAAATACATCACCGTCAGCATCGAAGATGAGAACGGTAATCAGGCAAACTTAATCTTAAATGAGAAAACGGTGTATCCCTTTGAAAGCGAGTTCTCTGCAGGCGATGTCGTAACAGGCTTTTATCAGGCAAGCGGGCCAATGTTGGCGATATGGCCGCCGCAGTACAACATAGCGGTTCTTGTCGCAGGAATCCCTGAAGGATTTAGCGTTAAAGCCGACCGCTTCAACGAGTGGGAGGACAATGCAGACGGTTACATGCTGGCTTTTGGCGGAACGTTCGCATTCCGAGTAAACGACGACACAGAGATCGTTCTGGCGGACGGCAAGGATTTCACAAACGGAGAGATTGACGGCAGGCGTATAGTGGTCATCTATGATATCTCAACAAGGAGTATACCCGAGCTTACGACAGCGAAAAAGGTCATAGTTCTCTTTGAAGACGCTGTGGCGCTCCCCGACGATATTACTGAAGTCGCTATCAACGCGTCGGATTGGCCGATACTGGTGGACGGTGTTGAGATCGAAGCTCCGGCAGCGTCTCAGACTGAAGACGGAACATTGATGGTGCCACTTCGGGCAATCGCGGAAGCACTCGGTTTCGAAGTTAGCTGGGAAGCGGCGACAAAGACAGTCAGCTTGGATGATGCTGTAAAACTCACGATCGGAGATTCCGGCTCGGTCATCATCAACAACTTCACGTATGTCCCACTCAGCTACTTCAGGGATGTGCTTCAAATGCCAAACGCCTTTGCCTTTGAAGGGCAGATCGAAATACACAGCGAAGGCGAGAGGATGGAGTAATTTGCAGGTGAATATGGCAGATCTCAAAAAAACCCCGGACGACACGCACGGGGTTTTTGAATTGTTTTACAGAACTTTTTGTGTTAGTATGTTAAATAAAATAGTGAAATGAGATGAGTCGATATGAAACTTCTTACTTACAGCTTAAACGGGTCTGACCGCGTTGGCGTACTTGATGAAAAGTGTCTAAATATCTATACTGTGGAAAAATATTCCTCTATGCAGGAGTTGATCGAAAGCGGCATTTCAACCGAAGAGCTTATGGAACTTATCAAACAACATAAAGAGCCGGTTGCGCTGGCGAACGTTGTGAAACGCCCGCCGATTCCACATCCAAAGCAGGACATCATTTGTCTGGGGTGGAACTATTCAGCCCATAAGGAGGAAAGCGTGAAAGCCAAGGGAATCAACCCGGGTGATGGGGAACATCATGCGATTTATTTCGGTAAAAGGGTCTCCGCAACCACCGCCGACGGCGATATCATACCGGGCCACTGGGATATCACGGAAAATAGTCTTGATTATGAAACAGAGCTTGCGCTCATCATCGGCAAGGACGCGTATAGAGTTCCGAAGGAGAACGCGTATGACCATGTATTCGGATACACTGTTTTCAACGATGTGAGTGCGCGAAATTTGCAAAAACGCCATCAACAGTTTTACTTTGGAAAGAGCCTTTTCGGGTTTTGCCCGATGGGCCCCTTTATCGTCACGGAAGGCGAATTCAGCCGCCCACCGTCGTTCAGGTTGCGCACCAGGGTGAATGGGGAACTCAGACAGGACAGCAGCACAGATTTGATGATCTTCGACATACCGCATATTATCTCCGAACTGTCAAAAGGCTTTGTACTCAAAGCGGGAACTATAATAGCCACAGGTACGCCTGCCGGGGTTGGAATGGGTTTTACGCCTCCGAAATACTTGAGACCGGGAGACGTCGTGGAATGTGAAATAGATGGAATAGGTGTACTGCACAACGAGGTGAAATAGAGGACAGAGGGTTAGACGTTATTTCCCCATGTCTCCATCCTCATAAAAACATGCTCATATAAACGGGGATATGCGTGATGCTTTCTCTCACCATGATATCTTTTGTGTATACGATATACGATTCCCCGATGGTATTCGAAAACTTCTTGTTGAACTTATCAAGCGAGGAATGAAACCGATAAGACGCTGATTTAACTTCGATTGGGGATACCTTACCATTCCTGATAATCAGAAAGTCGATCTCAATATTGTTTTGCCGATTGACTGAATCAACACGCGAATAGAAGTATAACCGGTGACCCGATGTTCGCAAAGATTGCGACACAGCGTTTTCCAGAATCATCCCTTCGTTAATATGGAGCTTATCGAATAATATCGCGCGGTATAACTCGTTGTCGAGATAATCGTTGTCGTGGAACGTATGGGTTACCAGCAGACCTGTATCGGCCATATAGAGCTTTTGTGTGGCGCGATCGCTGCTCAGCGCCAGCCCAACATTCGGATCAGTGGAATTAAAGCAATGGTTTACGATCATAGCGTCAACAAGCCACATAAACGCGTCGCTGTATTCTCTTTGCCGCGTTGTTTTGCTGATGGACGAGAGTTTGAATTTCTTTTCTGCTTTAGTTAGTTGCCCGGGAATTGCATCGAAAATTTCCACCACTCTTTTTTCATACCCTATCGCAAACTTTGCAATATCGTTTCTATACAGGTCTAAAATGCGTTTCTTTTCTTTGTCTGCCGCCTCAAAATCGCGATGTTCTAAATATGCCAGTACAGCCTGCGGCATACCGCCGATCAGTGAATATTGGCGGTATGCGTCCATCGCTTTATGATGCACGGCAGTCCCTACCGGCACAGTTTTGTTAAAGCAATCCCGAAGGAAAGGAGTCATTGCCGCATTGCCCATTGCCCAGAGAAACTCTTCAAAATCCAATGGGTGCATTTCCAAGCTGTCCTCCTCTGAGGGAATGAGTATGTCCTTGACATTTTGCTTGATTGACAGAAATGATCCTGTTTCGATGTAATCATACCTGCCATCCGCGACAAGGGCCTTCAAGCGTTGCCGTGCCAACGGGAACAACTGAACCTCGTCAAAGATTATCAGGCTATCCCGCTTATACAACGGCGTATTGTAGTAAACAGAAAGCCGAGAAAAAAACAGATCCAAGTCTTCACTCTTGTTCTCGATAAGATCCGTTATCTCTTTAGCCACATCGGAAAAATCGATTATGATAACGCTTTTATATTCGCTATTCCCAAATTGTCTGCATATATGTGTTTTCCCGACGCGGCGCGCTCCTTCAAGGAGCAGTGCGGTCTTTCCGCCACTCTCGTTTTTCCACTTGAGCAATTTGGGATAGATTTTTCTTCTAAGCTCCATTCCGCACCTCCTTGTTTCTGTTAGCATAACAGAATATGCACGAAACTGCAAGTTAATTTTCGTATATTCAACACGAAACAGCAAGTTGTGGCACGCGTAATCATACACGAAACTGCAGGCTGTGGCAGCAAAATTTGTAGCAGTAATTTCAAATGGTATTTTACTCTGTCCTATTGCTTGGCGAACGAAAATATTTATCGCAGTTGACATGGTTATACCCAATTCCGCGAACAAATTTTCGGCTTCGGTTTTGATATCCTTATCCATACGTACATTTAATATAGCATATTAGTTCAGTTGATTTTTACTCCGTTACGTAATGTGATCCGTTTTCAACCATACGGTCAGACTCCTCACTAATCATTTCATTTTGCTGCTTAATCTTATCCCTACGTCCTCTTAGTCATCAAATCCAATTCTCAGAACTTTGCCATCTCTTTTACGAAATTCAACATATATTTCTCCTGATAGTGTACCATAGGTTACATCATCAATTACTCTTGGCTCTCTATCGACAAATTCATAGACTCTCCATATTCCACCCTTTTCTTTAGCTTCTATGCGTTTCTCCGGATACGAAAAGTCATCTGGATAGTGTTCTTCCAGCAACGCCCTGCCAATCTTCAACGCCGTCTCTTTATCCGCGACAGCGTTTCCTTGATACCCTCCTCTGTAATCAGCTAGATATATGGCGATAAAAAGTACCACTATAAAAATAGCACCTACACCAATAATCAATAAACCTGTTTTAGGCATAATATAATGCACCTCCATGATTAATTCTATTTGATTTGAAATATTTTTATTGCCGCTTCAAAACCTTTATACTTTTCATCCCTTCCCCATTCGTGATTTGTGTGTTTTATATATGGCATTAAAACTTTCACTTCAAAGTACTTATTGACCAAATACCAGCTACCGGTATAATCACCTGTCTTTTGCAGATTCTTGGCCTCACTCATATCTTGAGAGGAAAAGCCAACATTTCCTTGCGGGTGCCAATGTGTATGTATTATCCCGACAGAGTTTGCCTTATACGCATAGTCCACATTACGTCGTTCAATATCAGTCAAATAATCCAGTTTTTTACCTGCCGTCATAGCAGAACTCATGACGTTTGTAAAAGTAAATGTTCCATCTTGCATTCTGTCAATACTCGCACTATATTCTTGCATCTCCTGTTTAGATGTCGGGTGATACATAAGGGCAAAAGCCATAGCAGCATCTTCTTTCCTTCGGAATGGGTCGCCCGCTTTATGCATGACTTGCTCCGAAGTTAGGTTAAAATCGTCCATCAATCTGCCTGCGTTGATTATAGCCTTTTGATTTATAATTTTAAAATCACTGCCCGAATTATAAGTTATCGGTTCAGCCTTTGGCATTATTACTTCAATTGACATAACTTGTCCAGAACTATTATATGTAATTTTCCCGATTGAACCCTTGTTTTTCTCGACTATTTCTCGCAACATAACCATCTGGGTCCCATCAATCAAAAAGCTTGGCACGTTCTTCTCCCAAATAGCACCGATATAGTAGTCGTTGAGCGTACCAAACATGTTATTTGTGGCTTTCACCATACTGGAACTTGTAGCCTTATTGGAATATGATGTACCATACGGCGTTACACCCCAGAACTCCTCGAAGCCGAGCCCACTGCCGGTGCGCATCCAGTCTGCGCCTTCATTCGGCCCAAAATTAACACCGCCTATTCCACCGCCACCACTTGAACCTCCACTGCCAGAGCTGCCGCCGCCGGAACTGCCGGAACTGCTACTTGACCCGCCGCCTGTCCACTCAGGCGTTTTGCTGACAACTTTCCCGCTTTTAGGATCTACGTATCCGCCAGCTTCAGGAATCCATTTGGATCCATCGGGCCGGACTGTGATAAATGTCTGCGTGTGGCCTGTTGGATCATAGTAATTAACCGGTTCGTTGCTGCAATCCCACAGGGGTATAAGTACAGGGGGTCATTGCTCTGTTTTCAAGGTTCAATTTGTTCATATTCTACCATAGTTTGGATGAAGAAGTAAACCGTTAAGCCTTTTTTCCTTCATCTTCCGGCAA
>Ga0123353_10019566_pt1 | contig 10067 bp, 10 predicted proteins | sample TergutLab28metaG_3_FD_92763 | JGI IMG/M metagenome (GOLD analysis project Ga0123353, IMG submission 92763) | Labiotermes labralis P3 segment gut microbial communities from Petit-Saut dam, French Guiana - Lab288 P3 | ecosystem: Host-associated > Arthropoda: Insects > Digestive system > Gut ...
GTAGAAAATACGTGAAAAAAAAACCGGGGAAAAAGTAAAGCGGTAGTTTTCAGGAGGGGTGGGAGGAAGGATCTTCTAAATTTTTTTTTGGGGGGGGGGGGACAATGAATTCTGGAAGCGAGCAGCTGAAAATATTTAGGAACAATCACGCAGCGATTTAAGTTAGGCTGATGAGGTTAATTACACAGTACAAAAAGGCTGGTAGGTACTTCATTTCATAACTCGTGTTCTTGAAAAGAGCAGTAATAATACGAGACGTTTAGCCTACATGTCACTAGTGCGTCCGATTCTTGAATATGGGGTTTCGTGCTGGGATCCATACGGGGAAGGTCAGATAAACGCGTTAGACCGTGTGCAAAAGAAAGCGGCTAAATTTGCAAACCATACAAACGCTTCGGTTTGGGAAAGCTTGGCGCAGCGTAGGAAGATAGCTCGTATTTGCCCCGTCTTTAAAACATACATCGGCGAACAGGCATGGAATGCTATAGGGGACAGGTTAAAAGGGCCCTGCTACCTGAGCAGGGATGATCAAGAACGTAAAATTAGTGCCAGATAACAAAGAACAGATATTGGTTAATATTTCTTTGTAAATAGGACAACCACTGTGCGGAACCAACTGCATGCGGAGACGCTAGAAAGAGGGTTAGGTAAGTTATTATAAGTGAGGGGTGAAGGGTGGTGACGGAATGTCCAAGAGTGCAGGGAAATGAAAAGCGGGGAGCGATGTGTGGTGAAGTGAGGTGAAGTGAAGTGAAGTGATCTGAAGTGAGGTGAGGTGAAGGTAAGTGAAGTGAAGTGAGGTGAAGTGATCTGAAGTGAGGTGAGGTGAAGGTAAGTGAAGTGATGTGAAGTGAGGTGAAATGAAGTGAAGTGATGATCTGGGGTGAAATGTATTGTCGTTGATTAATAGTTATGTAGTTGTATGTAAGTTCTGTGCATTACGTTGTCTCGTTATCATTTGCCTCTATTTGTTATTTTCCAAATATTCGACTTATGTTTCTGTTAACCTTCTTTTATGTTTGTTTCTTGTTTTGTATGTGTTTTATATTTTGTGTGTTCTGTGTTTTTTTTATTGTTTTGTGTATTATTTCTCCTTTTTATACAGCTGTCTCTCTCCTATTTGTTTTTACAAGTCTACCGACCACTGATGGCGGGTGGAAACCCAGTTGCAATAAATAAATATATCATGTATCGTATCATTAGAGTGGCGCCACAGATTAAACATTACGATAAATAATGGTGATTCAGAAATGTGTGCGGTGGTGCAAACACATCCGGCAGTTGCAGTAGAAATCCACTTATCCGGATGCTGGTTATCAGGGTCAGCTTGATCCTTTGGGTAAATTTGTCGAGAATTATACAAAACCAACTTACCTTGAAATTACCGGTTATCGGATCAAGTACAGTACAGCGTTATGGGTTCTAGAACTGCAAATCAGGCGTAGTCGAAAGGTTTAGACGCAGGCACATACTGTAAATAGTAACAGCCGAACGTCAAACTGCCAATGTACCGTATTTTCAAAAAAAAATCCAGTTATCCTTACTGTCTGCATATCCGGTTGGCTCGCCGTCACAATTAATCCCGATAAGTGGAGTTCTACTGTGTATTAAAATCTTGGTGAGAGTGTTGACGTTTTCTTAGAGTTATTTTTTGTGTTTGTGGGCCGGGTAGCTCAGTAGGTATAGCGATTGACTACGGGCTGGACGGTCCGGGATCGAATTCCGGTGGGGAGGAGACTTTCCGCCCGCCCAGACCGGCCCTGGCGCCCACCCAGACTCCTGTACAATGGGTACCGGGTCTTCCCCGGGGGTAGAGGCGGCTGGGGCGTGAGGCTGAATCCCCACCCGATCTAGTGCCGAAGATCCTATAAAAGAGTAGAGCTATGCCTCTACTCACCCTCAGGGCCTGCGTGGCCTATAAAAAGGGTGAAAACCTACCTGTTTTGTTTGTTTTCCGGTCTAGGTAAATACGTGCTGGTCGACAGTATGAATGAAAGTAGGTGTACTGGTTGTGTCAGTTATCCTGGCTTTGTTCTGCTGTTTCTTGGATGTATAGACAACACAAATCATTCTTCGCCTTTAGTTTTCAAGTTCTGTGTCTGATTAACACTTATAGATCACCCTGAGGAAGGAAGCTGCAAAGTTTGCTGAAACATTGGAAGGCCTGCAGCCATCGCCGCCGTTTCAGCCCCAAAGTAGATCTTATACAGCTAGTATAGGGCGTTTTCTCCCTACTTGACCGATCAGCACCGGCCAGACACCCTAGCGAGGTTTAATAACAGTTTCTAAAAGGTATTATCACTGAGATCGTTGTCTAGCACCCATCATCGACTGTTAAACTTCCCCGACACGCGGCGTAAGACGGGACGCTGGCAGAGCGTTGGGCGGAGCGTTGGGCCAGCGCTTATCGGCTAAGCAGTACAAAAAACACCCTGTACAAAGCACTTCATGTTTCAATCAAGCGCAACAGTATCCCATGTGTACTTAGATCGCTACGTGTTTGGGTAAGGCCCTATCATCATCATCATAATCATCGAGTGAGTGTACATGAAGTTACTCATTGCATTGGTTTAACCCATTACCTGCTAACATGGAAAATATGGTAAGCTCCGAATAATGGTAGCAAAGGGCAGATGGGATTTAACTGGGCGTTTAAGGGGCCAACTACTAAAAAAAAAAGGTATAAATTGTGAAATGCCCGGAAGTAATTCAGGGCAAAACCTTAAATACAAAGAAAATGTACAGATGTTTGTATCGTCCGTCAGTGTGTCCTGTGTGGTGCAGAACTTAGAAATGTCTGATGTTAATATTCAAATCACTTTAGTTATTAACCAACAAATGCACTACATAAAATTTCACATTAAAACACTTAAAATCGCTCCGACATGTTTCGATCCCAAGATCATCCTCAGGGAGCTACGTTGTTCCTTGCTAAAGCCATTTTAAAAACATTCACAAAATAATTCCATTATATTAACAGGGTGTTGTGGCAGCATGTCGTGTTGTGTAAGAGTGCGTTGTTGGGAATGCGTCTGGTTATGGTGTGCGTCGTGTGTTACGTAACACACAGTATGGGATCCCATACTGTTGCACTAAGCATGTCATGTCCATGTACTGAAATGTCTGCCTGATGATGGTTACTGTAACCGAAACATGTTGTGGCAACTTTACATTATTGAATATAGTATTATTGTGTTTTGACTGAACGATATTGTAGTTAGTACTACAACTGTAGTTAGTACTACAATACAACGGGATGGCGCCTATAACAAAAATTAGAAGGTAAACTACAGTGTGTCCCACTCGCTACTGAACTCGGCATTTCTTTAATAATTTTACCACTAATGAGGATATTGCAACGAAATTTGAAGCGGACTACAGACACATTCCTTTTCATTTCTCACACAACGAACGTACTCCTGTTCAAATTTCGTTGCAATATCTTCATTGGTGTTAGAATCATTAAAGAAATGCCGGGTTCGGTAGCGAGTGGGACGTTCTATACTACTTGTGTTGGACTTGCAGACTTTCTGAAAGGCACGTCATATTCGTTTGCGGGAAATTTTTCTTCTCTGCATAGGTTGCGAGTTTAAACAGAAATTACAGAATGGATTTTTTGAAGTAAAGACACACGTAAAATCTGTTACAACAGCGAGATTTGATGTTCTGTCAGCGGTGGTTGCCTAAGTTGGAAGTCCTCTGTGATATAACGCTGTGACGTTAGGCCAGTAGTTTCCGACGTGTCGAACGCACCGGTATCCTTCGTGACGCTGAGAACTGGTGGCCCATCAACATGGTGTCACAAGCCAGGAGGCATAAATCTTTAATCAAAGCTATTACCATTTTCCAATATAAATTAACGATACATTTTAATTTTGTTTTAGAGTTTGCTTACTCTGTCATTTTAGGTACAATATTAACAGTCATTTTCGTAGCGTGTATGGCAATCCAGCTATTTATTTATGTATTGCAGGCTTCTAAAAATTTATGTATTCATTTTACAGCATATGCCGTAAGCAGGCTTCTAAAAATTCAGGTCGTCTTTTGTACTCCTGGCTACATTGAGTTCAAGGTGACTTGGTGTGCCTGATTGTGTTTGTATAACCGGTGGACGTTTTCTTCCAGGCAATGTGTGCGTTTTAAAGTAAATAAAGAAGCTCATATAACACCTACATACAAACGAAAGGAGTCCTTGAATAGTCTGTTCGGACTAGACGATAAAACAAACACGTTCGGCAGAGTTTCGCTTCCACTAGGATGCAACGAAACGTGTTTGTCTTCTGCATTAACACCATGACTTCAACCTTCACTTGTACCGCACGTAGCAGTTACACACATTAGCGTATCCATTTTTCACGGAATTGAAGAATACTCGGCCGCGTTCGTAGTCAGAATTCATGAACACCATTACGTTTCGGAAGCACGTGCTTGGGGAGGGGGGGCGTCGATAGCTCAGGCGTTATAGCCACTCGCCACGGGATGGAAGGTTCGGGGTTCATACCCCGGTGGGGGCAAGAGATTTTCATTCTCACCCGTCCATATCGGTCCCGGGGTGCACCCGGCCTCTACTACGTGGGTATTATTGGTTATGTTCCCTGGGGGTAAGGCGGCCGGCACGTTGGATTATCTTATCCTCGTGTAGCCCCGAGTTTAAGCGTGGGTAGAGCTGTACCTGTGCCTCTCATTTGGGTATCCGGTGGAATGTTACTGGGCGACCTTTACCTTTCCTTTGGTAAATCCGTCGTAACTCGAACAGGGTAAGAAATAACACTTACTTGTTGGGTCGGTCAGTAGAATATGTGTTTCTTGCCCTTTCCACTTGAAGAGAGAAGCAGAACGAACTTCCGAAACATAATTATTATAACAAACTGTAACACTAAGGACAAAGTAAAAAAAAAAGTGGTCCTAATCCAGGGATGCAGAAATCCCCGTCGCCAGGTCATCCGGACGACTGACGTTTTGTAGAATGGCGCCTAAACTTTGTGGGCCTTCAGTATCAAACCTGTTTCCTGTCATCGTTCTGGTGCCTGGAACTTGGAGATGGCTTCTACATTTAAGGAATATTTGTATACCACTTTTCTAACAAGTGTGTCGGACATGACTTTTGACTTTCTGTTGGCGGTGACTATGAAGGTAACAGACTGAGGGGATGTGACGCCGTTTAGGTTACCGACGTTTCGGACAAACCTGTTGCCTCCACCGTCGTATGCTTCCAAAATTATATGATGTTTATATTGGTGATGCTTTTGGTGTTGATGATGATTGTGATGATAATTCAGTTCTGTCCAGTCCAGTTCAGCCCGGTTCAACCCAGTCCAGTCCAGTCCAATTCAGTCCAGTTCAGCCCGGTTCAGCCCAGTCCAGTCCAGTCCAATTCAGTCCAGTTCAGTCCAGTCCAGTCCAGTTCAGCCCGTTCAGCCCAGTCCAGTTCAGTCCGGCCCAGTCCAATTCAGTCCAGTCCAGTCCAGTTCAGCCCGGTTCAGCCCAGTCCAGTCCAATTCAGTTCAGTCCAGTTCAGTTCTTATTAACATTCTGAATCAACAGCCAAATGACCAATAACAGAAACAGCACAATATACTGACACAAATTACAAAGAACAATAAACAGGACAATGAAACAAACAAATAAACGAAAATATACTATAAAACTTTCTTGGGACACCTTGTGGTACAGAACAAATTATTAAACCTGAATGTAATAATTTGCCTTCTGAAGATAAGAAAATTACTACTACTACTACTGCCGCTGCTACTGCTGCTGCTACTACTGCTACTGCTACTACTACTGCTGCTGCTACTACTACTACTGCTACTACTACTGCTGCTACTACTACTACTACTTCTACTACTACTGTTACTATTACTACTACTACTACTACTGATGCTGCTGCTACTGCTACTACTACTACTACTGCTGCTGCTAGTACTACTACTACTGCTGCTGCTGCTACTACTACTACTACTGCCGCTACTACTGCTGCTGTTACTACTACTACTACTGATGCTGATGCTACTGCTACTACTACTACTACTACTACTGCTAGTACTACTACTACTACTGCTGCTACTACTACTACTACTACTGCCGCTGCTACTGCTGCTGCTACTACTGCTACTGCTACTGCTACTACTGCTGCTGTTACTACTACTACTACTACTACTACTACTGATGCTACTGCTACTGCTACTACTACTACTACTAATACTGCTGCTAGTACTACTACTACTACTACTGCTGCTGCTACTACTACTACTACTACCGCTGCTACTGCTGCTGCTACTACTATTACTGCTACTACTACTGCTGCTACTACTACTGCCGCTGCTGCTGCTGCTACTACTGCTGCTACTGCTACTACTGCTGCTACTGCTACTGCTACTGCTACTACTGCTGCTGTTACTACTACTACTACTGACGCTGCTGCTACTGCTACTACTACTACTGTAGCGACTGGCTACGTGCTGGTCGGTCCGGGGTTCGAATCTCGGTGGGAGCGAGATTTTCCGCACCCTTCCAAACCGGTCTCGAGGCCCACCCAGCCTCCTGTACATTGGTACTGGTGGCAAGGATGTGGGGGGAAGGGGGGGTGGCGCTGACCACCTACCCATCTTGCGCCAGTGTTGAGTATGGGTAGATCCGCACTTCTTTGCAGCTTGGCATGTAACTGGACAGCCTCTAACTTTACTACTGCTCCTACCAATAGTAATAGTAATAATAATAGTGATAACAATAAAATTAATAGTATCCGCAATAGTGCTACGTAAACATGAGGCCGCCGTTCTGGGATGTTTCACGGCGTAGGTTGACAGTGGGTTACCGAAGTGTCGAGACATTCTGTGGGTGCCGTCTTCCAAGGAGAGTGTGGCTAAACGTAGCTACGATTGCAAGCAATAATAGTTATGTCTAGGCTGGGATTCCATCTTATGAGCGTCTGCGTTAGGCCACGAGTTAAAATGAATTCCATTGTAGAATTTCAAATTGACACAGTCTGAAAAAAAGAGCATTAATATCACGCGTTTCGAGGGGCTGGGCACGTGCAAGCGAAAATGTTTGTGTGTGACACGTGGGATTTTTATAGCATTGTTTCTGCGGACTCGGGTCATGTATGTGCTGCACGCGGAAGTCATTAGGCTACATTTTGAAATAATAACCATAGGAACAGCGAAACTAGAGCTAACCTGCACAACAGTTGAAGACAAATGGGGGAGTGGAGGTGCAGCTCCACTCATTGGTAGCACGGCTCTAGATTGAGGTGAGTGGTCATCCGTATGCCCCGGCCGCTGTGCTCCAGGTGAAAGATAACCCGGTACCCATTGACTAGGAAGCTTCGTGGACCTCAGAGTCGGTTTGGATATTTTGAAGAACAGAAAAATAATTCTTGCCTCAGCTGGGATTCGAATCCCTGGTCGTCCATCCCATGTACTAGTCTCTGTACTGACACAGTGTGAAGGATAGTATTACGTGTCAGCTCTGTGAAGAATAACCTTTACTGAGACGTGACGCCGAATATTCGAGAAGAAATTTGCCAGACTTCAGGAGGAACCAGGTGCTTTCATCTGCAGGGTAGGTTAGTCTTCTCGCGTCACTACACTCCACTTTCCAACCCTAAAAATGGCAACAGCAGGCTGACCAAAACGCTACCGAATGTCCACCGGACTTCGCGTGCCTGCATCCCGTATGGCAGAAACCAGGCTGTGAGAACTTCAGCTTGTCTATATTCGTAACCTGCTGTCTACTGCGGTAATTCTGTAATCGTTTGTATTTCCCACAGCCATTTCGCTGTGTTCCACACCGGTATGTGGACATCACGAATTGGCACGCAGTTGCCGTCAGAATGTTGTAAGGAGTAGTGCAAATATGTAGGTCGAAAGGCGACGTGCCTGAGTGGGAAGAAATCTCATAAGTGTTTTTAACCTTTTGACATCTAACGCCAACTGTAGTGGTCGTACGTCACCGCTAACCTCTAACGTTGCATTTTATATACTTATTCAACAAATATAGGTACTGAATATTTTAAACATGGCATATACTCTCCGTTTTTTTCTCTTCAAAATGCAGTTTGTTTCATAATTCTAACGTATTTAGTTCATGTATTATTCACATTTTATATACAGAGTGTGCTAAAATAAAAAATAATTCCGGCGCCAAAAGGTTAATTAGGGGTCTAAGTACACGAGCAAAAATATCAGTTGAAGAAATTCATGTGTTTAATTTCATATGTTCCATCTTCTGTGCGTTAATCAGGTCCATAATATACATAACCAACAAAATGCACTTCAATGTTTATGAAATATTCTTATCGCAATTTTCTTACCTACATGTTTCGGTCGCTATTGCGGCCATCTTCAGGGTGGAATTATTACAAGAATACAAATTTACAGTGTGGTAGGTTGTGTCACAGTCAGTTCATAATGTTTAAAAAATTATTATAATTTCAGTTAAAATTAGATAATTAATATAAATATAAGTTAAAAAATGTGTAATACTTAAAATTTTGGAAGTTAAAATTTTAACTTCCAAGATTTTAAGCATTACCCATTTTTTTAAGTTAAAATTGCACTTTTTACCTTCCAAGATTTTAAACATTACCAATTTTTTAAGTTAAATTGTACAGTTTAAACTTCCAAGATTTTAAGCATTACCCATTTTTTACGTTAAAATTGCACTCTACCTTCCAAGATTTTAAACATTACCAATTTTTTAAGTTAAATTTTACAGTTTAAACTTCCAAAATTTTAAGCATTACCCATTTTTAACCCATATTTATATTACTTATATAAATTTTAACTGAAATTACAATAATTTTTTAAACCTTATGAAGTGACTGTGACACAACCTACCACACCGTACCTTTGTATTCTTGCAATACTTACACCCTGAAGATGGCTGCAATGGCGACCGAAACATGTTGGTAAATAAAATGTGATCAGAATACATCATAAACAGTAAATTGCATTTTGTTGGTTTTTTGTTATGGATCATGTATTTAATTTTCTATTTTATTCAGCAATTAAGCCCATTTTGTTTAAAAGGATATTCGAGACAATATCTTTTTAGCGTCTATATGCACAAGTGCTGGGTAGAAGAACATTATGGCAGACCGAACACTGCGCGGGATATCAGGCTTCCGTCGCTGCGTAGTAGAGAGAGAGAGGCCATCGCTCTTCTGGGAGGGTACGCAGCGTACGTTGGTAGTTTGCTGCCGACATGACGGGACAGCCTATCAGTCCTACCCGTCTTGAGGGTCAAGCAGTCCAGGACAGTTTTAACCTGCGCTGCGTAACATCCCAGAAGAGCGAAGGTCTCAAGTTTGACACTTCCCGGAAATATTCACCGTGCAAACATAATATTTGGGCAACGAATTTTCGTTTTTAAGCTAAAATGGATGTCACACGCAACCAGCTCATCCCTTGTTTTGAAAAAGATTTGCGAAGAGACAACGAACTGTGTCGCTGATTATATTTATGTTAATATTTATTTATTGTTTCCTATTTGTTTAATGACTCATTTTGCTGTATATTCGCGTTGAGAAACTTTCTGGGCGAACGCCTCAGCCAGCACTCGATCCCGGTAACGTCGCCTACGCAGCAGTCGACTGTATTCAACAAATACGGCGCGCCAGGTAGGCACAGGGTGTAAAGAACGCGTTGGACACCCTTGAAAATGGACAGCATCCTGTTGCTTTTGTTATTCTGCCCCGCGTTTTGTTTGAAGTGATGAAGGGGAGCTGATTGTGCATTCAGGAGAGGCCTGAGGAAACGGATGTCGGTCCTGACGTATGAGGGAAGTTGCAATGAGGATGCAGGAACACGAAGATGGTTTCCTTTCAGTTGAATCTGCGAGTGAGGCGGCAGTGATTACGTCATCACGTCAGGGCTCTAGCGTGAGAGTGCAAGCGACAGGTAGCACTGTTGTGGGGAGTGAAACAGGTTGGCCTAGTAGTAACAGCAGCAGTAGTAGTAGTAGCAGTAGTAGTAGTAGTTGTAGTAGTAGTAGTAGTAGTAGTAATAGTGGTGGTGGTGGTGGAAGTAGTAGCAGTAGTAGTAGTAGTAACAGCAGCAGCAGCA
>Ga0123353_10019568_pt1 | contig 10066 bp, 9 predicted proteins | sample TergutLab28metaG_3_FD_92763 | JGI IMG/M metagenome (GOLD analysis project Ga0123353, IMG submission 92763) | Labiotermes labralis P3 segment gut microbial communities from Petit-Saut dam, French Guiana - Lab288 P3 | ecosystem: Host-associated > Arthropoda: Insects > Digestive system > Gut ...
CCCATGCCGCTGGCGTCGCTCACGTCGGAGCCGTGCACGCCGGTCAGCTTATATCTGATGTAATCCTTGGGCAGCATGATCTTGGCGCACTTTTTGTAGTTTTCCGGCTCGTGGTTGCGAACCCAAAGGATTTTCGGCGCGGTGAAGCCGGTGGGTATCGGGTTGGCGATAAGCTCGATCAGCCTCTGCTCGCCGATGATGTTTTTGATTTCCTCGACCTCATCGCCGGTGCGCTGGTCGTTCCAGAGCAGTGCGGGGCGGATGACCCTGTCGTGCTCATCCAGCATGACCAGCCCGTGCATCTGGCCGGAGAAACCCACACCCTTGATGTTTTTCGCCCCGACCTTGCGGCAGACCTCGCCCACGGTCTTGACGGTGGCGTCCCACCACAGGTCGGGATGCTGCTCGGTCCAGCCGTTTTGGGGCGTGTCGTAGTCGTACAGCACGGCGGCCGACGCGACCACCCCACCGGATTTGTCCATCACCAGCGACTTTGTGCCCGACGTGCCGATGTCAATGCCTAAGAATAAGTCGTTCATACTAAATACACCTCTACTTATAAATAATCCCCTTACTCTACTTATAGATAATCCGGTTGACGATATTCTCCAGCATCTCCTGGCGGCCGCTGGCGGGCATCGAGGGCTCGTTCTTCTCGGCGTGTTTGGCCAGAGATACGAAATCCTCCTTGCCCTTGATGATGGAAGCGCCGAGGCCGGACGTCCAGCTGGCGTAGCGGTCTTCGACGAATTTATCCACACGGCCGTCCTCGATGATGGCCGCCGCTTTGCGCAGTCCGAGGGCGAAGGTGTCCATCCCGGCGACGAAAGAATAAATCTGATCCTCCGGGGTGTGGGACATGCGGCGGGTCTTGGCGTCGAAATTCAGGCCGCCGTTGGTGAACCCGCCCGCCTTGAGAACCTCGTACATACACCATGTGGCGTCGGCGACGTCGGTGGGGAACTGGTCGGTGTCCCAGCCGAGGAGCAGGTCGCCCTGATTGGCGTCGATCGACCCGAACACGCCGTTGACCGTGGCGGTGCGCAGCTCGTGCTGGAAGGTGTGCCCGGCCAGCGTGGCGTGATTGGCCTCGATATTCATCCTGAAATCGTTCATCAGGCCGTAAGTACGCAGGAAGTTGCAGGCCGAGGCCACGTCGAAATCATACTGGTGCTTGCTGGGCTCCTTCGGCTTGGGCTCGATGTAAAAATCGCCCTTGAACCCGATCTTGCGGGCGTAGGATACGGCCATTTTCATCAGGCGGGCGAGGTTGTCCAGCTCCAGCTTCATGTTGGTGTTTATCAGGGTCTCATACCCCTCGCGGCCGCCCCAGAACACGTATCCTTTGCCGCCCAGCTTGACGGTCAGCTCGATGGATTTTTTGATTTTGGCGGCGGCGTAGGCAAACACATCGGCCTCGGGCGACGTGCCCGCGCCCCCCTGCCAGCGCTTGTGACTGAAAGCGTTGGTGGTGCCCCACAGGCATTTGATCCCGGTGGCCGCCATCTTTTCTTTGATATAATCGGTTATCGCGTCGAGGCGCGCGTTGCTCTCGGCGATGGTGTCGGCTTCGGCCACGAGATCGGTGTCGTGGAAGCAGAAATACTCGATGCCCAGAATCTGCATCAGCTCGAATCCGGCGTCGGCTTTGGCTTTGGCGTGAGCCATCCAGTCGGCCTTGTCCGCGCCGAAGGACTTGTCGTTCGCGCCGGGGCCAAACATGTCGGAACCGTCGCCGCAGAGTGTGTGCCACCAGGCGAGTGCGAACTTGAGATGCTCCTTCATCGGCTTGCCGAGGATGACCTCGTCGGGATTATACCAGTTGAAGGTCATGGGGCAGTCCGAGCCGGGGGCGAATTTGATTTTGTCCGCGCTGTAATGTTTGCTCATAATGAAAAACTCCTATCAATTTAAGATAACGGGGTACATTATACCTCTATTTTCTCCCGATTGCAATAGATATATGGTAAAAAAGTGTTAGCCTGACAGCCGAAAAAAATTTTTATTTATGCCAAATCCATCACACAATCCTCACAGTGTGGATGTAGACTCTCACAGAAAAAACACAAAAACTACAAAATTCCCCCACGAAAGCCGCAAGAATATCGACAAAACCCGGTGATATTAAGGGCGGCCCGGTTAAAATTCACAAGCGAGGCAGAAAAATTAAATTTTGTTAGCTGTGTTAAAAAATCCGCAATACTTTTTGTTTAATACGTAGAAATATGCCTAAGGTACTTGATGAATCAATAATAATGTGCTAGAATGCATATGCGCTTATTACTTCGGCTATAAAAGACCATTGGAAAGGATGTCTCGAACTCAGGGGTTTGCTAGGCTTTTGTTTATGTGTGTTAATTTCGTCTTTGGTCTTCGTTAACATTCTTTGAACTTTTTCTTAACTGAACCGCGGGGATTCGTGACAAACCGGAAGAAGGACTTTTACAGACAATATTTTAACTGGAGGAAAAAACAAATGAAAAAAACATTGGCACTGGTACTGGCGCTTCTCATGGTTCTCGTAGTATTCGCGGGTTGCGATTTCTTGCGTGGTAACACTGCGAAAGATCAGCTCAACGTTTACGCGTTTACCGACGAGGTTCCCGGCATTCTTGAGAGATTTGTCGAGCTCAAGGGTTTGGATGAAGATTTCTTTAACGTAACCATCGTTGCCACCGACGGCGGCGCCTATCAGAACGCTCTTGACGAAGCTCTCGTAGCCGGTGAGGTTGACCTCTTCTGCGCCGAGGCCGCTTTCATTAAGAAGTATGCTGAGAATCCCCTCGTCGCTGACGTCGAGAAGGATCTGGGCATCACCAAGGCCGAGATGGACGCTGCTGGGCTTGCTCCCTACACCGTTGACATCGGCATCAACACCGCTGGCGAGCTCAAGGGTCTGAGCTTCCAGGCTTGCGGCGGCGCTTTCATTTATCGCGCCGACCTCGCCGAGGCTATCCTTGGCACCGACGATCCCGACGACATCGGCGAGATGACCGATTCTTGGGAGAAGTTCTTCGACGTAGCCCGTGAATTGGCCGAGTATGACGGCGAAGATTTCCCCAACGGCGCCGCTATCATTTCGGGCGCTGGCGACCTCTTCCATCCCATCGACGCCGGTAAGGCTCAGCCTTGGGTTGTCAACGGCAACCTCGTAATCGACAAGCTTTTCTACGATCCCGCTGAGGACGCTCTCGACTACTTCGAGATGGCCAGAATCCTCAAGCAGGAGAACCTGTCCAACCAGACCACCGACTGGCAGGATGCTTGGTTCGCCGATTTCTCCGGCTCCAATGAGCGTCCCTGCTTCGGCTTCTACGGCCCGGCTTGGCTGATCAACTATGTTTTGGCTCCCAACTGCGGCGACACCTTTGGTGATTGGCGTCTGGCTGTCCCGACCGTAGGCTTCTACTGGGGCGGCACATGGCTCATGGGCGTTAAGGATTCCAAGCACCTTGACACCGTTGCCGACATCATCCGCTGGTTCGGCACCGACATCTCTGACGACGGCGTGCAGGCCTACTGGGCCACCCGCGACGTTGTTGCCTCCACCGTTATCATGGACAAGACCGACGCTTATTGGCCCATCCTCGGCGGTGAGCAGAACGCGTTCGACATCTTTGTTCCGGCCTGTAAGGCTGTTGACGGCACCACCCTCAGCGCTTATGACGAGAAACTCAATTCTCTCCTGAATCAGCAGGTTCAGTCTTATGCCAACGACGAGAAGACTAAGGATGAGGCTATTGAGCAGTTCAAGCTTGACGCTAAGGAAGCTTTCGCTGACATCTCTGTCTAAACTCGAATTTGATAACCCATACACTTAAAGGGTTATTGAGCGGAGGCGATTCCGCCCCGCGCGAGCAGTAAAAAATGCGCGGGAATACCAAATACGTATTCCCGCGCACTTTCCGTATTTCTGTGAAAGAAATTCTCCCGCACCTTTCCGTTACAATTCTGATAAGTAGGGGGTTTTTTATATGCGCAGTAAAAATGCGCGAGGGAAAAGCGTAAGCTATGCCCGTTACGGCGTCTGGTTCTGCGTTCCGTTTTTTCTCGCTTTCCTTCTTTTCTCGCTTTGGCCCGTTATATATACCGTTATCGTCAGCATATCCGACTACGCCGGGATGTTCACGCGGGATTTCAGCGTTCTGAAAACTGACATTTTCAGGAGCTACAGATATGTTCTCTTTGAGTCCAAGGCCTTTACCAATACCTTTAGCAACACGGCGATAATGTGGATATTCAACTTTATTCCCCAGCTTGGCCTGGCGCTGTTGCTGACCGCTTGGTTCACCGGCGTCTCGGTCAAAATCCGCGCGCAGGGTTTGTTCAAGGTTCTGTTCTATATGCCGAATATCATCACGGCGGCCTCGATCGCCATGCTGTTTTTCGCGCTGTTCTCTTACCCGACCGGCCCGGTCAACTCGGTTCTGGTGTCGATGGGGTTCGATAAGTATGAATTTTTCCGCGACAAGGCTTTCACACGCGGGCTGGTTTCGGCGATCCAGTGCTGGATTTGGTACGGCAACACGACCATCGTGCTAATCGCCGGCGTGCTGGGCATCAACCCCGCCCTGTTCGAGGCGGCGGCGGTCGACGGAGCCGACGGCTGGCAGATTTTCCGACATATTACACTGCCCAGCCTGCGCACCATCATGCTGTACACGCTGGTCACCTCGATGATCGGCGGACTGCAGATGTTCGATATCCCGCTCTTGCTGACCCCGACCCCCGGCGGCGGGCCCGACCACGCAACCGAGACTATGGCGGTTTACCTATACAATCAGGCGTTTACCGGCGGCCGGCAGTACAACCGCGGCGCGGCGGCCTCCATGGTGCTGTTTGTCATAGCGGCCGTTCTTTCCAGCGTATTGTTCTACATCCTGCGTGACCGCGACGCCGCCAAGATCAAGAAAGAGCTGCGCAGGGAAGCCAAACTAGCCGCGAAAGGGGGCGTTGTATCATGAGAAGACGAGAAAGCACAAAGTTCGGAAGGGCTATGCTAAAAATCGTGATATACTTCGTGTGCGTTTTTCTGGCCGTTCTCAGCATCTTCCCTTTCTGGCTCATGATCATCAACTCCACCCGCTCCACGCATGAAATCTCCCGCGGTATGGCGTTGTTTTTCAACCTCGACAGGGTGCCGTATCAACGCATGGAGGATATGAAAGTGTCCACCGTGACGAGCGGGGAGTTCTCTGATTTTGAGGGAACCGGCGGTAAGGAAGAAGACAAAAATGTTGACGAAGACGGAGACGACGTTGATGTTGACGACGCCGATGACGCCGACTTGGCCGGAACGACCGACGAGGCCGAACCGCCCGATGAGCATGAGGCCGACGAGGCTGAACCGGCCGATGAGAATGAACCGGCCGACGAGGCTGAACCGGCCGATGAGGAAGAACCGATCGAGGAGGATGCAGAAGGAAGAACCGAGTTCTCGTTTGTCCATTATTTCAAGCGCAATCTGGCGGTAACCAGGAGAGACCCCAAGAATGGATTTAACGCGATCACCGGTCTTGTAAACAGCTTCATCATCTCGGCGGGCGCCACGCTTTTCGCCGTTTACTTCTCGTCGCTGACGGCCTACGGCCTGGTCGCCTACAACTTCAAGGGCAGAAACGCCTTATTCTCCTTCATTCTGGCCGTTATGATGATCCCGGCTCAGGTTTCGGGCGTCGGCTTCTACCGTTTCATGTATCAGATACACTGGAACAACACCTATTGGGCGTTTATCGTCCCGGCCATAGCCGCGCCGGCGACTGTCTTCTTTATGAGGCAGTATCTGCTGGCGACGTTATCGGTCGAAATCGTCGAGGCGGCCAGGATCGACGGGTCGGGTGAATTTGCCACATTCAACAAGATCGTGGTGCCGATCATGATGCCGGCCATTGCGACACAGGCCATCTTCGCTTTCGTGTTCAGATGGAACGACCTGTTCATGCCGTTGATCCTTCTCACCGACAAGACGATGAAGACCATGCCTATCATGGTGAGCCTGTTGCGCGGCGACATCTACAGGGTCGAGTACGGCGCGATTTACCTCGGCCTGCTCATCACGGTGCTGCCGCTGTTCGTCATCTACTTCGCGCTCTCAAAATATATTATTGCCGGCGTTGCCCTCGGCGGCGTCAAGGAATAATACTTCGGAGGAAGCACAGAAAAGATATTCTTATTGCCGCTTCGGGCGTTGCTCGGGGCGGCAAAGCTGTAACAAAAGGAGAGTAAAGATATGATTAAAAACCCGGTTCTGACGGGGTTCCATCCCGACCCCTCGATGATCTGCGTCGACGGGACTTTCTACATCGCGACCTCGACCTTTGAGTATTTCCCCGGCGTGCGCATCAGCGCCTCCAAAGACTTGGCCAATTGGGAATGCGTGAGCACCCCCGTGGCCGACGACCGCTGGCTCAACATGGCCGGAAACGTGCCCTCCGGCGGCGTTTGGGCGCCCTGCCTCTCATACTGCGACGGCATTTTTTATTTGGTTTATACCGACGTCAAATCCTGGAAAAGCGGCGCGTTCAAAGACGCACACAATTACATCATCACCGCCAAAAATATCGAAGGGCCGTGGACTCCGCCGGTCTATATGAACAGCATCGGGTTCGACACCTCCCTGTTCCACGACGACGACGGCCGGAAGTATTTCATCAACGCCGAGTGGGATTACCGTGCCGACGTCAGCAAAAAAGGCGACGAGAAACGCTGGTTCTCCGGCATTCTGGTGACCGAGGTCGACCCGGTGTCGTTTGAGTTTATCGGCGAGACCAAGAAGGTGTTCACCGGCAGCGAGCTGGGGCTGACCGAGGCGCCCCACATCTACAAAAAAGACGGCTGGTATTACCTGCTGACCGCCGAGGGTGGCACTTCCTACAACCACGCCGCCACCGTGGCGAGATCGCGGGATGTTTTCGGCGAGTATGAGATGCATCCGAATACCCACGTCTGCACGGCCAAGGGTCATCCCGAGAATGCCCTGCAAAAGACCGGGCACGCCAGCTGGTGCCAAGGGCCGGACGGGCGCTGGTTCATCGCGTTCCTCTGCGGGCGGCCGGTCGACGGGGTAAACTGCATACTCGGCCGCGAAACCGGCGTCAACGAGCTCGTCTGGATAGACGATTGGCCGTATCTCAAGAACGGCACCCTGCTGGCCGACGAGTATTTCGAGGGCTACGGCGAGAAACAGCCGAGGGATTATTTCGAGTACAATTTCGGCGACCGGGAGTTTTATCTCAATTTTAATACCCTGCGCAAACCGGCGAAACACGCGCTGGGCGGCGGCAACACCCTGCGGATTTACGGCCGTGAATCCATCAGCTCGTCGCAGGATCAGGCCATGTTCGTCCGGCGGCAGACCGATTTCGATTTCGAGGCCACCACCCGCGTGACGCTGCCGTTCCGCCAGTTCCAGCAGTTCGCCGGTCTGATCTACCGCTACGACGAGGATCACCAGTATCTGCTCAAATTCGGGTTCGACGAGCGGGCCGGCAGCCAGACAATCAGCATCCTGGAGGTCAACAGGAATAAGAAGGATCAGGGCGCCTTATTCGCCTACTCCCAGCCGCTCGGGCACGGAATTCCGGTGGATTCTGATACCGTGTGGCTGCGGGTGACCGGCCACGGCGCCACGGCGAGATTCTCCTATTCTCTCGGCGGCGAGGCGTTTTCCGATGTTGATTATGATCTCGACGTGACCCACATGTCGGACGACAACATCGACGCTTTCACGGGATGTTATGTGGGCATGGCGGCGTATGATCTGTATAATCACAAATCCTATGCCGACTTCACCCACTTCAGCTACCGGGCGCTGTAATTTTATCTCATATTTTCAACAAATTTAACATAACCGCGCGCGCCGAGAAAAAAACACTTGACGCGCGCGGTAATATGTGGTATCATCTGTGTACCTCGAAGGGGTCATTTTTTTGAGCCCCGAATTTAATCGAGGGAGGCTATTATATAATGGAGGTGCCGAAATGAGAGTAAAAATCACCCTTGCCTGCACCGAGTGCAAGCAGCGCAACTACAACACGGTCAAGAACAAGAAAAACAACCCCGACCGTCTTGAGATGAGCAAACACTGCAAGTTCTGCAGAAAACACACCACCCACAAAGAAAGTAAATAGGAGGCAGGAGAAATGGCGGATAATCAAAAAAAACAGACCCCGGCGCGTCCTGCCGCGAAAGCTAAGAAACCCATCGGCGAGCGTATCGCGAAATGGTTCCGCGAGATCAAGTCGGAGATCAAGAAGATAACCTGGCCGAGCGGCAAAGAGGTCTTCAACAACACGGTGGTTACCCTCGTGCTGGTCGTGCTTTTGGGTGCGGTCATCTGGGTGGCCGACTTTGGGCTGAACTCGATGCGCGACTTTCTTCTCAGCAAGGTGCCGGTTTCGGATACCGATAAATTTGACGTCAACGAGCTCAATGATTTTTTGGCGGAGTATCTGGCTTCCGGCAGTGACGTTTCTCCCGGCGACGCGGTTTCCGCGGGCGAAGTCACGGCTTTTGACGCGGCCGCCGAATAGGGCGCGCCGCCGAAATCGGAAGGAGGACTTGCTATGTCTGATTCTTCGGGCGCTCAGTGGTATGTCGCCCACACATACTCGGGATATGAGAACAAGGTGGCGTCTACGCTGCAGCAGCTGGTGGACAACCGCGGGCTGGGCGATATGATCCAAGAAATCCGGGTTCCCACCGAGATGGTCACCGAGATAAAAGACGACAAAAAGCGCGAGGTAGAGCGCAAAATTTTCCCCGGCTACGTGCTGGTCAAAATGGTCATGACCAACGAGACCTGGTATATCGTTCGCAACACACGCGGATGCACCGGGTTCGTAGGCCCCGAGTCCAAGCCGGTTCCCCTCACCGACGATGAGATCGCGCGGCTGGGCGTGGACAAAGAGGCTGTTATCGAACTGCCCTACGACGTCGGCGACGCGGTCAAGATTGTCGACGGGCCGCTGGAGGGCTTCGTCGGTGTGGTCGACAAGATCGACAAGGCCAAATCGAAGGTCTGCGTGATCGTGTCGATGTTCGGGCGCGAAACCCCCGCCGAGCTTGAATTCACCCAAATCGTATCAATAGAGTAAATGCATAATTCATAATGCATAATGCATAATTGGTTCGCACGGGAATCATGACCAATAAAATCTATTATCTAGCATCTAGTATCTAAAATCTAAATTCGGAGGTTCTGTCAATGGCGCAGAAAGTTATAGGATATATAAAACTTCAAATCCCGGCCGGAAAGGCCACGCCGGCTCCGCCCGTCGGCCCGGCTCTTGGTCAGCACGGCGTTAACATCGTGCAGTTCACCAAGGATTTCAACGAGCGCACCAAGAACGACGTCGGCCTGCTGATCCCCGTGGTCATCACGGTTTACGCCGACCGCTCATTTACATTCATCACCAAGACTCCCCCGGCCGCCATTCTTATCAAGAAGGCTCTCGGCCTCGAAAAGGCTTCGGGCGAGCCCAACAGGATCAAGGTGGGCAAGATCACACGCGCGCAGCTCCAGCAGATCGCCGAGGCAAAAATGGTCGATTTAAACGCGGCCAGCATCGACACCGCCATCAGCATGATCGCCGGAACCGCCCGCAGCATGGGCGTGGAAGTCGTCGACTAAAGGAGGAGTATTAAATGAAACACGGTAAAAAATACGACGCTGCTTCTAAGCAGTATGATAAACAAGCCCTTTTTGATGTGGATGAGGCGCTGGGGCTGGCTGTAAAAACCGCCACGGCAAAGTTTGACGAGACGGTTGAGCTGCACCTCAGGCTGGGCGTCGACGGGCGTCACGCCGACCAGCAGGTTCGCGGCGCGATCGTGCTGCCCAACGGCACCGGCAAGTCGGTGCGGGTGCTGGCCGTCTGCAAGGGCGACAACCTCAAGGCGGCCGAAGAAGCCGGAGCCGAGTATTTCGGCGCGGAGGAGTACGTACAGAAGATTCAGTCGGAAGGCTGGATGGATTTCGACGTGCTGATCACGTCCCCCGACATGATGGGGCTGGTCGGGCGTTTAGGTAAGATTCTCGGCCCGCGCGGGCTGATGCCCAACCCCA
>Ga0123353_10019572_pt1 | contig 10066 bp, 8 predicted proteins | sample TergutLab28metaG_3_FD_92763 | JGI IMG/M metagenome (GOLD analysis project Ga0123353, IMG submission 92763) | Labiotermes labralis P3 segment gut microbial communities from Petit-Saut dam, French Guiana - Lab288 P3 | ecosystem: Host-associated > Arthropoda: Insects > Digestive system > Gut ...
AGTGAATTTCATGACAATCCAATAAACATTTTGGTTGGTAATACTATGCAACAGAGGGGGCAAACAGTTTCACATTCTCCATTCCATGCATTATAATTCAATTATGACAATTCAAACCAAAGAATTGTAATAAGGACAAACAGTGTCTCCATATGAGCTGTCCTTTTATTTCGTAACAAAACTCCTGAAAAGTGATTGGTATTGAAGTAACTTCTTGTTTGTTTGTTATTTTTGTAAACATAAGTGGAAAATGTAGTTTTTTTTTTTTGCTGCTGCTTTGTCATATTCTGACACATATAATCCTTTATCACACCAGAAATTTTCCTGCATTTATCATTTTTTCCATGTGGTAATTTCAGACATGATAAACAGAGGTTACAGTACTAGGCAACTCATACAGGTACATATTGTGCAATTATTGCACCTCTCTTAGTTTTTCTTCTTTCACTTTGACAGGAACATTTTGTTTAATTACAGAGTTTGCACAATCAGTTTTCTGTGACTTCAGTGTTTAGCCAGATCTGCAAAGTTGTAAAAGTAGTCCACCAAAGTTGTATATCCATTACAAACTAAGGGTTCTCAAACACATATAGCCACTATGTAAGTCACACAAGTAAAGGATATATTTCGAAAGTCTCTATGTCAAACTGTGCGGGATTTCAAGGTATGTCTTAATGAAAAGGAAGGTAGATTTTTATCTATGGAAGGTACAGGATTTTAAAATTAGAATTTAAATGATCACGGACAGGAATGATGTTGAATAATTCCCCAGGACCTTCATACTTGTATTTGGTGTTGATGCAAATGAATTTCAACTGGTCCAGATAAATGACAGAAATGGTGTGGCTCCCAACTGATTATGACAAGTGCATATATACTCAAGTCTGTGTTCTGAAAAACGTTCACAAGAATGAACAGTGCCAGGACAATAGGACATAGATACACCTTCAATAACTGATTTCCGTTTCCTGACCCCTAATCTTTCGGACAACAAATTTTCTTTAAAATTATTATCCTGCTACAATCTGTCCTACATATTCCATGCTAGAAAGATAGTTCAAAATGTCCACAACTGCAGTTACAGCCTGTGCACTGCTTTGAAGTCTATTAACTCAATGAACATTTCCCTTTGTCCAGCACAATGTCATGATACCAAGGGCATACTACAGTAACTCTGGCTTCATCAGCATCATAATCATTATCTTGACTACTAATGTTTACCATCTTCTACTTTATCACCAGAACTACCATCTGAACACACCACACAGTCTCAACCTGCAAAGTCTTCTTGGGCATATACTAAAGTCATGGTATACCTATCTGTCAAGTACCTCTTTTACAATGACACTGTGATTGAAACACAGATAATGTCAGCTGAGATGCCAATGAGGACTACCAAAAAACTATGGATTAGCCAGTAACTACTGACTGTAGCTACATACACACATCAAGTGAATGTGTACATTTCTATACAATACAAACAAGTCACATAAAATTGAAGCATGATGCCAATGCTCTAGAAGTGTACCTCCCAGAGCAGTTACAAGAAGTTATAAAGTCTAATCAATCTTTTATGGACATAAAGCTGACAACCTCTTCTGTCACCCAGATTACTCATACCTCAAATAATTTGACCAACATAACTACTGTAACTGTCTAGTCAAGAGTGTTGCCATACAGGGATTTCTCAGAGCTACAAGCCAAGAGCAGTCAGAGGACAATCAAATACAAGGCTAATAAAACATTTTATATATCAAACACAAGAGCATTCAATGTTAATTCTAATAATATAAAGTGAAATACAATGGTTTAAAAAATTATTGCATGCTGCAGTCATCACACCACAGTGTGATGACTGCATATCTGTGTGTCAGAATACTTTGCTTTCCTCTGCGAAGGGCTACTAATGTTATTCTTGTCACTCTGTAAGTGCATATGCAAGCACACAACAGCACTGTCATGAACACTCAATTCCCTTATGGAATACAGAATGGAAGCTGATATAGATGACAAGTTTAAAATAAAAGTTGTATACCATTCCACATATGGCAATAATACACGAGAGCAGTAACTGTATTAGGTACACAAATTTTCAGCCAGGACTATTAAAAAAAAGCCCTAAAAATGACAAAATATTGCAAGGTTGTGTGTGAAGAATCCGCACGACAGTAGTCAACATGTACCTCTCTTTGTCCCTCTTCAAATTTTGCAAATGCTATGAACAGTTTCTCATCCATTGATTCCTCCCCAAAGAACTCAACTGCTCGTTCGAATACTCGCCGTGCACCTGAGATAAACCCATGTTGTTCTTCAAACCTGTAACATGTACACCAACATGTACAGAGTTTAGTAACATAGTCTGTTTTCTTTACAATATATAAATATAAATATATATATATATAATTATATTAATGCTTAAAAGTGACTGCTTAGAAATGAATATAAAACAGTAATTAATTTCAGTAACATTATTTTGAATCAAACTACTTCCAATACAAAAGCGAACAATACACGAACGGAACTTCCAATAGGTGCCTTATGTCCCCAGTCTTCTCCAAACTACATTTACAAACCACATAATCGACCACTTTACATATGCTGATGACATTTTAATCATACATCAAAATACAAAAATGGATACCAAAAATATGCTGAAACATTTCAATTATATAAGCCTTAAATCAAAATTCACAACGGCAGAAGAGAAAGATAATAAACTGTTTAGATATCACATTAATGAGGCAACAAGGACCACACTGACGTAGCTATATTTAGGAAACCAAAAACAGATTAAATTATTCCCAGCAATTCATGTCACCCAACAGAACATAACACTGGCTGCAATAAAGTATTATTTTAATAGAATACATACACATACCCTTGACAAAATACAAAAATGAAGAGAAATGCAGTTAAGAATATCATCCGAAATGATGTCAACATCCTAAATGGTGTAGATAGTACAAAACAGGAAGAAGAAAGACAAGAGAAGAGGAACAAGAAAAAAACAAAAAAATTGGTCACCTTCACATATATTTGAAAGGAAACATGGTACATTACCAAACTGTCAGAGAAAACTACGTTTATGAACAGCCTTTACTCTACTGCAGAAATTTTAGCCCACAGAAATACCAACTACCAAGACAAATACAAAGAAGGTGAGATTTATCAACTCACTTGTCCAAATAGTGAGAAAAAGTATGTGGGCCTGACTGGAAGATTCTTCTACAAATGATTTATTTAACACTTCCAGTCTTCTAAAAACTGTCATACAAACTGAAAATTTGCCAACACTTACATGAAAATCAATGCATATTTGGATCCAATAAAGAAATTATGAATATATTACATAGTACAAAGACAAGTAGTAATAAGAATACTCTGTAAAAGTATCATATATATTCAGAAAAAAAAAATCAAATGATAAAAATATACAGTGTTAAAAATGTAATTTTTTAATAGGACAGTACAATACGAAACAAGAGATGTCAATTTTGACTACATTATGTAACTCTACCTCTGATCATCCACTATTTCATTGACCTATGACATATGACACACATGAATGGCTCCACAACAGAAAGAGTAAGTAAGGTGTATGAAATATAAACATTCAATAATCATATTTTAATTACATAACCTCTGTATAATAATTCAATTTACAATTACATAGTGCAGTAAACTTCTCTTCAGAATATAAATAAAACATATGACAACAAAATTACACCAAAAACAAGTAATACAGAAAACTTGCACTTAACCCAATTCTATTCCAAAAATACGGTGCTGATATTGTTGGTGTAGCAAGAATAATAGAATAAAAATATGTATGTTGATCAACAGACCCACTTCTTATACCATAAGAAATGCTAGACAAATATGAAGGAGACTATGCTAATTTTAGCATAATAAAATTAATATAGAATGATTTTGTTAATTACCATTTTTAAGTTATACAAAATCAGAAATCCTTTAAATAAAAAAAATGGTTTATCAATAACACAATACATGTGTAAGATACATTCAAATTATGCAAAATTCAGGTCACATGGGAATAAATTTTTTATGCAGCATTACATAATTTAATAACATGAAGTTTTTTAAAGAAGAGATCTCTTTCAAGAACAACAGATGTTCACTGGGGTTGTCAATGCCATGCCCTGCTGCCGCTTAACCCAAGAGACAGCTGGTACCCTCTGCACAGGAGGCTGGGTGGGCACCAAGACCAGTCTGGACAAGTATTGAAAATCTTGCACCCCCTGGGATTCAATCCCTGAAATCTCCAGCCCATACTGAGTCATTATAATGACTACACTTTCCTAGCCCTTTACACTGCAGTAAACAGGGACTTTCCAAAAATTTAACAAGGAAAACACTCAACACAAAAAAATCAGACTGTTGACTCCAATGCATTAATAAAGCAATAATATGAGCAACAAACAGAAAAATGTCACTTAAAACAATTAAAGTAATACCTTGCAAATTTGATCCAATTTCGAACTTCTGGATGAACGTACACAAACTTCTCATAAATAGTTCTTGCTCTATCAATTTCCTTGTAACGTAATTCAAACTTAATGTATGTCAGCCATGCCTGTTCATCAGGTTCCCACTCTGTCCATCGATCAAACACCTGACGTGCACCTAAAAACATATTTTGTATATGGTAAAAGTTCACCCTAGAACATGCCATGAAGGCTCAGAAGGGGAGCAGAGGTGTAACTCTACTCTTTCTTTAACCTTGGGCCTAGATGGGGTGGGGGATCAACACCACACCCTGGCTGCTTTACCCCTGGGAATGACCCGGTACGCATTGTACTGAAGGCTGGGTGGGCTCCAGGGCAAGTCAGGGTGGGTGCAGAAAAACTCATTTAATCCCCTGACCAACCAATCTACCCATAGCCAGTTGCTACACCAACTAGGCTAACCTGGCCCACATTTTGTAAATGACTAACCATAAAATTTACTGAACAGTTAACCCGAATCTCAGTGGTCTAGCTCTAAACTAACCTGCAATATTCCCCAGCATTTCTTCCATGTAAGTATACTTGTACCAGAACTGATTGGCACGTGGAAGAATTGTTACAGCCCGATCCCAAAGATTTCGGGCATGGTTCACTTGCCGGTTCCTCATCTCCATCTCTGTGTACCTGAGCCATAGTGTGATGTTCCGATGATCAACATCCAATGCTCTCTCATAAATGGAGCGAGCCCTATGAGAGATCAACAGCTCTTAAACATATATCATAAAATACTGGAAATATCTACGTCCCATTTAAAAGAATGAACTACTTTCTAGTAATCCAGTTAAGTGAAAATAACATTTTTGGTGAACTCATAAGCCTACCTTTTCCTTTACGAAAGCAAAGTAAGCTACCAAGCAGATGACCTTTGATTTTGGCAAGCTGACTCTCACACTTTCCATTGTAGATTTTGGTGTTATCCTTCCAGAATGCTCAGAAAGACCCAAGTTTTGACATTACTTACTGTATTTTACAAAAAGTTCAAGTTCTTCCAACAGTATTGCTAAATGGTCTAAACAGATCCCAATTCCCTCACATTCTGCTTACCACTGAGGTTTAGAGTTCCATTTTGGCACATACTTCCTTCATATTCATACCAAAAGCAATCTTCCATTTTTTCTGACTCCAAACAATCAATCATCATGTCTTTCCCTCTGGCAACACCTCCTACACGTGAATCAACTCTTCAAGTTATTTCCATCTGTGATACATACATTTTCTTTGAAATAACTTATACCATTCAGTCCAGAATCTCACATAATCCAATTTGCTTCCAAAAAATGTAACAAAATATACAGAACTATAATTTGCCTATTGTTTTGTAAGGGTGTGTCTCTCACATTGAGAGAACAACAGAGGTTAATGGGGTTCATGAATAGGGTGCTGAGGAAGATATTTGGACCTAAAAGTTAAGACATACCAGGAGACCGGAGGCAACTGCACAGTGAGGAGCTTCATAATTTATACTCCATGTCAAATATTATTTGGGTGAACAAATCAAATGAAAAGTAGGTGGGCGGGTGGGTTGGTTGGTTGGTTGGTTGGTTGGTTGGTTGGTCAGTCAGTCAGTCGGTTCTGTTGTTTGGTTAGTTAGTTGGTTAGTTACTTAGCTAGGTTGCTAGTTTGTCTGTCAGTCATTTGGTTGGCTGATTAGTTACTTTGTATGTCTGTGTGTCCATTAGTCAGTCAGTCAGCTCAAACTACACAAAATCCCATGTTGTACTCACACTTCCCATAAACCGCCTGTAAAATGTTGTGAATGTCAGCAGAACTTTTAATTGCAATACGAATGCAAAAATGTATTGTTTAGTCTCTACTCCAACACTTTATCACCCACATTTCTGACAAAAAGTATTTCCCCCATGAAAAACCTGAATCCCAATGAGGTATGACACATAGTCATGTTTCAACATGCACCAACTTGCCAATACTGCCAGATGCAGTAGCGAAACTTGTCTCATTCTATGTCAGATCTTGTAAACCAACAAAAGAAAACTACACTTAATTCATCAGGTAAAAGATTAACTTAAAACTTTCTGTACCTCGCAACTTCTTTTTGACTTTCCTCCCACTGTGCATATTTAATCCAATTGCTAATAACCGTACGGTTTTTCCTAAGACTGTCCTCAAAAGCTCTTCTTTTACGATGCTGGTAATCAGCAAGTTCATCTGGATCAGAGATTTTCTGTTTTGGGGGCTGAAATCAGATGAAGTGTGATAATGCAAGTTACTGATAATTGGCATATATTGGCTCTAATGAAAAAAAATAAACTTCAATCAATACTCACAGGTGGCAAGATTTCAAGATCCCGTTCTTTGGCTTCTCTTAAAAGTTGTTCAGCAGTGATCTGGATTTCTGCTGGAGCTTTGTTTTTTACCTAAAACAACAGAAATGTATAATTATCTAATATAAAAGATGTATGTAATGCATCACCATAAACAATGGTTTTGTCGTTCTTTTATATCATACTTACTGAAAGACATGCCATTATCAGAATTATGTAGTAACATACTGCATGACAAATGCATATGGCAGGATGAAAGGCATGAGGCAACAGAAAAATCCCACATAATAAATGGTATACTGCTGACTTCAAACCCAAGACTCTTCAGTAAACAGTCTACATACACCATCCAACCAATATCAACACCTTCTTATCACAGTAATTCATACTTGTATACTTTTTAAACCAATGGCTCACTGGCACCACTGCAATAACATTTTTGCATTGGTTCTAATTTATTTTACATCTTAATATTTTTATAAATTCATTTTACATTTTTAAAGTATCTAACCTTTGTATTTCACATCCCTGATGATAGCCACATAATTGGCCGCAACATGTAGGAATTCACTGTGTGTTGAAACAGATTTTAGTAGACGTGTGTGTATCTGTTGGTGCCACCGCTGCACATTATTTGATTAATGCAGGGATCATGGATCACATAAAGTCTCTAACTATCAGAAAGATGAACCATATGGTCCAAAAACATACCACAAGAAATACACCTGCATATGACAACCTTCACACTCATTAACTTCTATTTCCACATGTGGTGTAGTACATCAGGACCAACCAAATACACTCAGGCACATCTATTACACTACCCCAAAACAGAATAAAAAAATTGGTATAAAAGATGAAGTCCAGTTGGCAATAACAAACATACAATCAACATTCAATCTGACCCTACTAACTTGCTCCATCTCCTTCCCGAACTCTCAGTGCTTCCTCCAGTAACTGTCAATTTCTGAACTAATCCTTTGCAGTCCAAATTATTCTTATGGGTCCAAATTTATTTTCCAGAAAGTCCCTAATCTTCAGAATTCAAAATTGTCCACTAGATATCAGAAGTTTGAGGAAACCCAACACAAAAAAGTGTAAAATAACCCCATGATTTGAGCTTCATACTGGACCTGGTATGATGGAAGGCACTGTTGAGTTTAATTCAGCACTGGACTGGTAAGGGCTAAGGAACTCAAAACAAGTGCCAAAAATCATCAGTACAAAAGTGGCAAAAAAAAAAAAAAGATCCTCTAATACAAAAACTGTTTAGTGTTTTGTTTTTGTGTATTTGTAATGTTTTTGGTTTTACATATGCTGTACTGGCTTTATAATAGGCACTTGTGCTGATAAGCCTGCACATTAATAAACTGAACTTAATTGAATTGAAAGTAGTCAATAACTGTAAAACAATATATAATGGATTTTTCCCATGAGGTTCTTTTAATTAACGGAGTGTGCAAACGATTACAAAATATGTCGTACATGATTTTCTGTAAGTTATTACTTACATATGATGTTTCAACACGCATATACTATTCTCTTAAGATATGACAAATTGATATGATACTCTTACATGTTTCAGAATACTTGAATATGACATATACATATTGCGTTTTATACATCATAAAAACAGGATTTTCTCTGCAGACGTTCAGATTTAGGAAGATCTTAGAGGAATACACGACAGGCAGAATTAGAAATGAAATTTTTATAGGAGTTCAGTTAAAAACAACCTCCAATAAGCCTCGAACTCTAAGTGCATCGCACCGTAATTGGTTTGCACACCTCAACTACGTTTGTTGGACATAACCCTAAAGTAGGCGATGCTCGAAATCCATTGTTCACTGTATGCATAACTCACATGTTATTCTCCAATCAAATAAATATTACATATATTTTAAAAATATAGTTGAAAATAACAGGTTTTCTAGGACTGATAATATTTTTCAGTAAAGCAAAGTATTTTGCTTTAATTTTAATTTATTTGTGACCTGTAATATCGTGTATAACAGTATTTCTCTCAAGTGCCACGGCATTTTAGCTTCATTATGGCCAATTCATGTACAAAATACGCACGATCACTCTACTAATCCTACCAGCCTTTCATAACAGCACAACTCATTGAAGCTGTATCAAACACAGGATTGAACAAAACGCTCTAAGCATTTATTTACTTATTTATATGCACCGCCAGTCTTGCACTCTATATTGTTCATGACAGACGACAAGGAAAACATCATTATAGACGGAACAACTTCGGGAGTTACATTCAATTTGTTCTCGACCCACCATTACGTGTTCTCTTAAAACAACCATAAGCGTAATAAAAGTTAAGCACCTTTGCTACTTTCGGCATTTTCTGTGGTTTCGTCTCCATTTCAGAAGTAAAATACTAAACTTATACAATATAATTACTTATACTCAACATATACGTCTAACTTCGTAAATACTCCATGCTACCATCCGCTACTCTTCCATAATAAGTACTTCGAGTACGCTAAATGCACAGATCATCCCAAGCAGATGATCTGTGATCCCCAAGTGTCATGGTTAGAACGAATATATACATGTGTGTTCATCGAAGCACGTGACTTCTGTCTCACGTAGTTCAATCTAATCTATGGTTCCTGCAGGGCTGGCCAACATCCGGAGGTATAACTCCTGAATCCAGAGCTAAAAATGTAGCAGACTGAATTCAAATGTGCGTCATTCCCATTGTGTTTTGTACAATAGTAGGAGTTATGTATGTTGACACTTACAGTCGAAGACAACTATATTTGTTTTTTAAGTATACAGGAGTTTACAACAACGACATATTTCGGCCCTATATGTGGGCCATCATCAGGTTGTGGTTGGACTTTCAGCTTAGGCTATACTAACATGCGTGTAATGGTCTTGGGGCGTAATGGGACGGGTTCGAGATCTCATTATGTTACGGGGTTCCATGGTCACGGGTGTATCTGGTTGGATATCGTTTTTTCTCCCACAGGGATTATTTCTTATGCTAGGGGGTATAATATAATACATAGGTATAATTACTTAAGCTACAATATGTACAATCAGTGAAAATAATATAGGTTACGCCTTGTGTTGAAGCGCTAAGTAGCTGCGAAAGGGTCCAGCCGTGTCATTGTTATTGTTCCTTATCACTTTCTAACCTGTTTAATTATGTGTTGACCAGGGGGTGTGCGTATGCAGCTGAGTTGAGGCTGGTCATTGTTCTGGCTATAGCTTCTGCCCGTGTGGTGGTGGTGG
>Ga0123353_10019573_pt1 | contig 10065 bp, 5 predicted proteins | sample TergutLab28metaG_3_FD_92763 | JGI IMG/M metagenome (GOLD analysis project Ga0123353, IMG submission 92763) | Labiotermes labralis P3 segment gut microbial communities from Petit-Saut dam, French Guiana - Lab288 P3 | ecosystem: Host-associated > Arthropoda: Insects > Digestive system > Gut ...
AAAACTTTACGTAACTGTACAAAAATTACGTAACTGAAAGGCCAAAAAACCTTTTTTTGTTAAAAAAAACAAAAGGAGGAAAACCAAAAAAAAAAGCACACACACACAAAAGGTTGAGGAGAAGGAGAAGAATGGAGGCCTGTTGTAAATACGGACTAGCATATTATAGATTATGTAACATATTGTCAATGATACAAACGTTTTTATGTTATGTAAAACGGCAGTGAGGAAACCAAAAGAAAATTAACACAAAGGATTGAAGGAGAGGAGAAGAATGAAGGTCTGTTGTAAATACGGACTAACATATCATAGATTTTGTAACATATTTTCAATGATACAAATTACAAAGACAAAAATTATGTGTGCTGGATAAGATCTGGTGTTGGCAGCCACATCTCTTGGAAATATGTATTTGAAAATGAACAGATAAATGTTAAATATTATGTCATCAAAGTAACAATAGTGGCCGACATATACTGACAGATAGCAAGTAACTGTACGTGTATGTTCCTTCAGTAAGTTTAATTTCCGTATAGCTGTCATTTATATTTGAAAGTCCTTGTGTTTGATATAACCGCCATCACTAATTTTAAAATACTATATAACAAAAGTTTGTTTAGTCGGTGAGGTAATGTAGTCTAGTAGATGGAGGTATTCTCGTAAACGAAAGTAGTAAACTTCGCCATACGAAACCTCATTTTATGAGGAGGTCATCCGACAGCGATGACCGCATGCTTCGAGAATCCAAAGACTTCGCTGGCTGCCGATCTGCCTTTCAACTTTTCTTCTTCTTGCCATGACGCCGACTAACGTTCCAGAGGCACGGACCACTGCGGTTCCGTCGACAGAACTCTAACCTCGTTGTCTGATGGTAACGCACAGAGCGGGCGTGTACGAAACACCCGCATCGCTCTTCCACCAGACACAGGTTTCTCGGACGGGAACCAAAATTGGTGCTAATCCATGTGAAATGCAACTCCGAGACAGGAGATCTCTAACGCTACACATGGTTTAGTCTATCATCTGTATTTTAACCTACTTATATAACAATGAAACACATACAGAGAATGAATTCTGAATGATAAATACGAGGGAGAGTCAAATGAAACCCTTAAAAGTGCAATAAAAATTCGAAACACAGATCGATTGTCTTTTAAGTTGACAACAATGATCCTTGTGGTTTGAAGAGTGGCCGACAAGTGGCAATACGGTGCAGGTATACAACACGACGGCGTAGTAGTATAATAATGGCGACCCCGCTTGCAACATGCACCAAAGAAGAACAGCGTTCTGTCATCCGTTTTTTAAGTAGTGAAGGGGTGAAACTCATTGAAATTAATCGACGAATGAATGTTCAGTATGGTGATGTATGTCACTACAGCAAGTGTACGAGTGGACTAGGAAGTTCATGAACGGCATTAGTTATGTAACAGACTCTCCTGGACCTGTTCAGGCACACCGAGTAGTGGCACCAGAGGCCATTGCAGCAGTTGAAACCATCGTGAAGGAAAATCGCCACGTAACAGTGAATAAAATAGCCGCACATCTGGATATGTGTCATGGATCAGCACACCGTATCGCCCATAATGTTCTGCAGTTTCATAAAGTGTCTGCAAGTTGGGTGCGACGCCAGCGTACTGCAGAATTGAATGAACGACGTTTTGATGCCTGCCGGGAACTTTTGGAACGCTTTGAAGCAGAAGGTGATGGCTTTCTAGGAAGAATTGTTACGGGAGATGAAACCTGGGTCCACTACCACCAGTCGGAAACCAAGAAAGCGAGCAAGGAATGGCGCCATACCTCCTCACCAGAACCGAAAAAATTCCACACACAACCATCTGCGGGGAAGATTATGCTGACTCTCTTTTGGGATGAAAGAGGGGTAATTTTGGAGCACTACGTGCCCAGGGGGTACACTGTGACCTGTGCAATGTATGCAGATTTCCTTAAGAATCACCTGCGTCCTGCAATCAAGTCCAAACGACGTGGACTTCTGAGTACAGGTGTTTTGCTCCAGCATGACAATGCTGGGCCCCATACTGCCCATTCAACTGTTGCAACAATCCAAGATCTGTCCTTCGAGTGTCTTCCACATCCGCCGTACTCGCTAGACCTCGTCCCCACTGACTTTCATGTCTTTGGACCGCTCAAAGAGGCGATGGGAGGCAAGTCTTTCAGGTCTGACGAAGAGGTGCAGCAGGCGGTGCACGAGTGGCTGCGCTCTCAGCCAAAAGAATTTTTTTTCTAGAGGTATCCATGCACTTCCGAAGCGCTGGAACACTTGTATGGAACACAATGGAGACTACATAGAAAAGTGAAGTCATTGTGTACCTTTTGTGTTCATTAAATTACGAGATAAAAAATGTTTAATGTTTTCATTTGACTCACCCTCGTACTTTAACCTTCGAAGCATAGTGGGTAGTATGTCTACCTCCTGCTTTAACATTTTACACCCTAAAATTCATCCACGCGGTGTATTTGTGTGCTGCTTATGATTCTCACAATAAGCAGGAACTGTTTCCCTAAGTAGCGTTAACCGTCTTTTCGTTTAATGCAGGTAATAGGGTCTTCTTTGAGGGTAGGATCTGAATCTTTAAATATTATTTAGACGTGTTTCAGAGTTCATTTGCGAACTTAGTCCTTGACTAAGTTCTCAGATGTAATGTACATGAAGAACAAAAGATGTATTCTTATTTACAGCGGGAATTCAGTTTGAATTTCCATTCTGAAAACAGATAAACACATGAGACTAGAATTAGGTTTTCTGTAAAAATTATCTTTTCTGTGCTGTGACACTGTATATTTTGGTCGATACCAACCTTCGTGGGGAACGTACACGTATCTGCTGAAATGTACGGCGTCAAACTCAGAATTTTCAAATAACGACACACCGACTATGTCCATGTCAACGGATACAATAGAACCATTCTTGTTATTTTTAGCCAAGCACTGTACAAGGCTCCCTGATGATGGATCCTCTGTGATCCGAAACATGTTGGAGCACTTTTAAATATTTTATAATTTTAATTGTTTCTACATATTGTATATTGTGCATTAGTTGGATAATAAAGTGTTTAAGACACACTCACTGTTAGTGGCAAAACGTCTGCTTAAGCCATTTGTACCTATTTTACCGTAAATCTTTCCACTTATGCAGAAAGGCCACTTATTTTAAACACTAAATGAAAAAGTCCACAACAGCTTCCTTAATGATTGTAGCACAATCGTCTGCGCAACAGCCCGTTACTTGGCGTAACAAACTAAGAACAGATGTGTAAGCTACTAATACAGGCTACACGTATAGAATATTAAATAATATTACCTGATGTAGTCCTAACGTTAACTTAGTTTCTTACTGTCACCTAGTATTTTTTAAGACGCACAATATGACTCACGTAAGATACTCATATGTCAATACATATAATTGTTATACGACGTATGTCTAGGCTGTAAGCCCTTCTCGCAGACTTTTAGACATTTTCATGAAGGTCAGCATTACAGTCTTCTGTGATGTGACGTTGTGTGGCTTGATATTTACTGACCTTGCGGAGGACCCTTCTGCAAAGATCGTCCTGCGACTACGATACTGGATAAAAAGACGGTTGCAGGGTGGAATGATAGAGTCCCGTTCTCGATATGACCGCTGGTCCATTTAAATCGCATTGAAAACAGTATGTACCAGTGTATATATAAACCTATGACAAGTTCATATAGTTCTCATACCTTTTTATTCCCTACATTGTTCCAGTAGTGACGATCCATAAACAGAGACGTAAGCGCTGTTGTTATTAGTACGTTTAATTCCAATACAGCTGTTCACTATTGTCTGGATATCTGCCGGTTCGTCATGCTTGCTTAAGGTGCTGTCAGCAGGAAGAAATACCTGTCAATGCCCTAAACGTTTTAAAAAGTATGTGAAAATTTGCGTAGTTTAGAAGGCAAGAAGTTCTTGCTGTCCTGCCTCGTTCGTATGCAAAATCACTGTGCAGCCTGCCTGTTCTGAAAGACTTTCTGAACAGCTTGCGTTCTCGTGTGTCGTCTAAGGCCAGGTTGCATTTATTGTATGCCTTGTGATACACTGCACTTTCTAGTGTTGTATTTGTTTCCGTCTCTAAAGCACGTACTGAGACCTTAAATAATTTATATCTGCACGCATACCTTGACCAAAACCTCATATTCAGGCCTATAAGGGCAGAGAATAATTCAAGCACACAGAGGCATACAGCGCCACAAAAAATTATTATTTTATGCGGAATTACTCTTAGCGCTTACTTGCGGAAAGTACTTGGGCTACCAATCACTGTAGTGACGACAGAGCCCTCGAAGACGGAGGGTCAGTAACGGGCGCTGTACCATGGCCCGCTCTCCTGCGGAAAATACTTGAACATCGAAGCTACCAACCACTGAATCAAGACGGCAAACTAATTTTTATACACGAACGTATAGTGATTATCCTCCCTGTACTTAGAATATTTTCGTGACAGAAGTTTGAATATTGTAAGGGAAAAGTGACAGTCGGAGCAGAAAAAGCATCAGTTTTGTCCTGATAGTCCCGAACAGTTCATGGTTGTTATAAATTTTCGTAATTAACTACAGTGTGCTTGTGAATTATGTTTACAAGAAGTTACGAGTCGCAAGTTACAGACGGACAATTTAGATATGACAAGAGATTCTATTATGTTCATGTTGGCTAGACGTTTCGAGCAACTAAACGACGTTTCAAAATCTGTCGCTGTGTCATTAAAAATTAATATGACTCACGTTGTGTGCTCATCAAATTCTGGTGTTCCTAAGCTGAGAAGAGACTTGAAACATTAAAAATTAGGACTTCAACAGATATCAGGGAAGAAATCATAAAACGATAGGCAATGTGCATGTAAGTGTAACATAGAGGCGCATCCGCGCAATCACTGTTACAGTGGAAATAAGTAGTGCATAGTCTGAGTGTGTTTCTAACCTTAGTTATCCAGCATACAATCACACGGGCCGTATATTATATTGTCCTCTGTGGCCTGTCTAGCTGTACCATTTTTTTTCACATTAATTTATAAACAGCGAGAATTTCGGGAAAAAAGTTACCGAACATAAGATGAGTGTTTTGATTTTCTCTACAACTTTTGTCTGAAACATTTCTTATTCTAACAAAATTCAACGAGACACTATCATAAACGCACGCAGGTCTTCATGTGAAGTAGCCGTTATTCTTGTCAGAATTTAATGGAACTTGAATTTTTAGACAGATTTTCGAAAAATACTCAAATATCAGTTTTCATGAAAATCCGTTGAGTGGGAGTCGTGTTGTTTCATACGGACGGACGGACGGAGAGACAGGCTTGACGAAGCTGCTAGCGCTTTTCGAAATTTTGGAAACGCGTATAAAACGGGTACACAGACGTGTTTTAAGAACCGTGTTCAATAATATTGTAGCACGTTTTACATAGATGGAAGTATGGATATTATGTTAACTGAGCTAAATTTTCTAGTTGACTTCAGATAAGCCGACATATTCTGAGATCTTACATTTAATTGCTGACAACGCTTATCAAAAAGGCTGTTATGTGACCTTTTCGCGTACTATTGGATTTCCGAAGAGCGATCCTGTGTTAGTGGTCTGTCACAGTTTAGCCGCTGTATTTTTAACCCAGTAATCATTTTTCCCTGAAGTGTGTTAATAATCCCTTCAATATAAAAATTATTGAACACTAACCTCTAATTACACCCTTGTAGTTATACAACTTATCGAACTCTGATGCTGTGCAGGATAGCTGGCTCGATAATCTCCTGGCGCTAGCGAACGCAGTTCCCTAATCTTGCGGTAATGAACCGGTTGTAATCGACTGCCTCTGCTGATGGCTTGCCTTTGTTTTTCTAGTTCTGGGGAGACCATAGAAGATATATTGAGAATCGTAGAACGGTTGTTCAGAACAGGAGAAAGCGTGTATTACAAGAGCGAATGTGAGCTGAGTAAGCTGGTTTCAGTGTTTACGTTGCCTTGTGAACAGTAGCTGCACACATTGCAGTAACTGCTTACCTTACGTTTATCACAAATGGCATGAAGACACATTTCTAGATATTCGAGAGAGCATGGCAGGTTTGACTTATGAGTTTTTTTTCCTCCTTATCTCCCTTTCCTGTAGTTCCACTACGGACACCTTCATATCGTCGTCCTCACCACCACCATTCAAGAGATAAAAAAGATTTACTTTTTACGATGTCCAGCCTCAGCCGTCCAGTAGTATCTCCAGAATGTTTCTACGGTGTCTTGATCAATCGCGTTTTTTTAATAGCAGCTGTAAATATGTTCCTTTCCATTTGGTGGACGTATCGGAACACGTCCATTGTAAGTTCTGGATGTTATACATTAGGAGTTTTGTTTTAGTTCTCTTGTCTTGTCTTAGTTCATTCTTGCAAGAAGTTCATGTCTATTTTCAACGTTCCGTCCATAAATTTTGTTTTAGAAACTGTAATATTTGTTTTATTTCATTTTGGCCTGTATCACTATTGTGGACAGTGGATCCTGATTGGCAGAATTTCGTGAAACATGGACGCGTGTAGCTTAAAACACTGCTTCGTAGATCCTTGGACTGCCATTACTAGAAATACTCTTACTATTCGCGCTAAAACTGCAGCTGTGAAAATACTGATTCTATAATACGGCAAGAAAACACGCGGCGGCACAATTAGTTGAGGCATTCCGCTGGAAGTCGATTCTCGATTGTACCATTGGAATTTTTCATCGACATAATCCTTCCGGCTGCACTGTGGACCTCGGATCGAATCAGCTGGTGCGTAGGGCTAACAGACGTACCACCTTGATGTGATTCATCGTACTGGGACCCTCAAAGCCTGATTGTTTTACCGTTTGTAATATCGCAATACAACTGCTGTCACTACTCTGCTACCGCTGAAACTGAATTGATTCGTTGGCTCAAGTCTCGTGACATTTCATTGCTACATTGCTTCCAAATCCATCGGCCGATATCAATGGTAAATACGTACTTCGTGTAGCCTTGAGTATAGTATAGTTGGGGAATTATGAATTGGAAAAGATATGGAAGGAAGCCGTCAGAGCCAAAGTCGGATATTTTCCGGCGTTCTTGCCTCGAGGGACTACGCAATACCTTCAATCCTGACGAATGACCGATGTTCCTTTTCTTTAAGGTCACTGCGGATTTAGATACACTGTTCACCGGTAGCTCATTGTAGTGAACAGGCTATAGGCTGGCCGATCTAGGGTTCGATTTCCGACACGGTTAAAGGATTTTTCTCTTTTTTGAAAGCGTCGAGACCGGCTCTGGAACTAACCCAGCCTCCTGTTTAGTGGGTACCGGGTTCCTTGCCCGAGAGTGAAGCGGCAAGTTAACCTCTCACCTCCATTTAGTGCCGAGGTTAAGACTTGGTGGGGCTGTGCATCTGATCCTACTCTGTGCTCTCGTGGCGCACAGAGGGAAGATGCATATTGGAGGTAGATAGGTACGTGCCATCACGGAAGACTGTAACCTTCATACGTTGGAACGTGTTTCAGCTCTTATATTAACCCCTTTTGTGTATTTAACCACGTGGAGGAGAATCCTTCTTAGAAAGCTGATAGTTTCTTAACTAATCGAGTAACTATTCTCATTTTATGGATCCTAAATATGTGTTACCACATTCACAAGAAACAGCCATCGTGTCCTGACCTGAGCCAGATAAATCCAATCCCTCTTATTCTTCTCGGTAAGGTCCATTGTATTAACCGATCTGCGGTTGGGTCCTCCAAGATTTCTCTTTCCTGCATTTTTTCACGTATATCGTATGTTTCGCCAACCTTACCCTTCTTGATTTCATTACCCTAATATTCGGCGAGAAGTGAAAATTGTGAAGCTCCCAATTAGGCAGTTTTCTCCAGCCCTCTGTTAGGTCTTCATCCCCTTCCGTAGCCTCACGTACTGTACTCAACTCAACAACTTCAGCCTGTGTTCTTTTGTTTGTTTGGATATTTATTGACGTTTGATATTGTTTCAGCGGGCAGGGAAGTGGAAGGAGACTCACGAGGGTACCGGAGCGCGGAGGAACAGGCTAGGGAACTCACCCGAAGTATCCGCAGGGAGGTGAACAAGCTGTCCGAGAAATGGAACGCCCTTATCGACCGTTCGGACCAATGGCAGCGGAAATTAGACGACAGTCTTGCGGTAAGTGAGTGAACCTTTCGAATCGACACCTGCCGTCACCGACCAAGATACCGTAGATGTAGATTTCTGAAATTCGGTATGATTGTAGCTGTTGGAACGAAAATTGAATATTGTCGTCTTTGTTCTGTGACGTCATGCAGTGTGCTATAAAAGGACCGACGTTTCGGAGAAACGGTTTGTCATCTTCAGAGTTGAAGGCATTCTGTGGCTGCGTAAACACTGAAGGAATTTGTATTTGAGCGTAGTTTTCCTTACGGAGAGGGAATGGTGAGAAAGAAGTTATAAAACCTACTTTCCCATTTTCAAGACAACTGCAGCGAATTCGGTTGAAAGCTGAACCCAAACATGCGGCACCCTGGTGGGGCGCAACATTAATTATAGACCGCCAGGTTGTATCGCGGGACGGTCAGTTCACCTATATTGCTTCATTTTCTTGTGTTCATACAATCGAGTTTCATTTGCAGACGTGACTTGGTGTTCCATGAATATATGTACAGTGCAAGACAGATGCTTTTATTCTGGTGTAATTTCTTCTTTGTTCGTGAATACGTAATACGGTGTAATACAGGGGATTTTTTTTGTGTAGTCTAATAGAAGGAAAAGACTTTACAAGAAAATGTAGCATATATAATCGACGGTTTCCCGCTGTCTCAGTTTCTTTGATATCAGTACACGGACTGGTGAACAACTTTCGAACATGAAGTTCCTTGTATTTGAAGAAGCGACAGAAAACTTGACGTTTTCCGTTCGAAGGAACACTAGATATTATACTAGCGCGATTAAAGCCTCTCCATGAAATATGTAAGACGTTTATCGCAGGAAGGCAGTGTTTCAAAGCCATCTGTATAGGCAATCACAAAATTCCTTCCTTTGAAACTGCACAGACTTTCAGTTGTGCAAAATCTCTAGGAGGCAGGCCGTGCTGCGAGGGTACGGTTTTGTAACTGGTGTTATGGAGCTTTGTGTTACAGGTGAAGTCGATCCTTTGTTAACTTATAGGTGAGCCATGTGTTCACTTGAACCGTCACGATAATACTCATAACAGATAGTGGTTAGCGGATATACCGAATTAATATGAACTGTACGTTAGATGGTATTAAAATTTGTATGGTGTGCTGTTAGTGTGATCTTCTTTTGAAAATCTGAGTTATGAGGATAGTGACTTGGATTTCTTCCAGCAAGGTGTTACAGCAGTCCACACAGCGTGCAGTTCAATGGATGTCATACAGATCGTTTTGTGGGACCGTACGATTTGTCATCGTTTGTTCCTGCTTATTCGCACTATCTAACCCTATGTGTTTGTTATCTCTGGGGAAGTTTGAAAGACGACACATATGAAAGCAATCCACACACACACACACCCAGTCATACTCAAGATTAAGTTAAGTAAATCAGGCTGACAGTGTCGGCACTGTATTCGTGAAACCCCTGATTGTCTATATGATTTTAAGGCTCAGACAGGTTCCGGCCAGGAAGAGCCACTGTGAAGGTGTCACTACAGTCGTAAAAGGGACTGTACGTAAATTCATAAAGCTACATACAATTATGCATACACATTTACGAATTTATGTAAACTTCTTTTTGCGGTTTAGTAACGCCTTGATAATGGTCCTTTAGGGCCGAAGCATGTCGGAACTCTAATATAATACAGACAGTTAGGGGTTTTCCCTAACGTAGTGTATTTGTTTATTTATTTTATAAGGTTCAAGAATAAAGACACGGTTATGTACAACACTGTAAAGTTTTGTTAGACAGGGATTTCGAACAGTGTTCAATAGTGTCGGGGGAGCTGGAGGACGTCATTTCCAACACCTGATGCAACATGCAGTGTTATTTTATGAGTACATAATATCGAACTAACTCCACAGGGCCACGCGGTCGCACAGTTGGTTGA
>Ga0123353_10019576_pt1 | contig 10065 bp, 10 predicted proteins | sample TergutLab28metaG_3_FD_92763 | JGI IMG/M metagenome (GOLD analysis project Ga0123353, IMG submission 92763) | Labiotermes labralis P3 segment gut microbial communities from Petit-Saut dam, French Guiana - Lab288 P3 | ecosystem: Host-associated > Arthropoda: Insects > Digestive system > Gut ...
CCTTAAGTTCCCTAGACAACCTGATGATGGCCAACACAGGCCGAAACATGTAGTTGTTTCCATCACAGTCATTAAATACACCTCAGTGATTAAGTTGTGTTTGACTACATAACTTCTCCTAGTTTCACACACACAACGGGGATGACACACTTCCTAGACTTACTTACTTACTTACTCCATGGTGTAGAGTCCTTCTTGAGAAGCTAACTGCTTTGCAGCTAGTCAAGAAATTCCCCGCATTTCACGGAACCCGAAGGTTCATTACCGCACCCACAAGCGTCCGCCACCTCTCTCTATCCAAACACATACACCGCACTATATACACACGACGTTTCTACAGCTACCACTTTCTTCCTGATGTGAACGTTGCGTTGTATGTAAATTGAACAAAAAGTACAGTTACTCATTCTTGATTTCAAAATTTCGCCGTGTTGTGAATATTTTATTTTTTATTTTGGCGCTTTTCCCGGCGTCTAAATTTTATGAGCCGACATTTCGGGACATTCTGTCTGTTCCATCTTCATAGGTGGTGTGGACACACGACCTATGAAGATGGAACAGAGTGTTCCCATACATCGACCCAAAATTCAGATGACGGGGAATCACCCAAAGGAAAGACTGCAACAGTTACTCATCTTTTGTAATTGGAAAGGAGAAAAGACAATCATACTACGGTGATATTAGTGAATTGTATCAAAAGAATCCTACTTACGAAGCCGATATTTGCTCGGCCGGTCAAGAAGTTCCCTGCTGTCATAGAACCAGAAAGTTCATTTTTATTTGCTCCATGAACAGAGCAAGTTTATTCCAGTTAACACATTCACAGAAAGTTTCCTTACGATCCGTTTAATATTAATCTTCTACCTGCACCTACATACCCTTAGTATTCTCATTCGACTCCTCTGTAGCGCACGTCCGAAAAGACTTAATCTCCCTTCCTTTGTCATGCTGAGTGCAGTCCTGGATATTGTGACACAACAATTTTAGGGTAGGTATGTAAAAAGAGAAAGTAATCATCGAAGAAAGTAATAGCTGGAAGGAAACAAAAAAAAAGTGTGGAGAAATGTAACTGGAAAATTTTATGTAACACTCAATTGAGACCTCCAGCCGGGCAGGAAGAATGTTGTTTTACCAGGCCAATCGCATTTCTGCGTTACATGTTGTGGCTACAGCCTGCAAGACAAGAAGTTGTGCTGACTTTTCTCACCGGAGCCATAAACTATAATATCAAGCCTCCCTTCACCTCCCTTTATATTACTGCATGAAGTCAGCACTTCCCTCAGCCGCCTGTGAAGCTATCGTAAAGGGCAGCCTGTAATAACCGTATCGAAGAAGGTCTCACTTGCGGGGTTGAAGACGCAGACTGGGAGCTGATAGGTAATTTGAAGGAAGAGAAATGTTTGATACAAAAGTACAGGGTGTTTGGACACGTGGTGCAGGGTAATAAAAAGAAATTCCATGTGATAAACGTCTAATTTAGCCCATTTTAATATTGTTACAGTTGCCAAGCTATGAAATAACATTGGCTATGGCCTGCATGGAATAGAAACAATTATCAAATAGAGAATTTTGGTGTGACACATCTTGCAACAGACGGAAGACACAGACCACTCTTTAGACAAGAATATTTCTTGTGTGTAGGTTAGGCTGAGGCTAGGATACGGTGGTGGACATTTGTTTTTGAAGAGGAAATTATCAGTCTATGACACAACACAACTCCGGACAGAACTCTTTTATAAGAGTGGGGAATTTTGCGATTAGAATAATTGTGGTTAAGTTTAAAAATAGGAATCCTGATTCCGGAGTAACCGAAAAAAATTATGTTAGTGGGTTATCCAGGCTTGGGATAGAGACGTGAACTTCGCACATGGGAAAAATAAAGAAGTCCATCTGATAATTGCGTTCAATTTCAGGCAATTAATTATTATAGACGCTTCACATTTCGGAAGGCAGCCCTAAACTGAGAGTGTGGCTGGACCAACACATACACGTCACGAGGGCTCCGTAAGCACAGGATTCCCATTGGATATATTCAGTCTTCCGTGATATTATACTGAGAGGGGGCCTGTTGCTTTACGACACCATTCAAACACTATCTCCGGACTTTTCCTTCCGCCTCGACGGTTCGGATTTCTTCCGTCCATGTCACATTTCGTTTCTTTATTTCCTCCCCTGTTGGTCTTCACCTTCATTTCATGAGACTTCTTGTGTTAGGCCAACCGTTAGCGAAAGGTCTCCAGATGCTGGGTGATCCTATGCTGTAGTCACTGCAATATATTATTGGACACCTTAATTTAAGACAAAATAAATAATGTCTTCACAATATACTTATAACTACCACAAAACAAAATAGTTCATAATAAATTTATAGGCGGACATACTACAATTTCTGTATAAATAAATTGCCATTAATCTGCGGGGACGGATTTAAAGTAAATAAATATCCAGTCCTGTGGACAAGAACGTAAAAAAGCGTTTGCATAGTATAAATATATGCAAGAGCAAATTTTCTATCGCTAGTGAATATTAAAATTGCAGAGTAGAGAGTGATACAGCCTCTAGCCGAAATGAGTACCAGGAGCATTTCCTGGGGGTAAAGACGGCTGGTGCGTAAGGCTGACAAACTTACCATCATCCTGAGCCGTTGTCATGAAATTTTGGAATCTTAACTTCCTCGAACCCTCTGGGCCACTCCAGGCCTGCAATGGGACTACTTTACCCTTACGGAGTGATAGTTCATGGACTGTGCAGAGGGTGACGTTATAGAGAATGAATCACTGGATCAAACGCGAATAAATTTCATTGGTTCAAGATGTTTGGATGCATACGATTTTAATAACTGTTCTATATTACAACAATTTTTAAAATGATTTGAATATAACATTACATAATGAAGTTTTACTAGTACACTGGCCTTATATGTTTTAGGACATGTAACTGACAAAGCTGTATAATAACGCTGTATGCGTCTTTAATTATTGATACTCATGAAAACGGCTATAAATAGTATTTGAAATATGCGGGAGTGTTCTTATATTCAGGAATTAGTTCTCCTTGTTGACGATAAACTTGCTTATACAGTGGTGCTGATAAGTCCTTAGCCCGACCAGGAAGGAAACACGCTAATATTTCTGTCAGAATGGCGTTAATTTCCGTTGGCGCCTTGCCTAGCAGGAAAAAAAAAAACTTGGCAGCTTGCGTCTCGATATTGTTGAAATCGCGCGCGTCCCTGACATGCTTCCGAGCTTGTTTCCTTCCTGGTCGGGCTAAGAACTTATCAGCACCCCGGTATGCAGTTTGCTATTCCCTGGCTTTCGACACCGTTAAGTATAGTCAAATAATGTACTTACCTCCAAAGTCTTTTGTTAAAACAGTAGATTAGTGAAGGTTTTCAAGTCATGTTTATAATCTCAGTATATTTAAGTTCTAATTAATCAACCAACTACATGAACCGAAGTGTAAAACGCAGGCGTACTCTCCACATTGCATTACTCAGTACCAGGGTTGGCTATGTCCTAATCAGTTCCTTCTTTTCTCCAGTCTGCCTGCTGCAGGGATCAGTCAGACCACAGGAGAATCGCTGTCCTCTTGTTTCTCTCCGGATTACGTTTTCTCAGGACAAAAGCACTAGAGTTAGTGTTTGTGAATGTATAAAGCTTCACCTCGATATCATCTTCATAATTTTATGGCAAAGGGGTAAATGCATCTTACTTTATGCAATGGGACTGCTATCCGGAAACGAAGACCTGGGCCAAATTCTTTTCTATATTGATAAGAGAATAAAAGAACACTTAGAAGAAGACAGGCAATTTGTGTACCAAAAGAAAGAGTACTTAAAATTATGAAACGTTTATTTAGAAAACAATCAAATTTGGCACAAAGTTACAGCAGTAAAGAATTTAAATTATGCAAAACCTTTAATACCTTTAAATAGCAATAAAACGAAACATGATAAAATTATGAAGAAATTAAATTCTGAAAAAGCTTTTTACTATTTAGTTGAAGACATGTCTCAGCATTTTGACTACATTGAACAACTATAATTATTATAAAGATCTAAAACGTAATTTGAAAAAAGTTTGGGACTGGGATAAAAAACATTCCATTTTAAAGCATTTTAAAGCATTTCCAACAAAGTGCTTGAAAAAGTATTTAGACCAACACCGAAGAAAAAACAACTGCAGAATTTATTCTATTGGTATACAAAATCTCTTGGCTTATAAAGCAGTTGCCACTATTTGATTTTACTGTTTTTCCTGTCTTCTTGTATTTTGGGAAATCTTCCATCAGTTTCGCACTATATATATTACGTTCCATTAATATGCATGGTTTTCTACTAACTACATAATAAACTTTAACGGGTAAACCTGAGAGGAAACATCTATTGTTAGGACTTGATGTGCCCGCGATTGTATTATTTACTCATGCTTTAAATGGCCCAGACTTTCAATGGCTCCTAATACACAGTGTCGAAAAACAGGCTTAAAGTAATTAATGAGCTGAACAGAATGAGGGGAAATGCGAACATATCCTAATTTAAAAAGGCATCCCAGTACTTGCCTGAACAAACTTGGAAGAGCCATAACAATCTCTTGGATAGTCGGTTCCCCGACTGAGATTTGAGAGAGTATTTTCCGAATCCAATTCAGAAACTTGAATGTTTGAGCTAGCCTTTTTGGTTGGTGATGTTACTGGAAAGGCTCTTAAAAACAGTGCCAGAGTATGGGCCGGATTAACATTTGTCGTCCGGCTTTTATATCCCAATGTAGACGCTAATTGTCCCTTTCGGCCGTCAATAGATACTTATGACGGAAGATGGCCTGCCCGTTTGGCCAATAAACATTATACTGGTTTGCTGTATATCCCAATGACTGAGTATTTGAAACGCGGTAATAAAATTTTTTGTTTAACGAGAAGCAGGGAATTCATGACTACGTGACTGGCTAACCGTTTCTCAACAAAGAATCTTTTCAAACGGTTTAGTACTGTATGAAGACGTACTGGAATGGCCCGTTACTGTGGAACACAGGAAAGATATTTGAAATACTGGGGCCCACCGGGTCTCTGACTGAAGCCATCAAAGGGTACCGTGGAAGAAGCAGCAACTGGTGACTGTGCGGCAAAGGGTTGGGCATTTTTCTCTTCACCACCATAACAGATTTTGAGTACCGGGTGCGTCACACTGACCACACATCTCCATCCACTATGCGCGGCATTAGACCCGCGTCTTTAGGTGCCTTTATGACGTTGGTAATGCTTAGGCATGCCGTAACATTCCTTTATCTTTAATAATGGTAAAACATAAAAAGAGCTACAGAGATAATGAGGTTGGTCATGATCAGTGGGATGGGAGACTGGTAAATTACAATGTTGTAAGACAAGCAAGAAGAGGAAGTAAAACAATGGATATATAGTGCGTCACCTCTAATCTGCAAGCGGGCCTGAGTTGCTGCAATCGATGTTACTGCACAACCGGAATGGCTGCTAAAACTTATTTCATATACCATGACCGATCTTTTATGAATGGCAATTTTGTCCTTGTGTTTTAATTTATCACTAAGCTGCTTAGAGGTATGAGACTGGAGATCTCAGCATTCTTAATCTTGGCAGTGGATCAGTGAACAGCATCACATACCGGGCACTTCGACCGCGGTGTAAGGGTCATCCTTATCCACTGGCTAGTCCGTGTGCCCCAGAGCTTCCTGGACATTATCTGAATTCGCCAGGAACAAATCGCTGCTCCGGTACAGTCTTGTACATAACCTAGTCACTATACTAAATCACGTATCCACTATGTCACACTTGACGATTAAATGTAAATTAGAGCGTAGTTTAAACAATTCTTTCCATTGTCAGTGAAACGGAGGCTCAACAGAATTCTGCTCAAAATCCAACAAAGATACAAGATTTCAGGGTTCCACCGCGAATTAGATGAGAACTGCGCTCTTCTGGTGAGCCGTACATGGCTCATTGCTGTCGCTATGCGGGAGTCTCTTATTCTAGAATGTTCCTTTCCATTACCCTTCCTCCAAGGTTGTAGTCTGGTAATTCGCTGCCGTGGGTGGTGAGAGGGGTTAGGGGCGTGTATTACTAGTTTTCTTGGTGGGCCTCGGAGCCAGTGGTCAAGGACTCGTATCTTAGTTTTTGGAGAAGCTTGTCTAAGTTGGGTTGATCAGCCCAGGAGTCTAGCCGCCCAGGATATTTCTTCGCCGAGCCTGAACAGTAGTCGAGCCATGTGGTAAGCCAAATTTAGTTGGGTATTGTATTTCCAAATTTGGGTTTTGGTGTTTTCGGGGCACCTGCTCGGCGTCTGCTCAGCCGGGCTTTGGGTTTGGCGTCGCGGAGCCGACGCCTGATCAGCGAGGAGTATTTCGGGGGCCGGTAATCTCCTGTATCTTACTTTCAGGGTTAGTTTTTGTTTATATTATAACTACGATTCAAGTTATTTATGTTTCAATTATGAGTTTGGTTTGTAAGAGATGCGATTTATGTTGTAATGTCTGTCTGATAGCCGATCGCTCTTGCAGCGCAGTATTATAAGAACGCCCGATACTTGTAACTTGTAATGTAGTTTGGGCGAAGTATTGGAAGCGCAAGTAAAGTTCAGCGGTGTACACGAGAGGTTGAACTGCCTGGTTAGAGAGACTTGCGGCAATGGAATGTTCATCGCCTGTAAAACTTGTTGTGTTTAAATGTACCTGTTAATTTTTTAAGATTGCTGTAATGCTTAGTTGCATTTAATATATATTTAATATCTCAGTGTCTGTATTTGGTACCTGCCGCTGTGATCTGTGTGTTAATGCACTACCACGAGAGGCTAGTGTTTCGGGGCCCAATAGCCCAAACGTCTGCTGGCTTTCTTTAGAGTGCGGGCCTTCGTGGGCTCTACTCACATTTGGGTTACGACCCCAGGGGTTCACTGGGTTATTACGCAGCGAGTAGTGGTAATTCTTATAGAAGTTTCGGGACATCCTATCGGGCAGGGGTTAATTATCCTCGAATTCTTGACCCCTGCCCGAAACTATGTGCAGAAGTGAAGGTAAAGGCCAACCCATGACACGTATATACAAGCACAGAGAGGAGGCGGAGATATAGCTCCAAACCATTCGTGACCCGGTATTAGGAGAGGGTGAATAGTCAACACCACGTGTAAATTAAGTGCTGGGCTCAAGAAGGTAAGAGAAAAAAAATTAACATTATTCTGATAGAAGGTCCATAACCTATTCTAGGTCGAGTTCTGCATACAGTCCGATCTAGTGCTTCCTCTTTCAAGTTGCAGTGTCTTCTCTTTTCCATTAGCTGCTTAGTTCTTCTTTCTCATCTTCCTCTCCCTTTTCTCTTTCCTTTAATAACGTGTTTTAGAAGGCAGTTCCTAAGCAAGATATGGCAAATCTAATCAGTCTTTGTCTGTTTATTGTATGTAGAATGTTTTGTATCCTCGCTGACCCTACGTAATGCATCTTCGCTTCTTACACGATCGGTCCAACTGATTCTCCAACATTTTCCAGCACCACATTTCAAAACTTTCCAGGTATTTCTGATCAAGTTGCCGAAGTGTCGAAGTTCCAGCACCGCACAAAGCTATGCTGCTCCAAAAGTAGTGTTTAACTTCTTTCTTTCTTAAATTTAAGTTCAATTTTCTTTCTTCTTGGTCAATACTGCTCTTGCCTTAGAAATTCTAGATTTACTTTCGTGTGTACGTCAATTGTTAAAAAGCGAAGTAAATATTTGAAATATTCCATACTCTCAATTTTCTTTTGATCTATCATACATTGCAAGTAGGATTGTTGTTTTGAGATTCTCACTACCTAACACAATACTAATAATAAAAGATAAATCCCTCCCCATATAATTCCACACATAATATTTCCTAATTGCCAGCCGGAAAAAAAGTTTGAGGAGGAAGCAATCGCGTCCGTTTGAGTTAGAATTGATAGAAACCGCGAAAATCTCAACCCGAACACCTGGACAAGGCTCGAAAACGACTGATCCGAAAGGAAGATCGGCCTGGCTTAGCCTGTTTTCTCGGAGGCCAGTATTGCAGAAGAGCCTACTAACTGGGCGATTGTGGTAGAACTCTGAGATTTTAAGTTCTTAGGGCGGTGACAGTGAAGCGGACTGTCTTATGATCAGTGAAGTCTGAAAGTTGGTAGATATGCACCAAACTTCGCAACGCAATGTTGGTAAGTAGCAACCATTATCACATTCGAATTGTTAGGAGAGGGGTGTCAGGATTACATACGGGATATTAGGAGACAGGTACCAGCCTTAGCACCGAAACTTTAAGAGATATATACCGAGGTTATCTCCCAAACTTTATTAGGTATATGCCAACATTACTTCCGAAACTTTATCTTGAGATGACACATTCTACTTTTCGCTTGCAATTGCAAATGCACTTTCTCCAGATCAGTCACAACACAACATACAGGGCAGAATAAAACACTCATGTTTTATCCTGCTGTATCTATTGTGTACACAGACTCATTTGGAGAAAAAATACAACCAGAATTTTAGTAGACATTTACAACGTCAGTGCATACATATATATATATATATATATATATGTAAATCATACCGCCGAAAATTTAGTAGGTATTTACCATCGTTACTTCCGAAACGTTAGCACATATATATTGTGTTATCTCCGAAATAACAGCAGATACATCAGTATTTCCTCGGAAAATTTAGTAGACAGCTACCAGTTTTACCTCCGATGCGTCCCAGAAACCTTGTTTTAAATATTTTCGCACTGCAGATCTTAACGTCACTCTCTTTGTATCCCAATAACCAACAATAACGGACAGGAAGATTTGCGATATTTTCCCTTCAAGCCTGGGCCCTGACTGATTTACGTAAAGACATGTTTTATAAAAAGGAAGAAACACCTCTTTCAGGATTATTCAGGAATATGTGAACCAACATTTTATCTTCGTTTAATTATTGCAGTGTTACGACATTTCCTGAACGATCAACGCACCACGAAGTGTTATTTGAAAATTATTACGCGTTAAATTAATTTGTATCATAATATAGCGAAAAAAAGTGTTTTCTGTCAAAGAACATTATATTCCGTATTACTGAGCCGCACGTTCTATCTCGTATGATTTATTCCTTTTGAAGGAACAGTCCGTATAATCTGTAGTCTTTTGTTAACTTCGTATACTCTATACAAAGAAAAGGGAGAGCGGGATATGCGAATGGATTTGACAGGTCAAATGAGTTGCTTGGAATAATGAGTGGGATCTAACCTTACACAGCGGAATCTTTGGAACTATAAAATGCACAACGGGTAGTCTTGTCTTAATAGTCTGCTATTTTACACAATACGAGGTCTATTTCAAAAGTAAGTTCCATTTTACTGCAAAATATATATTGCTGACAACACAGAACATAAAATGTCTTTATATCCTGCCATTCTTTTTATACCGTAGTTATTGCCACACTATGTACAATTTCCTTCAGACGCTGAGGAAATTTCTGTCGGTGGCGTGTGTTGACACTGGCAAGTTGCCTTATTCGGAACAGTTATTTATTGATGTGTTTATTGATATATTGATGGATGTGGGGGGGGGGTTCTTCATAGTTAGTCTTATAACATAAAGGTAGGGCAGGTGCAGACGTAGGGTGGCTCAACTACCTCAATAAGTAATGAAGTTTAGGAATTAAATAGGCAAAATGAAGTGTGAATAGAGAGAAAACCAACAAGATGCAACAATCAGATGTTTATTATCAACTTCTGTCTCAACATGTTTCGGGCATCATTATGCCCATCTTCAGGAGAACAAAGGTCGTGTGTTACTGCATATTGTGTACTGCGCTGGTTCTGCTGGATGTGGTTGGTAGCGGTTGTGGGGCTCTGCGTTGTGGGGTGCGAGCACTGTGTGCTACCAACCACATCCAGCAGAACCAGCGCGGTACACCACATGCAGTAACACAGGCCTTTGTTCTCCTGAAGATGGGCATAATGATGCCCGAAACATGTTGAGACAGAAGTTGATAATAAACATCTGATTGTTGCATCTTGTTGGTTTTCTCTCTCTTCACACTTTGCTCACGATGCAC
>Ga0123353_10019577_pt1 | contig 10065 bp, 5 predicted proteins | sample TergutLab28metaG_3_FD_92763 | JGI IMG/M metagenome (GOLD analysis project Ga0123353, IMG submission 92763) | Labiotermes labralis P3 segment gut microbial communities from Petit-Saut dam, French Guiana - Lab288 P3 | ecosystem: Host-associated > Arthropoda: Insects > Digestive system > Gut ...
CCAAGTCAATAAGAATGCTTTGAAAGTAAGGAAGATCATGTATGAATTGGCAGAAGAAACCGGCGGTGCAGTTTTCGATCAATTTGAAATCATGGGAGGCTTACACTCCATGGAAAAATGGCGGCTTGCAAAATTAGCCCAAAACGACCGCGTACATTTTACCAAAGCGGGGTATGAATTTATGGGAAAACTTCTTTTTAATGCGATAATCAGGGAACTAACTTCATGGCAAAAATAGCAATTATACAATATTCTATATCTTTGCACCTTTAAATAATTTCAACTAATTTTATTAATTTGAAAATATCAAAAACAGCCTCAATATGGATTTCTTTAAAAAACTAAGATGCCCAATTACTAAAAACAGACTTGAATTGATAAATAAAGAAGAGTTCCCTAAATTTGACCTTCCGGATAAGTATTCAAAATTTGGAAAACTATTACATGGGTTAGTTGATTCTTCAAAACAATATTTTTATCCCATTTTTGATGAAATTATTGTTTTACATGAACATTATGCTTTATATATTGGAAACCATGAAGATAATAGAGAAAACCTATCTTTTGACAAGCAAAGGGTTTTTAATTACTATGATGAAATAGATTATAAAGTAAGAGATTCCTTAAAAATATACGAGGATAGTCCTAAGTGGGTTGATTTTAGAGAAGTTTCATCAAATTACATAAGAAACTCTTTTACTAAGGCTTCACTTTTTTACCCCAATCAAGGAGAATATTTATTAGATATTGCTTCCGGACCCATTGGGCTACCTGAATATATTTCATTGTCAGATGGATACAACTATAGGGTTTGTGTTGACATTTCAATCAATGCACTTATCCAGGCAAAAATTAACATAGATAAAGCAGGGAAAAAAGGGATATATATCTGTGGAGATATTACAAATATTCCCATACAGGATAATTCAATAGATACAGTACTTTCACAACATACCTTATATCATATTCCAAAAAACGAACAAAAAACGGCAGTATTGGAAATGTATAGAGTGGCAAAACCGGAAGCAAAGATCGTTATTATCTATTGCTGGTTTTACCACAGTTGGTTTATGAATTTATCGCTTAACCTGATACAGATTTACAGAATATTACGGCATTTTTCAGGAAAGATATACGTAAAATTGGCAAAGTCGAGACCAAGATTATACTTTTATCCTCATAGTCCAAAATGGTTTCAAAAATCTTTTATATTTGGAAAGAACATTGAATTTTATTGTTGGAGAAGTACTAATAAGTACTTTCTTGATTGGTACATTCATAAGTGGTTATTTGGCAAAGAGGTTTTAAATATATTATCTCGAATAGAGGAGAAACACAGCAAGTTTATGGGTAAATTTGGTGAGTATCCTGCCATTGTAATAACAAAAAACAGCATGCCTATTGACCCGTTTCAATATTAGAATTATGTGCCAACATAATTAAAACACCTCCCATTTCTTTTACTTCTTCCCGTAATTGCTCCAACACTAATTCTTCTTTATCCTTGGTAAAAATACTATCCATCAAGACTAATGGATGAAGTATCAATGATGTTTCACTATTTCTTTGTAGATCAAAAAACGGGAATGGTACGGCGATGGAGGCACGAAATCCCGCCTCATTTGTCCACCCTAACGAATAATCATCGGTAATTCCTGCTTTTATTAAAGCCTGAAAGGTATCCGGAAAGCGAAACCGCAAAAAATGCTGCCGCGATTTTGTAATTGATAAGTGCGAAATTTTTTCTAACCGTTTTTTCTCTTTTTCAATTAAAGATGTTTTAACAGATGTGTAATATGAGGGATGAAGCCCTATTTTCGAATTCTCTTTTAATTTGTTAATTAAGTCTCTGAATATTTTTCCTTTAGTAGAGATGTTTTTATCATATTTTGTAAATCGTGCTACAGGTATAAAATAGATAGAGTTCTTTGTTTTATGCTCTGTTTCAAAATTATCAAATGGGTCAGCAACCTCTATACCCATTGCTGTTTTCAGAAAGTTATGAAAGTGAGTAAAGTGACCTTGCAGGAGGGCTTTAGTTGCTGCGCCACACCAGCGCCACCACTGTTTTCCTTTGTATTGATAGGCGATATCCACATCGTGGGTAGATAACTCTTCATACTTAGGAAGCGCATATTCAAATTGCGGATAGTGTATTTTTACAAGTTGAGCTAATGCCAATGCCAACCGATGAACCATTAATTTTCTATGCCAACCTAATTGATATGCTACACTGTTTTGGCATAGAAACCTCCCGTGCCGGTCAGGTATGATATCTTTGTAATACTCTTCATAACGACTGATGAGGAAAAAGATAACGGCAAAAATATCCACTGGAAAGCATCCACACTTAGTAGGGAAAAAGAGTGTAGTATCTCCCCATTTTTCTTCATCAATGCTTTGTTTTACAACATTTTCTTCAAAAAGCAAAGAAGTCGCTTCTATCCAAATCGGTGCATCAATTTTTTGCGGAGAATACGCCATTTTAGTACCCTTAGTACCCAAAAAAACATCCGTATTTGTGGTAAAAGTTACGGAAGCATTTAGAATACGTTCAAATATTACACGGAAAGTGTAAGAGATTCTGGAGGTAATCTGTGGTGTAAAGATTAACATAATGTAAAGTAACGTTCAAAAATAGAAAAAGTTATTATCTTACATATTTATGTGCACTCATGATATCGTTTTTTCCCTATATTCGCACCTCTTAAAAAAAAGGTTTTTTTATTCTAGATCTTTGAAAATAAAGAAATTGCTGTTGAAAGTGTGCGGAATGATTAAATAATTCTATATATTAACATCTAAATACATTAAATATATGTCAGAAAAAAAATTTTTATCCTGCGATGGAAATTACGCAGCAGCCCATGTGGCTTACATGTTTAGCGAAATAGCCGCTATCTATCCGATAACCCCTAGTTCAACAATGGCAGAGTATGTGGACGAATGGTCGGCATACGGACGAAAAAATATTTTCGGAGAAACCGTAAAAGTAGTAGAAATGCAATCGGAAGCCGGTGCTGCCGGCGCAGTGCACGGCTCTTTGCAAGCCGGCGCACTTACCTCAACTTTCACAGCATCACAAGGGTTATTGCTGATGATTCCGAATATGTACAAAATTGCAGGGGAATTGCTCCCGGGCGTGTTCCATGTTTCGGCTCGTTCTTTGGCTGCTCAAGCATTGTCTATTTTTGGCGACCACTCCGACGTGATGAGCACTCGCCAAACCGGCTTCGCTATGTTAGCCACCGGCTCCGTACAAGAAATCATGGATATCGCTACAGTAGCTCACTTAGCCGCTATCAAAGCCCGCCTACCCTTCCTCCATTTCTTTGATGGCTTTAGGACTTCTCACGAAATTCAAAAGGTGGAAGCCGCAGATCAGGAAGTAATCAAAAAATTGGTGGACTATACTGCATTGCAAAATTATAGAAACAATGCTTTGAATCCTGAACACCCTGTTACGCGTGGAACTGCCCAGAATCCAGATATCTACTTTCAAACAAGAGAGCTACAAAACAGATATTACGACGTTTTACCCGATGTCGTAAACGAGTATATGCAAGAAATCAGCAAGATAACAGGCAGAAAATATGCGCCATTTACTTTCTACGGCGCAGATAATGCTACCGATGTGGTGATTGCCATGGGTTCCATTACCGATACATTGAAAACAATTGTGGATAAATTAAACGCAGAAGGTAAAAAAGTAGGATTGGTTTCAGTACATCTTTATCGTCCATTTTCAGTTAAATATTTGGGTAAAGTAATTCCGGAAACCTGCCGTAAAATTTGCGTTTTAGACAGAACCAAAGAACAGGGTGCCAATGGAGATCCTTTGTATCTAGATGTAGTTGAAGCGTTTGCTAATTGCAATGAGATCCCTGCAGAATGTAAACCGTTAATCATCGGCGGACGTTACGGATTGTCTTCCAAAGACACAACACCCGCGATGATGTTGTCGGTTTTCCATAATCTATCAGCAGATAAACCTAAAAATCAATTCACTATTGGTATAACCGACGATGTTACCCACAAATCATTACCGTTGTTACCCGAAATTTCTGTTCTACCCAGAGGAACTTACGAAGCTAAATTCTACGGCTTGGGCGCAGACGGTACGGTAGGTGCTAACAAAAACTCTATCAAGATTATTGGAGACAATACCGATAAATATTCACAGGCGTATTTTGCTTACGACTCTAAAAAATCGGGAGGGTTTACCTGCTCACACTTACGTTTCGGCGACCAGCCTATACGTGCACCTTATTTAGTTGGTACTCCTGACTTTGTGGCAGTGCACGTGCCCTCCTACTTAGAAAAATACGACACCCTGAAAGGCTTGAAAAAAGGCGGAACATTCTTATACAACTCCTTATGGGATGTGGAAGAAACTAAAAAGCGGCTACCCGATTATGTGAAAAAATATTTGGCTGAAAACAATATCAGCATGTATATCATTAATGCTACCAAATTAGCTGAAGAAATTGGGTTAGGAAACAGAACCAATACCATCCTTCAATCTGCATTTTTTAAAATTTCTGAAGTTATTCCTTATGAAATTGCTGTGAAAGAGATGAAAACAGCAATTGAAAAAACTTATGGACGTAAGGGTGATAAAGTGGTGAAAATGAACAACGATGCTGTGGATGCAGGGGCTGGCATTATTAAAGTGGAAATACCGGCTGAATGGGCAACTCTTGAAATTCAAAAGAAAACCGATACCCGTGATATTCCCGATTTTATCAAGAATATTGTTGAACCAATGACAGCACAAAAGGGAGACACGCTTCCCGTGAGTACCTTTTTAGGTTATGAAGACGGAACATTTCCCGCAGGTACAACAGCTTACGAAAAACGCGGAATTGCCGTACATGTTCCCGAATGGATTCCGGAAAACTGTATCCAGTGCAACCAGTGCGCACTCATTTGCCCTCATGCTGCAATAAGACCATATTTGCTAAATGAGAAAGAATTGGCAGGAGTTCCCGGAAATACGAAAACCTTAGATGCTCAAGGTAAAGAGTTTGCAGGTCTTCAATTCCGTATGCAACTTTCCACGCTCGACTGTTCCGGTTGCGGCAATTGTGCAGACGTATGCCCCGCCAAAACAAAAGCATTAGAAATGAAACTTTTGGAATCTCAATTAGAGGAGCAAACTCGTTTCGACTATATGGAAGCACATGTTTCATACAAAGATGATCTTGTTAACAAAGCTGCCAATATCAAAAATAGTCAGTTTGCACAACCTCTGTTTGAGTTTTCCGGTGCATGCTCAGGCTGTGGTGAAACACCTTACATCAAGACGATTACACAATTATTCGGCGAACAGATGATGGTTTCCAATGCTACCGGCTGTTCCTCTATTTACGGAGGCTCGGCTCCGGCAACCCCATATTGCAAAAACAAAAAAAGTGGCTGTGGCCCGGCTTGGGCGAACTCTCTGTTTGAAGACAATGCAGAATATGGATTCGGTATGGCACTCGCAGTGAAACAATTGCGAAATAGGATTGAACGCATCATGAAAGAAGCGATTGAAACATGCAACTGTTGTTCCAACGATCTGAAAGCGTTGTTTCAGGAATGGATTGATCACAAAAACAGTACGATTGAAACACAACGTATGGCAAACCAAATTATCCCGATAGCAGAAAAATGCGACTGTACATATTGTAAACAGATTATGGATTTGAAGCAATATTTAGTGAAAAAGTCGCAATGGATTTTTGGTGGCGACGGCTGGGCTTACGACATCGGCTTCGGAGGTCTAGATCATGTGTTGGCTTCGGGCGAAGATGTGAATATCTTAGTAATGGATACAGAAGTTTATTCCAACACCGGAGGACAATCTTCAAAAGCTACGCCGGCAGGTGCAGTGGCTAAATTTGCTACTTCCGGTAAAAAAATCCGCAAGAAAGACCTCGGCATGATTGCTGCTTCTTACGGCTATGTTTACGTTGCCCAAGTAGCCATGGGTGCTTCTCAAACTCAATGGTTTAAAGCATTGAAAGAAGCAGAAGCGTTCGATGGACCTTCTATCATCATTGCATACTCCCCCTGTATTAACCATGGACTCAATTTGGGCATGGGAAAAACGCAATACCAACAAAAATTGGCGGTTGAGTGTGGCTACTGGCACCTTTGGAGATACAACCCCACTTTGGAAATGCAAGGGCAAAACCCATTCATCTTAGATAGCAAAGAACCCGATTGGAGCAAATTCCAAGACTTCTTAAAATCGGAGGTAAGATATTCTTCATTAATCGGAACGTTCCCCGAAGAAGCAGAATTACTGTTTAAAGCCTGTGAAGAGGATGCAAAGTGGCGATATGAGCAGTATCGGAGAAGGACAAACTAAAAGTACCCGAAAGTGTAGGAAAAAAAAATCAACATATCAACAAAGACATTAAAAAAAGATTTTTTCTCCTATTTTTGGCGTGTAAATTTTTATATATACTGTATTTATAATCAATGGCAAACGAAACCACTGCAGTAAAACGCCCCGAGCAAAGAATAAATTATAATACTATAGAGTCTACTTTGGGAGTTACCGGAAAACTTACCCCTCAGGCATTAGATTTGGAGATGGCAGTATTAGGTGCCATTCTAATTAATACAGATGCGGTTGGGCAGGTGGTAGATTTCCTCTCACCCAGAATGTTTTATAAAGAAGCACACTTTCACATTTATAAGGCGATTGTTGACCTCTTTAATAGATCGGAGCCTATTGATTTACTAACTGTTACTTCGCATTTAAGAAAAGCTAAAATGTTGGAGCATATAGGTGGACCCTCTTATTTGGCTTCTTTAACCAACCGCGTGGCATCCTCTGCTAATATTGAGTATCACGCACGTATTGTGATGGAAAAGTTTGTGTTGCGGGAGCTGATAAACAATTGTAATATTATTATCAAAGATGCTTATGAAGATTCGAAAGATGTACTGCAATTGTTGGACAAAGCCGAGACCAACCTGTTTGGCATCATTCAGGAGAATTTTAAGCGCGACAGCAAAGAGTTGAATGTGGTAATGAAAAAGGCATTAGAAGAACTTATGGCAATGAAAGATGCTGAAAATCAATTTCATGGTGTTCCCTGTGGGATTCGCGCCATTGATGAAAAAACGGGTGGCTGGCAAAAATCAGACCTCATTATCATTGCCGCAAGACCCGGCATGGGAAAAACATCGTTTGTGCTTTCAATTGCTAGAAACGCTGCCATTGATTATAACCGACCGGTCGCATTTTTTTCGTTAGAAATGTCATCCACACAGTTAGTTCACCGCTTGTTCTCTATTGAAACAGGAATCCCTTCCGAAAAAATTGCCAAAGGTAAACTTTCAGATGATGAATGGCTGAAATTAACCAACAAATTAGGTCCCCTAAATAAAGCAAATCTAATCATTGATGATACCCCTGCGCTATCGGTATTCGATTTAAGGGCAAAGTGCAGAAGATTAAAACATCAGCACGATATTCAACTTATTATTGTAGACTATTTGCAGTTGATGCAAGGAGGTGTAGAAACCGACAAGGGGAAGGGAAACCGCGAACAAGAGATTAGCTACATCTCGCGTTCTTTAAAAGCATTGGCCAAAGACCTTAATGTACCTGTAATAGCACTTTCGCAGTTGTCTCGGGAAGTTGAAAAGAGAAGCACTACTTTCAAGCGCCCCCAACTTTCTGACTTGCGTGAGTCGGGATCTATTGAACAAGATGCAGACTTGGTAATGTTTATCTATCGCCCCGAATATTACAAATTAGAAACATTTGAAGATGATATGCCCGCAAAAGGATTAGCTGATATCATGATCCAAAAAAACAGACATGGTGCTATTGAAGATATTAGAATTAAGTTCCAAAGTCAATTTACAAGATTTACAGATTTAGATTTTGGAATGAGTACCGACACTTCATTCGACGGGATTATGCCTAATCAAAGTTTTGATATTATTGACTCCAGTATGAACAACGACTATGCTGATGATCATCGTTACGATAATCCTTTAACACAAGGTATTCCATTCTAACCCTTTCAAAAAATATAATCCAAGTTTATTACATTCTTCAAAAAAATATAATCTAAGTGAGTTAAATGGATAAAAAAATCCAATCTAATTCACTTTTTTATATTTTCGCCGACCAAATTTTTAATAATGAAAACCAAGTACATAGACCTAATCACCCAAACTTATGAGTTTCCACAGGAAGAATTTCACGTAGAAGATGATGAATTGTATTTCCACAACATTCCTTTAATGGATATTATCAAACAATATGGTACACCCTTAAAGATTACCTATCTGCCAAAGATTACGCAAAACATTCAGCGGGCGAGAAGATGGTTTAATGTGGCTATTGCGAAAGCCGATTACAGAGGAGATTATAATTATTGCTATTGCACAAAATCATCTCATTTTGAATTTGTTATAAGCGAAGTGCTGAAAAATGGCGTCCATATTGAAACCTCTTCCGCTTTCGATCTTAATCTTATTGAAACAATGAACGAAACCGGACAGTTCAAAAAAGATACTTATATTATCTGCAATGGTTATAAAAAACCTCAATACATTGAAAATATCGTTAATTTCTTGGAAAATGGATACACAAACGTGATTCCTGTATTAGATAATAAGCACGAATTTAGCGTTCTTGATGAAGCTATTCCATCGAAATGTAAGATAGGCATTCGTATCGCAGCAGAAGAAGAACCGCGATTTGAGTTCTATACATCACGCTTGGGAATCAGATATAATGATATTATTCCTTTCTATGAAAGTAAGATTAAGAAGAGCAAAAAGTTCCAACTTAAGATGTTGCACTTCTTCATAAATACAGGAATTAACGATACTGCTTACTACTGGAATGAACTAAGTAAGTGTGTTAACTTATATTGCGATTTGAAAAAAATCTGCCCTGAATTAGATTCTTTAAACATTGGCGGCGGATTTCCTATCAAAAGTTCTTTGTCATTCGACTACGATTATGCCTACATGGCTGAAGAGATTGTAGCACAAATAAAGCAGATTTGCGATCGAGAGAACGTACAAGAGCCCAATATTTTTACAGAATTTGGCTCTTACACAGTGGGTGAAGCTAGCGCAGTTCTGTACTCTATACTTCAGCAAAAACGCCAAAACGACCGCGAACTTTGGAACATGATAGACAGTTCCTTTATGACTACTTTGCCAGATACCTGGGCAATTAACCAACAGTTTATCATCCTAGCCATTAACAACTGGGACAGAGAGTATGAGCGTGTTTTTTTAGGCGGACTTACTTGCGACAGCCACGACTACTACAATTCTGAAGCACACTTGAACGCCGTTTTTTTACCCAAAATTGAAGAAAACAGCTCTGCCATTGAGAACAGCACAGCCGAACGCGATGAATCTGATGTGCAATATATCGGCTTGTTCAATACCGGCGCCTATCAGGAGTCGGTGGGAGGATACGGAGGCATCCAGCACTGCCTGACCCCTGCGCCTAAACACATTATTATCTCTTTAGATGAAGACGGCGAAATTGTTACCAAACTCTTTGCCAAAGAACAGAGTTACAAGTCTATGCTAAAGATATTGGGGTACTAAGATTTCAACTTTTAAGAAATATTCCTTATATACTTCTTGCCAACGTTAAATCATAAATATCTCTATTTTTCCAGTACCAAAATCTCTGTCCTCCGGTTTTTAGCACGGTTTTCTTCTGTATCGTTGGGTGCTATCGGCTTCTCTTTTCCATAACCCTTATAAGATAATCGGCTAGTTTCTATTTCGTTGCTAATTAAAAAATGATACACTGATTTTGCACGATCTACAGAAAGTTTTTGATTGTATATGTCAGAACCATAGTTATCGGTGTGTCCGCTTATCTCGATTTTCAAAGTAATATTTTTAACAAGATAGTCTAATAACCGTTGTAGTTCGGAATAAGATTCGGGCAGTAGGTTAGATTGGGCAAACTCGAAGAAAATATTAGGTAGAATGAAGCTCTCGCCTGAGGATAGATTTGACAAAAATTCAACAGAGGTTACCTGAGGTTCGGAAGAAGCAGATGAATCTTTAACA
>Ga0123353_10019578_pt1 | contig 10065 bp, 4 predicted proteins | sample TergutLab28metaG_3_FD_92763 | JGI IMG/M metagenome (GOLD analysis project Ga0123353, IMG submission 92763) | Labiotermes labralis P3 segment gut microbial communities from Petit-Saut dam, French Guiana - Lab288 P3 | ecosystem: Host-associated > Arthropoda: Insects > Digestive system > Gut ...
GTTCCATAAATAAGTGAATCGTCCGGTTCCGCCGGTGATAATTGGGGTTATAAGAAGTTCCTGCCCCGGACATATCACTTCGCTTGAAACCCTCAGTTCGAGATTCATTCGGTTGTATGGACGTGTTACGTCTATAGTAAAATCGCATATTTCGGTATTCCCTTCTTTGTCTGAAATTTCATATCTTATTCGTGTTTTACCCATAGGAAATTCTTCGCCGGATGCAAGCCCATGAGTGCGGTTGTATGTCAGAGAGGCGCCTGTTAAATCACAATTATCAATAAAGGTATTGAACAAACGATAGGTAACTATGGCAGAGGTTTCATGTTCATTAATATACCAGTCGGTATCAACAGGGCATTGTCCGCGCGGTTTTTGCCTGTCTCTCACTGTTATTGACTGACGCGCCCAATTCTCAAGACCGGATTCATCCCGCACCCACCACGTAATCGCAGAATCGCCCACAAAAAATAACTGTGGTACAGACGGGTCAATTTCAACTTCCGACGGCGGAGGCGCAGCAATGAATACAACGAGATCGTCCGGATCGGAAGTGCATCTGTCCCAAACTTCAGGCTTTTCAAATAATATGTAAGTTTCGCACAATGTCGGAAAAGTATCATCAATATCAATTGTGATTATCGGCATATTTTGATCAATATACGGCACTTCAATATCCCTGACACTGATGACGGCGGGTTTTGTATTATTTGATTCGCACACTCCGTCATATTGCAATGAAACATAATAAGAATAAGATGCGTTGGTATAAAATACAGGTGTTGCGAATTTTCTCCCGCCATCTAATATTTCTCCGTCAGGCTCAGACGGTTCTCCTGATTTATCGGAGTTTCTGTACCATCTGAATACAGGGTTAAGATGATCTCCCACGAACGATTCTACTTCAATTATTTCGCTGCTGGCAGGGCATATATTTGCATTAAATATGAGATTAAAGGATTCAATAGTCGCTCTATGTCTTACCATTACGGTCATCTTTGCTGCATCATTTATCGGGCTTGGGCATAGTCCTGTCTGTGTCTGAGTTACGTAAAACGTTTGTAATCCTCCCTCGCTTGTGTTGATTTGAATTTGACGGGAAGTCGTAATTTGTTTCCCCTCATTGTCATACCAAACAATATTTTGACCTTCCGCTCTCCGGAAAACATTCAAATCATGCCTGCAAATAACTGTGTCCCGCTCAAATCCCGGCGGCGGTTGCGGCGGAGCCGACAATGCACGCACTTCCACACTGACGGGTATGAGTCCGCTTTTACACCTTTCGCCGGTTTCATGTACAAACGTTCGCAAAACCTGCCAATTCGTAAAATTGCCGGATATGCCGGTGTCGGGAGTATATTTTTGTGGATCATTGGTTATATCATTGCCGTCCATGTCAAACCATGTTGCAATATTTCGCGCATTTTCCCCGCGAATGGATAAAGGAGTCGTAATATCTCCCAGACAAAATGGTCCGTTGTTTTGAGGCTCAGGCAGAGTTGGCGCACTGCGCACCATTACTGTAAAATTATCGCCGGGAAGATTGCTGCCAATCATATTTTCATCGAGTTCCGATCTTACCCCTCTTTTAGATATTGTTGTTCCACATGCGTTTGTCACTCTCAGAGATATGGTGTTACCGCTATGTGATGTGTTAACGGTTTGAATAAAAGGAGAAATGGCGTAATCTATTCCGAAATTTTGGAGGGGACCCAAGGTGTTATTCAATTCCCATTGGTAGGATATCAGAGGGGTTCCGCCGTCGTCAATTCCTGTCGGTATGGCAGGATGTAAATTATGTGTTGTATGAATATTTTCATCAATGAAATATGCCACAAGCTCGTCGCCGCTGCATACCGGTCGGGCATAAATACCAGAGATTTCAGGGCTTTTGAAAATTTCCAACGTGACAGATTCGGATATATAAGGCCAACCTTCTATTTGCACTCCTGTAAGTATAACTCTTTTATCTACGACACATCTGTATTCGCCTGCCAAAGTTGCCATAATTGTTTGTCCCGTTTCTTGCTGAGGTTCATTTATGTCGGTAAAATTCAGTGCCTCCGGACTTTTATACTGCCATACATAAGAATATCCGTTTCCGTCTCCGGGAGCAACCATATCAACACGAAAAGTTACAGTACTCGAGCCATCACACCTCCACCCATAAGGTCCTAATTCCGGTTGGGAAACATTATACGGTTGCCTGTGAAACGGCGACTGTGCGGACGTCGTCGAAATACTCAGCAATACACAAATAAACAGCATAACCCACCGGGTTATATTTTTCCTGAGCCGATATCCTTTTGCTTTTATCATACATCAAAATATACGAAAAAATTAAAAAAAAGTTACGTTTTAGGCTCTTCTGCTATCACATCATTTATCATATCTTCGCTCTTTACTCTTCGCCTGTATGCGTCCATAGATTTGTAGCCCTGCTTCAATACTTTTTCCATTTCTTTAAAACGTTTGCCGGTTGTGACCGTATTTTTAACTGCAAACACATGACGCGCCCACTCGCGTTGATAACCCGGAGTGAGATTAACGAACAGATCCAATGCCTCCTGATTTTCTTCAAAATGCGCTTTGATTTCGGGAATACGCTCTACATAATCCTCTATGTGCTGGCTGGGTTGGTCTAATTTATTTTTCCTTTTGGGTTCATATTTATAGCCTATAACCGTGAAAACTTTGTTGAAAGCAACCAAACGGTTGAATTTTATCAGGCTGTTGTTGACATAGCCGTCATTGTCCATTATTACAGCCTTGAAGAAATCATCCCGCCCGATATTTTCTTTGTATTTTTTGTTTCCTCTTTTGGGATAAGCAAAATACAACATTCCCCCTTTGTTCAACAAATTTTTCTCAATAACGGTTTCAAACAGATGTAAAAACTCATCCAACGAAAAAATGAAGGAAAAAATCAAATTATATCTGTCTCCGTCCAATACTTCATTGAATGATAACCCTTTAAAATCGGAAATATCGGCAGGCATGTTTATTATCAGCTTCTTTTCGAATTTTTCAATATCTAATTTATTGATTATCTCTTTATTCATAAACAATTGTTTTTTTAATCTCTTCGTCCGGTGAATAGCATAATAAAACTTCTTAATTAACCTAAAATAAGGTTACAAAAAACAACACAAAATTTATGCCAAACATTGCCATAGTGACAAAAAAAAAGGGTTTTGCAACAAACGTTGACAAAACCCCAACCTTTTAACCAAACCATGATTCACTTTATACATACATAGACGGAAAAATGTAAAAACGTTGCGTCAAAATTTGATTTTTTTTGATTAATTTTTTTTGAGATGCGATGAAATATTTTTATGCCTTGCCAACCAAGAGTTGAACGGCGCAGCCCTCAATGCAGTTAAATAATCCGTTATGGTTTATATATCAATAGAATGCAAAATTTACAATATAATAAAAGGGTAATTATTTTACCGTTTATCATAAAAATTCCTATCTTTGCATTATTATTGTTATTGATTAAATTAATGCGACTCTCTTCCTTCACCGTTTTACTCATCTGGGCAACGCTCAGCGTTGCGGGACTGGCGTTTTTGCCGTTGCTGAATGTGCAATGGCAGCCGTCGAGGGCGTTGTCATCGGTGACGGTGCAGTTCGCGTGGCAAAACGTGTCGGGGCGCGTTATCGAGCAGGAGGTAACGTCGCTGCTCGAAGGCGGACTAAATCGCATTAGCGGGATTAGCAGTATTACGTCGGTGTCGCGCAATGGCGGGGCTTCCATAACGATTGAGTTCGATAAAAAGACAGACATGGACGCGGCGCGGTTTGAGGTAGCGTCGACTATTCGACAATTATATCCCGGATTGCCGCAGGGCGTAAGTTTCCCGACGCTGCGCCTCAATCGTCCGAACGACGCGGTGGAGCGACCGCTGCTCGTGTATACGCTTCAGGCAGCCGCCAATCCTGCCGGAATACAGCAATATGCCGAAGAAAACATTCAGCCCGTGCTGGCACAAATCGAAGGCGTGAGCAACGTCGCGGTGCATGGCGCAACGCCCTACGAGATGATGATTGAATACGACGCCGTACAATTGCAGGCGCTCGGCATGTCGCCCGACGCGGTGCGGGGGGCGGTTCAGCGGCATTATGCGTCGGCGTCCGTTGGTATGGTGCAGGACGTTGACGAGATGGGGCGGCTGGCGTGGATGCATCTCACCGTTGGCAATCCCGATGCGCATCGCATACCGCCGGAGACGATCCCGCTGGCGATGGTCGGAGGTCGGATATTAATGCTCGGCGACGTCGCAACGGTGCGCCACGTGGAGCAGGAACCGCGCTCGTATTTTCGCATAAACGGCAAGAATACGATTAACATCGTGATATACGCCGCCGCGCAAGCCAATCACTTGGTTGTGGCGCAGCACGTCAAGGCAACGCTCGATGATGCGATAAAGCCCATGCTGCCCACCGGCTATTCAATACTGCTTATGGACGACACCACCGAGCGTATCAACGCCGAACTCAACAAGTTGTACGTGCGTGCCGTTGCCACGATTTGCATACTGTTGCTGTTCATTTTGATTGTGACGCGCAAGTTTCGCTTTTTGATGATTATCTTTATCAGCATCGTGGCGAACATTTGCATTGCGTTGGGCATGTACTATCTGCTGAAGGTCGAAATTCACCTGTATTCGCTTGCGGGGATTACCATTTCGCTGGGGCTGATCATTGACAACACGATTGTGATGGTGGAACATATTCGCAGTCGCGGCAACCGGCGCGTGTTTATGGCGATACTTGCGGCGACGCTGACGTCGGTTATTTCGCTTTCGGCTGTCTTTTTTCTCGACGAGCGGATTAAACTCGATCTTGTTGATTTTGCAGTTGTGGTGATTATAAATTTGATGGTTTCGATGGCGAGCGCGTGGTTTTTGACGCCGGCGTTGTATGAACGCCTTACACCCCACCCCAGCCCTCCCCAAAGGGGGTGCCTCAACTCCTCAACACCTTTCCAAATGGGAGGGAATCTCCCCTCTCCTTTGGAGAGGGGTAGGGGGAGAGGCTTTCGTCGGCTCGCTTTTGTTTCGCGTGTCTATTCTTCAGCCATTTTGGGAATACGGCGGCGGCAATGGATTATTTGGACTGTGTTCGTTCTTGGTTTTGGACTGCCGGTTTTCATGTTGCCCAACAAGGTAGATGGCGAAAATCGCTGGGCAGATATGTACAATAAAACAGTTGGCAGTCAGTGGTATATTGAAAAAGCCAAGCCGATTGTTGATAAAACGTTGGGCGGAAGTTTGCGGCTGTTCGTGCAATTTGTGTTTGAAGGCTCGCAATGGAGTCCCGACCGCAGTCTGACTATGCTTCGGGTAAATGCCTTTATGCCGCCGGGCGCGACTATCGTGCAGATGAACCAATCTATGGAGGCGCTGGAACAATATCTGTCGGGATTCAGGGAAATAGACCGTTTTGAGACAAGAATCAACAGCGCTCAAAATGCAAGTATCAGTATCACATTCCACAAAGAACACGAATTTGGATACTTTCCGCATCAATTGCAATCTGACCTTATTACCAAAAGTATTAATTCCGGAGCTGCCGAATGGAGTGTTTCCGGCGTGGGTCAAGGATTTAACAATCGTATTTCCGGTGGCAGCGTCGGGCAATATCGCATTCAACTTACAGGATATAATTTTGACCAACTTTACGATTACGCCGAGGATATCCGTCAGGAATTATTAGATAATGACCGTATCAGGGAAGTGAACATAATGAGTCGCATCACATGGGAGCGAAACCGCAACCGCGAGTTCATACTGTCGCCCGACATTGAGCGGCTATCCGCGAGCGGCATTTCGTTGCAGACGTATTTCAGCATGGTGCGCAATGCCGCTGGCAACGAACAGACTGCCATGAATACGGTGATTGACGGAACGACCCAAAGAATAGTGTACCGCGCCCAACAACTACCCGAAACCGACCGCTGGACGCTCTACAACAGCCTGCTGCACGCGGGCGACGTTTATCTGAAACTGTCGGCTACCGGCGAGATGGTGCAGGACGTGGAACAGATGGAAATATACAAGGAAAATCAGCAATACGTTATGAACGTGAGCTACGACTATGTTGGCTCGGCACGCTTCGGAAGCCGCCTGCACCAGCGCACCGTAGACGAGGTCAACGAAATACTGCCATTAGGCTACCGAGCCGAAGCCGTTGGCGGCTGGAACTGGCGAACGATGGCTAAAAAGCAGTACTGGCTGATTTTGGTAATTCTGATTGTGATGTATGTAGTTTGCGCGATATTGTTCGAGTCGCTGTGGCAGCCGCTGGCGGTGATAAGTCTGGTGCCGTTTGGTTTCATCGGTTTATTTCTCACTTTCTATCTGTTCAATCTGAACTTTAATCAGGGCGGTTTTGCTGCATTGGTGCTGCTTTGCGGACTGACAATCAACGCGGCGATATACATCATCAACGACTACAACAATCTGAAAAACTCGCCCTGCTCATCGTATCGCAAATACATGCAGGCGCTGCACGGCAAAATCACGCCCGTGATGCTGACCATTCTGTCCACCATTCTTGGTCTTATACCGTTTGTGGTGGGCGAACATCGCGAGCCGTTCTGGTTTGCGCTTGCTGCAGGGACTATGGGGGGGCTGCTGTTCTCGTTGGTGGGAATATTGTTTTATTTGCCGATGTTTTTTTTCAGGAAGGGAATTTTTAGTCGTTCCTTAAAAACCCCGATTACGCAACGCTGCAATAAAATTATTTCGGAAAAAGCAGTCTAAAAATATGGTTCTCACAATGACGCAAAATAAAGACGCTTGCTTATCCCTTGCGTAGTCTTTGCGGTAAAAAAAGACTTTTAAGGCAGCCACGCCACTACCACCCCGACCTCATAAAATCGCTGGATGTTTTCTTTCTGTCATATTTCAGATCCCGCAAAGTATTTGATTTGGCATTGATTTGGAACATATAGTGTTTGTAAGCGCCAAAGGGCGAAAAACTAATGCTCATCTCCCAGCAACACAAGTCGCGCCGGATATTTGCATTCATTTGGGAAATTTTTTTTGCATCGAAATCATAGTGTGATGAGAAATTGAACGACCATTTCTTTGTGAAGTTAATATTACCCGAAAAACCCAATGTATGTGTGATTTTTCCTTCGAATAGCCGGTCATTATAGCCATAATTAAGCCCATAATTGAAAGATACATTCCATGGAACGTCAAAATATGAATAAGCGTCATTCGCATCACCTCTGCTTTCGTCTCTGTTGTTGTTATTATTATTATCCCTGTTCAAGGGCAGCGATATGCCTGTATTGAAACTTGCATTGATTAGTTGCGGACCAAATTTGTCAATTCTGGTTCCTAACGACGTAAGCTTGTAAGGATTGACAGTTCCGCCTGCCTGCAAATTCAATCCAAACAGGGTGGTGTTTGCCGACAGAGCGATATTGCTCCATTTCATTGTATCGCGAAAAATATCGTAACTTGTCCTGGCGCTGACCATATTAAGCAATTTTACTTTTCTCGACTGAGCTATGCTGTCTGAACGCACTTTCATTTCCACGTTTCCGGTAACCCCTATATTTACTATGGCGCTCTTCCCCCTCTGAGATGAACTAACTCTGAATGCTCCCTGACCTTCGTATATAAAATAATTATGTGGTGGTTGGTCTTCCCACACGTCTATTGTTTCGCGGTAATTGAAAAAACGATTCATGTCGGGAGTATAGCTTATTCCCACAGTTGGCGAAATCACCGTACGGATAGCTTCAACTTTTGAATTGGGTCCGTATGTGTTAGTCAGGAAAAACTTGGGAGTAGTCGAAAAGGAAAGACTTGGCGACAGGGTATGCGCATACGACAAGCCGCGAATAGTATCAACAAGAATTATGCCTTGCCGGGTGCCAACCAAAGTATCAGGATAAAAAGTTTTATTAATGCGACTGGTATGTATAACTCCGTGGTAGTTCAGCGAGGGAGTAATATTGAAATCTCTCAGCACTTTGAAATTTTTTGAAAACGGTATTCTGTGCTCAAAACCGTTTATCATGTTTTTAAAATTTTTCTCATTGAAAAGATCATCTTCGTGTCCCTTAAACGAATTTTGAAATCTTGCATCGTACTGTAACGAAATATCCTCATACCATCTGGGTTTTCCCACAGATTCTTTTTTTCTGAAAGGATAAATACGATCCATTCTGAAAGTGAAATTTGGGAAGCTTGCTGTGGTCATGCCATTACTTGAAGTCTGGGTTACATTGAAATTCGTGGAAAAATGAAATGGCGTGTTGGGCCACTTTCGGGAAAACGACATACTCGAACTTCTTGAGTTATTGTAAACATCCATGCTTGTAAAATTAAATTCTTTGTCGTAAGAAGATGTTTTGTAGTCAATGGTTGCGTTAAATGTTTGGTAAGGATGCGCTTTTGCATCCTGCCGGTGCGACCATTGCACGGAATATTGTTTGGATCTTGCCAGATCAAATCCTTTATCGCCATATACCGATACCCCATAATTCATGTTTAGATTGCTGGCAAACTTGTAGCGCAGTATGTATCGGGTTATTAACGTTGCTTGCCATGAGCCTGTAGACCATATATCGCCCGTTATTTGCGCGTCGAAATGGTCGTTGAAAGCAAAATAATAGCCGCCGCCGGTCAAACTCATTCCCTTGGTAATCTCCATATTGATAGTTGGCGGAATGATTCCCGACACTGATTCCTTGTCTATTTGCGGAAAAAATCCGAAAGGCAGGGCAAAAAAATAAAACGGTATGTCGAGCACCTCCAGATACGCCGGTCCAAACACTGTCTGATCGCCGGGTATCACTTTTGCTTTGCTCAATCTCAATCCAAAATGCGGATGATCGCGTTCGCAAGTGGTATATATTCCGCCTCTCATAAAAATGTATCCTGCAGAAAAACGTTTGGAAATGTCAGCATGTAAAAATCCTTCGCCTTGCTGGGTTTTGATGTTATAAAGGATGGCTTGTCCCGTTTGAAAACTATACAACATAGAATCGGTTTCAAATTCCTCCCTCCTCTGTTTGAATACCGGAGCGCCAAAATAATTGCTGATGCTATCCCTCCCACCTGTGGCATAAACTATTCTTGACGCCATGTCAAATTCCGTTTTGTAGGCTTGCAATTCCATATCATCGTAATTGACCTGCGTTTCCATGTACATATAAACCCGATTTTCCATCATATTGAATTTGACAGAATCGGTAGCCTTATATGTGATGCGGAACTGGAAAGGCGATTCTCTTGTTTGGACTACTATTGTATCCGCATCAATAATATCAAAGTCGTCCGGAAACAAACCAGCCACCGCAACGGTATCCGCTACAGCAATTGCCAAACTGTCTGCCGCCGGCACATTCTGAGCGACAACCGCTACATGACCCGCTAATGCAAACAATACAAAAAGAAATCTCAAAAACACTACTTTTGTTCAAAAAATAATCGACAAAGGTAAGCAGTTTCTTTGTAAATTCAAGCATTATTATGCCTGATTTAGGGCAAACGCACGAAATTCTTTATGCGTTTTTTTAATCTACTGAAAATAAAACTTATTGCTGCAAAAATTTTATGTTGTTTTTGGGAAATTTTGATAAATCAGCAAAACAGTTAGTCTTTGATTTTAAACACATTAAATTTTCATAAAGAATTTCATGCGCTTACCCTATGAAAAAAAAATTAAAAAAATTCATTTTTTATTGATATAATGTATATATTTGCAGCGTTGTGCCAAATCATAGTTATGAAGCAAAATTTTTGTTATGATTAGAAGTATTATATGTAACGAAGTTGCTATCAGGCAAATAATTGACCGCTTGCGCGAATTGTTTCATTGTCGGCTTGTGGATATTGTTGCCCCATTTGTTTGTGCGACGGCAAATTACGCTGAAGAGCACCGGATATTTCTCACAATTGGAGGAGCATCGCACGAGGCGATGATGACCGCCAATCGAAAACTCGCCCTGCTGGGCAAAAACGACTTTAAGTCAGAAAGCCCGACCGCTGTGTTCCTCGTCCGTACGGGAGGGCTATGACCAAAAACATCTGA
>Ga0123353_10019579_pt1 | contig 10064 bp, 7 predicted proteins | sample TergutLab28metaG_3_FD_92763 | JGI IMG/M metagenome (GOLD analysis project Ga0123353, IMG submission 92763) | Labiotermes labralis P3 segment gut microbial communities from Petit-Saut dam, French Guiana - Lab288 P3 | ecosystem: Host-associated > Arthropoda: Insects > Digestive system > Gut ...
GAAAATACTGGTATTTTAAGATTCCCCCCCCCCCCCCCCCCACCCGATCAAAAGTGTATGGGACTCCATATAATTAGATTATACTGCACAAAATCTCCAAACATTCCGTACGTTTGGCAGCACTAGTATTGACCAGGATGTCAGGAAGTATAAAAGGGAAGAGAGTTTGATGTATTCAGATTTAGCACTTGTACAGCCCAAGTCAAAATGTGTAAAAACAAACAGTGCTTGGTGTGTTCAGCTTGGTTGGAGCATAAACCTACTGCTAGGCGAGACCTGGTGTGCCATAAAACTCAAACAGTTTCGCGTGCATAAGAGGCGGGAGTAATATTCCATTATTACAGCATATTATGCGTTTCAATTTAACACATAATGGGGAGGACTGTTGACACAGGGTGTGCCACATCCTTATTTAGTAGCCTCACCTCGGTGTCTAGGGTTAGTCATCTTTTTAAGCATATAATTAAACTGTAAACTCTATACTTACAGTTAATTTCCTCAACAATACATTTTAGGATGTGTATGTAGAGTCCAGTTGAAATATAAAGGCACACGGTGGCGCACGGGAGGGGAAGTGAAGGGGAAACTGGTGGATGGAGTGGGTAGCCAGTACCCTTCACACTTCCTCGGAACTTGGTGTATCCAGCATTACTACCGCTGATGCGCACACCTCGGCTGCCAGTAGTCGACTGAACTGACGCCCCCGCCAAATTAAAGGGACTCGTCCGTTTCGCCGAAAGACGAAATCTGGTTTCTATGCTTATGCCATCACATTTGAAACGCAGTCTACAAGCAAGTGATGCAACATTTCACGTCAAATGATGCATAGACTGCGTTTGCAGGATTCTGGTTTTAAATCCCGCAAGATGAATGACCTTCAGTCTCATTCCTATTGGTTTTTCCACCTTTTGCTTCTTCTTTCCTGTGTTTGCGTTTGCAAGAAAAAAAATTAAATCTTGAAATTTGTACCCGGAGTTTTTTGCAGATTGAACGGGCAATGTAATTCCAGCGCCAACAGGTTAATGACGTTAGTCAGGAACAAATACTGGACAGTGGTATGGAAAAACAGACAACTTGTCATTTCCCGCCGTTCCCTGGAATCTGATCAGTCATTATTTTTAGCCACAGGCTGCTGAAACTGTAGGTTACCTAGACGTATTATAGGTCATTTACTGGCAAAGAAATACGAAAACTGAATATGGATAAGCGAAAGCCTATTTCCTATCATAATTAAAAATACGATCAGCATCCTATCATTAAAAAATTGCATAAATAATCTATCGTGGTTAAGTGAAATTAAGTATTAGGATCTCTCGCATGCCTCGAGGCTGCTCTAAGTCCCTGTAATCTTGGCAAAGTTGCTGACATGTAAAATTAGGGTAATAAATTATAACAACATACTATAATAAAATAAACTGTAATCGCTTTGTTGCTGAACTTCCCGCTGTCCTACCAGGAATCTTGATGTTGTTAACTACAAGCAATGACGTAGGAACGTGCATATTCACGTTTGGATTACTGGGAGCCAGAGATGGGAAATACACGCTCCGTTGGTCAGTAACGTATTTCAAGGGGACCTCCACAAACGTCTCCATATCTTTTTCATCAACGGATGCTACCATTATGAAATATTTTTAGTTTCAATTTTCCTACTTGTGAATAACTAATAAGCCTAATTCTCAAGTGTCAGACACTGAAGACGCCGTCCCATACATACAAATTTTAACGTGCGAGACTTAGTTTAACACGTGTTATTTCTACTTGTGTATTTATCTTTTATTTGCATTGCACAACCAACGGCTTTAATGAACTCAATATCTTGTGATATCAGATTATGTATGCGTTTAATCTTCTCCAAAGGTACTATAAAGAACAATACAGAAAATTTATTAGACCATTGCTGAGGAAGCTGGGTCAGAAAGAAACCTAGATAAAAAACTGATTATATGCTCGTGTCTTGTCCTTAGAATGCACTGTAAAATAAGCTATATACTATAGCAATGTATTCTTTAGTCTGACTAATTTGGGGATGACCATTCATTATGTTGTCTGTCGTACTCCGATCCATAGCCTCTCCCGAAGCAAGTTCTCCAAACAGTGCGATCTAGAACTTCCTCTTTCAATTGACAGTAACCTCTCTTTTCCTTAAGGTCATAAGTAGCTGCTTACGCCTTCTTCTTAGTCTTCCCCTCACTTTTATCCTTCCCTCTATCTTTCCTTCAATAATGTGTTTCAGAAGGCAGTTCCTACGCAAGATGTGAACAATTTAGTTAGCCTTCCTTCTTTTTATAGTTTTTAGGATATTCTTCTTCTACTTCACACTTCGTAATTCTTCATTTCTCACACGATCGGCCCAACTGAAGTTTTCCGTCCTTCTCCAGCACAATAATTCAAAACCTTCTAGTATTTCTGATCTATTTTCCGAAGTGTCCAATAGCAAACAAAAGTCACTTACATGAAGTTTAGAGCAGATGAACTTTAGACAATGCTCTTTGTCACCGAGTTAAGGCGTTCTGATTTATCTTTTATATGTAACATTAAAAAGCTGACTTATTGCAGGGTTCACAGTAACAATGTTACACCCCAACTGTAACCAGCACACACCCTGTCTTCCTTTCTTTAAAAATTCGTTACATTATCCACCCATTTCCATTTAGTTGTACCACTCGGGGGCTGCGGGTGGTGTTCCGAACTAATTCAGTACATAGAAGCAAGATGTTTTTCTCTTCTCCAAAACGTCCGGACCGCCTCTGGGGCTCAGCCTGCCTCTTAGTGCCGCGTAGGTAGAGCGTCAGTGGAATGGAGCTGACCATTCAGCTGCATCTAAAGCCAAGATTAGAAATGAGTGGGGCGATAACTCTACCCCCCAGTGGGCCACGGAAAGTGCGGGGAAACTTGACATTTTCTGTCATCTCCTCTATGCGCCAAACGTAGTACCGTCTATACATTTTCTTCTGCTCCTTGTCCTCCTCCACCTTCTTCTTTCTCTTAGATGGCGCTACAGTCCAATGCGAACATTTGCCTCCTTAATGGACTTCTCCCAGTCAACTCTGTTTTTGACCTCTCTTTCCAGTTTTTAATTTTTAATCTCTTAATAACTGTTTGTACACAGTTCCAGCATCTGTTTTTGACTGTCCTCTTAGTCGATTTACCTGAGGATTATCTCTAAATACTTATCTTTAAATATTTGACTTTTTTAAAAATATCCATTCTATTAACATGGTCAATGCAATCTAACCGACTTATTCTGACCAATGAAACTATATCTAAAACCCAAAGAACTGCATTAATTCTTTATTATATCACTTTCTCAAAATTTTATTTAATTGAATTACCCCAAACATTCTTCTTAAAACTCCTCTTTCAAAGGCAGCCAGCCGTTTAGCAATGTCTTTAAACACTGACCAATATCCTGCTCCGTATGATGTCACTTGTTGTCCCGTCCATCTCATCGATTTATAAAATCACATGAAAGTTTTGAAGTAACATACACAAACGTTGCTTCATATTGCAGTAGTTTCGTATTCGTATTTCGTTTGAATTAGAGATCTGCAGGCATTTCGTTTCTCTCCTAAGTTGCTTCAAAATAAGCCATGATAGTGTGACTGATTATCGATATATTTTATGTGACAGGGTGTGACAGGCTTCTGCAGTTTGTTCAGTGCAATTGAAACTACGAATGCAAACACACAGAATACCAAAACCTAAATGGAAATAGGGTCTAAAATTCTTACTTTTTGTCTTGCCGAGAATATTTATTGGTCATAGTGAATTCAATTAATGAAGATTTTCCTTTAATTAGTCTATCTGGTTGCTCTGCATAAGGGAAGAATCTAATCGAGGCTTCAAAGGAATGAATCATTAAGAGTAATGTTCTACGTTATTAATAACTCTTACAAATATTGCTGAAATATCCGTGTTGCAGGCTTCAGCCTGCAACACGGATACTACTCTAATCCAACCACACCAAATCTCCAACACACAACGAATCGAGAACAAAACGACCAATGTGGTATTTCAGCAGCATAGTCGCAAGAACCTGATGATGGATATATTAATGTCCGAAACATGTTGAGTACATAAGAAGTGAAATAAAATAGCAAGTGACATCAAGTTGGTCTTTTATTCTTCAGGTATCACAATGATGCACGGTCCAATAAACACAAGATTGCTGAAATAGTTTAGTTTTGCGGGTCCGTACTAGGAACAACTAACACGCCATGAGCTTCTTTAAGGCCCGATTTGTCTGGGCTGAAGAAAACTGTGAGGGCATTAAATTTGACGTAAATATGCTTCATCAAACTACACAAAAAAATCTCGACAACACAGGACTCTGTAGGCAGACTTGTTTAGTGCTCTAATTTCTTCCTTTCTCAGTATATAAATCAGCCGCCCCCCGCTGCTCTACGTGATCATTCCCATGGGCACTGCGAAACGCCCCACACACGATCTCGAGACGACAGTCATCAAAGTTGTTCCAGCTGCAGACAATTTACCATTATCTTACTAAATTGCAGTCACGTCACGATAGATAGCTGATTCTCCTCGTGCTGCAACGGGAAGCAACACAGTCTATATAATGACAACTTCGAAATGTTGAGATCAAATGAAGCATGATTGCTAACAAAGAGCAAAATTAGAGGCTAAGCTTCGGTTATGAAAAAGACTGTGAATAATTCTGTTGTGGAATCAGGATGGGAGTTGCCTTATAATCTTATAGGTCTTCAGTCGTGAAGGATTAATTTGGAAATATTTTCATTTAAAATGTTAAAACACACGAAGTATGGACAATTGAATGTGACAATTTCACAAAACAAAATTATTTTGTTCTAAAAAGGCATTGAACCACGCCAAAGATTTATACCGTACGAAAGGAACTTTGTGTACTTGTACGTCACGAGAGATCGCATTATTCATGTGTATTTGTTTTGTGTGCATGCTGTGACTCAAGCAGATGACGCTTGCGAGGGTATGGCAGCAGGGAAGCTTCGCGAAGCGGCCGCCCGAGGAAATCTGCAGGAAGTCCTTCGCCTCATAGAAGAAGGAGCTAAAATACAAAGTGACGAGGTGAGTATGTATACAGTCTCCTGCTTGTTACACAGGTGTGCAGTATAACTTGCAATAGCTGCTGGATTTCTTGAATCTCACATAACTGTAACTCCAGTTCTCTGTATAAGGCAGATGTAGTAATACTGGAAGTAATAGTACTAGCAGCTGTAAGCCTAGCAGTGATGATGATGGTGAGAGTCACTGCGAAGTGAGGAAAAGAATGGTTTAAAGACTTTTGTGGCGCCTCGCAAAACAAGATTTGAGGTCCTTTATATATGTGTCTGACCACAGAAGTGGACAGTGACAAGTTTATAGACTGCCATATTTACATTACTCAGTGTCTGTAACGTCTGTCAGCACAAAGTGGGCTGTTGGAAGGAAAATAATAAAATGTTTATGCTCTAAACATATTATTGAAATTTGCTGAATAACTCACCTTAAAGTTTTATTTTCCTCATTTTGTATTCTGCATTTACTGCTGCTGCGCACTATTCAACTTCGCAACACATATCGCTTGTTCGGAAATGAGTAATCAGTTTTGCGATAATGATGTTCCAAAAATCCCACGAAGGCATATTTGTAAAAATCGATTTTTGTTACAATAAATTTTCTTGAAAAATTTCAGTTGAAATTATTCTAAGTCAAAATTTGCGTAACTGAAATTTTAAGATTATTTTTTTCAATTACGGTCGAGTTGTGTGCAGGACCCCAAAACGGTGGGGCCCCCAGCAGATGCCGTGATTGTGATACCCTCTAACCTCCCCCGAGTAACAGAGGGATGTGTTGAACTGAACGGCGCCATAATAGGAAATTCGTGCTTGAAGAATATTACAATTTGATGTTGGACTGATTGACCCTGAACAAGAAAGAGCTATGATTCTTCGAAACATGAGAACCACTTGCCCGAAGACAGCTTAACAGCCCAGAAATTCTGTATCTTCCAAAACATCGTTACGAGAAACTCGAAACACTCATATTTATGAGGCTTTGGTAGAAGACTGGTGACAGGTTCAACCCGAAGTACGCGGAGAAAGACCCGTCACAGCTCCAGTTCGTTGTCATGAAATTCCATGTGGGCTTCTCTGCGATCTGCCCAACTTTTAGCGTTGAGGGTCCGGCGACTAGCCTCTTGAACCACGGCACGAATTTAGTGACTGTGAACTGAGAATGTTGTAGTGCCAGATATCTGACCAACTCGTTTGAAATTTACAGACGCTCTTCGGGTTAAATTGATGGAGTTCCATTAATTTTTTAAAAATGCTTTATTTCATATTTAATATTATTAAAGTAAAATACGATGTTGCCGTCTTGGAAGTTGGCAAATATTTTTTGAATACTTTTCGTTTAATATAGTGTTATCGAAATGTTTTTGTCTGTAACGCTTTCCAAACCTGCTTCATTTGCATTATGAGAGATGCCTGCAAAAGTACAATAAAAACATATCTCTGAACGAGAGAAAGACATAATAAGAGGAAGAGTTGCAAAATATTTTCTTTCTGGAATAACAAATATCACCAAATTCAGAATTTTCGTAACGTACTGTACTTGTGTCTCGTGCTGGAGGATAGTAATATAGAGCTCGATTTCTGGCTTCCACCGCGATGGAATTTTACGTTGCTTAAATTGGTAGTTTGTATCCGACGTTGTGGTACAACCTATCGCTCCCATCTTGGGGTGTCCAACAGTCCAAGAAGAATTCTTCTCCTTTGACTGCATAGTACAGCTTCCTTCTAAATCCTTTCCATTTCGTCATTCGCCAATCCTGTTACCACTGAACTGGTTTCAATGTGCCGTAAAACATACAACAAAAACAACAACAACAACAACAACAATTATAATAGCCTCAGTTACGCTGTCAAACATGCAAAGGATCTGTGCGCCAAGAAGTCACGGCATTCATAATTCGTTTTCTTGTAGGATATAAAGTAATAAGATGACGGCAGTATGCGTTGTCGTGGGCCTACATGATTATTATCGTTGCTGTTTCAAGATAATATCTGACAAACAACTGCAATCAGGCACGTGAAATATAAGATGAGTCAAATGTGTTAACCGTATAATGTCCCGTTCCAAAAACTGCTCGCTTCCCAACACCACAAGAATATTTGTACTGTCGTGATTGTGTGAGGTGATATCGTGACACATTTTAATGCCAATTTGAAACTGTACTTGGCTGCCTAAACACAAGGGGTCTTAATATGTCCGAAGGACCGTCTGTTTTATTTCATATGCCTGGAAGAATTTCAGGATGGATGGAAAAAGATTTTTATATAATTTAACATTACATCGGGAGATCTTTCGCTCTAGGAGTAGCCAGAATTTTTTAAACCTATAGTTACTTTGAAATAGTAGAACGAATACTTCGTTATAATCCAGGTATTGTGTTTAGAAACAATTCCGGAAAATTAATCCCGACGGAGAACTTCGCCATTCTCGGTTATTACGCAGCGCGTAGTGGTAATTTCTTACTGACGTTTCGGGATAACATATCGATACCATCCTCAGCCTTCAAGAATCTTGAACCCCGAGGATGGGATCGATAGGTTGTCCCGAAACGTCGGAAAGAAATTGTCACTACTGGCTACGTGATAAACCAGAAGAGCGCAGTTCTAACTTACTTCGCGGCGGAAGCCTGAAATCACATACAATCCCGATGGACTTCCTGGAGTTGTGGCAATGATAAACTACTGCCAACTTTTTGCAGAATGGACGCAATGCCTTGCACCTGGCGTCGTCTGCTGGGCATGCTGATGTTGTCGCGGCTCTTATCCTCGCAGGATGTGACGTCAATGTGTCGGATTCTGTAAGTACATTTATTTCCACACATCTGCTTGATGACGGAACAGAACAAAGTTAATGTCTTTGAAAGGATTCAGCGTGCCTGATAAAACTGTCTGAACCCCCCCCCCCAAAAAAAAACAAAGGTATTCAAAATTTTGATGCTATCGCCTGGGGAGTGTGTGAAATTGGTACCGAAAATCTTTCCTCATGGGTAAAGCAAAAGGAGCGTACAGCTGATCACTCATATCCATCAAGAACCGAAGTTTAAGCATGCATGGAGCTACACCTCCACTTCACAATAAGTTTTCATGACGTGGTACGTAATAAAACACACATATAATTGTACTATAAGAAAATATTGAAATTCTCGGAACACAGAAGCAGGAGAGACCCCTCATCCATGTCCCTCTCTCACTGTGTTTACCTATATATCATTTTTATGCCGAACCCAGTTGCCGCGCGATCTAAGGTATGGTTCTGCGGCCTCTCGCTTGCTTGCTGGAATTGGGGTTTCGAATTCCGCCGGGGGTATGGATGGCTGTCTCTTGTGAGTGTTCTGTGTTGACCGATAGAGGTCTCCGTAATCGTTAAGCCTCGACAATGAGGAGGCCCTGGCTCACTAGGGGCTGTCACACCACGGAGAAAAAAATACAATTTTTATATTTCAGTTTGAATGCAGATACATGCATTTGGCGGCTGATCTGTACAGAATGTGATGGAATTAAATGTTTTTACTCTACTGATAATACGATAGCACGTAAATGCAATAATATACCAAGATGTAAACATATACAACTCAGACAAATGTACGTACAAACGTAACATTTAGGCGCGTTCTTGCAAACATTGTTGCAGTGGAAAAGCAGTAAGTATTACACATTCCGAGCGTGTGTGTAATCTTAGTTATCCAGCATGCAATGCGCATGCGCCATATTGTCATGTGTGCCCTGCTCCAATCTACAATGGTTTTTTTTTTCCACATTATCCAAAAAAACAGCATGTTTTTCGAAAACAAAAGTTTACTGAGCAAAAAATGCGTGGTTTGATTTCCTCTACAACTTTTGTGTGAAACATTTCTCATTCTAAGAAGAACTGAGCGAGATGTTATCAAAAACATGCAATGGTGTTCGTGTGAAGTACCCGAATTATTGTCCGATTTTAAGGAAACTTGAATTTTCTCGACAATTTTTTTTTTTCGCAAAATATTCATATTTAAAATTTAATGAAAATCTGTCCAGTTGGAGCCGAGTTGTTCCATGCGGACAGACGGATGGACGGACAGACATAACGAAGCTAATATTTGCTTTTCACAATTTTTCGAACGCCCCTAAAGAGAACAGGTTTGCTGAGATGTGTTCGGATTGAGCAATGTAAGTGTCAACATCCTCGATTTTAAGCTCCACGCCATGTTCTTAAATAAACAGCGTTGCTTGTTCAGGACGCGAGATAAGATAAATTTCACAGCAAACCTCACACAGTCAGAGCACAATATTCTGGGTGACGGTATTAAGATTGTTGCACTTTATAGGTTTTTGATAGCAAAATTCCTCTCTTCAGCACACGTTCTTAGCACACTATAAAAAAATGAGAGTCTCTCTCTCTCTCTCCTTGCCTTGCTTTTCCACGATTATGATCAGATAAAGAAAACACTTGAAGTTAAGAGCAAAGGGAATTTTTGGATTTAAATTACAATTGTAATAATGCATTTTCTTCACTAAATGCATAATATTAACATAGAATTTGTGGATCCTGTTCGTGGGCTTATCCACTGGCTTAACTTCGGCAAATAATTTAATTGATTTGGAATACATTTTTTTTTTTTACGACTGAGTTGCCAGTTGCATGGCATTGTAATGTTTGTTGCTCGAATAGGTCGATTATAAATTTTAACCAACTTTAATAAATAAAAAATTCAGAGTAAATATTGACATGAGCATGTCTTATAGCTTTAAGCAAACAATCAGGAGCTGAAGTCGGTAGTTTTCAGTGAATTTTGTTCAAATAAAATGGCGCTTGACATAACATTGCAATTAATACAGTTTAAAAGATAATTTAAATGCTGTAATATGACATATAGACCGCCTCTGTGGTCTAGTGGTCAGAGTCTCTGACTGCAGATACAGAGGTCCCGGGTTCGATCCCCGGCGCTACCAGATTTTCTGAGTAGTAGTGGGTCTGGAACGGGGTCCACTCAGCCTCGTGAGGTCAATTGAGGAGCTACTTGAATGAAAAAA
>Ga0123353_10019583_pt1 | contig 10063 bp, 4 predicted proteins | sample TergutLab28metaG_3_FD_92763 | JGI IMG/M metagenome (GOLD analysis project Ga0123353, IMG submission 92763) | Labiotermes labralis P3 segment gut microbial communities from Petit-Saut dam, French Guiana - Lab288 P3 | ecosystem: Host-associated > Arthropoda: Insects > Digestive system > Gut ...
GTCGCCGGCGGCAATCGGAACGGCGATCACTTCGGGAACCTGGTATGTGTGTATACGGCGGATCGTTTCCCTGACGGCTTCAAATTTTTCCGCGACGGATTTAATGATAAGGAGAAGTTCCGCATCCCGGCATATTTTTCCTTCCCAGCGATAAACCGACCGGATGCCGGAAACGATATTGACGCAGGCCGCATCTCGCGCTTCCACAAGCGCGGCGGCTATTTTTTCGCCAAGTTCTTCGGAATCAACCGTGCAAAAAACAACTATCTCATTCATGTTCCCGTCCCGGGTTATGTACGCCGCCAAACGATCAGAGAAACTCCGCTTTTGTCCCGGTTGCAAGCCTTGATTCCGAGGTTTTCGGAGGCTGCCTATCGGCTGATAACAAAAATCGCCATATCCGCGAACCGGTTGACATCCTCATTAACCAGGTGCCCGTCTTCAGTGTCCAGCGCAAGCCGCTCATGTATTACGATGTCGCGGGCGGCGCAAAAATCTTCAAAGTCGGATATGGAAAAGAACCGAATATTCGGCGTGTTGTGCCACTCATGGCGCAGGATTCCCGATGTAACGGGTGAACGCCCTTCTTCCATGAGCATATTGCGCAGTTTGTAATAAGCGAAATTTGGAAAACTTACTATAGAACGTTCACCGACCCGCAGCATTTCGTTTAACAGGTTCTCGACGTCGCGGATGGATTGCAGCGTCTGGGAAAGCACTATGTAGTCGAATTGACCATCCGGAAACTGTGAGAGCCCGGAATTAAGGTCTGCCTGTACGACATCCAACCCTCTTTGCAGGCAGTACAGGATCCTGCTTTCGTGAAGGGTAAAGCGTCGAACGGCTCCTCTGACGGTCGCCCGTACAAAAACGTGTTCTTATCGCTTTACTTCCGTATCCGGGATTTTTTGGCCAACCACACTCATATATAAGGATGTTTCAACTGCGGGCAATAGTCATGTCAATCACTTCTTTATGTTATACCCGCGAACGGAAACATTTTCCGTTCACGCACGAGGATTTTTGCCATAAGGCAAGGAAGGATTGGCCGTCGCGTACTCGTAGCGGTACGTAAGGCCAAGCCTGACGCAACATTACGGCAAAAAGACCGGGCGGGCACGGAAAATGTTTCCGTTCGCGGGTATAAATTCAGGGGCCCTCGAAATCTTTCAGGCTGAGTTTTGGATTGATTTGCACTTCAAGCCGCATTCCTTGTCCTCCATTAATGGTAATGTGATGTGGAACCATAATACCGTTGACGGGAAAACGGTCTCTGTATTCAAACTCCCTCATATTTCCTATTATATTGGTATATCTGATAAATAACGGATATCCGGTTTCCGGATCGAATTCAATTTGACCCGGCATATCGAGCACGGGGTGTCCGGTGTTCGTGGTTAAGTTAAATATGTTAGGGTTCGAACCGGAGGAAATTGCAACTGGCACGAAATCGGATCTCATAAGTATTCCGAGTACATAAAGCGACCACGTTTTTGCATAGCCCCAGAACACACCTCCAACAGTACGCTCCGCCGCTTCTCTGTTAACACCATTTTGAAGAACCAAAAAAAATTTTCCCTGTGAAATGCCGGTATAAGTTATTCCTTCAGGAAATTGATTGCGAATGACTGAACCTTGCAGTACTTCAATAAAGTTGTCGGGGAGCAGTATGCGGTATTCACTCATAATAGAATCAGGAGAAATGAGTGAGGTTCGCTTAATAATAAGCGATTTGATGTCGCTGATTATGTCCGCGCCTCCCAACGCCTTTAGCGCAGTATCAACCGCATCTTTTGCCTTCTGGTCTTCCGTCGTAATACCGCCTTTTACCATGCCGGGCGTCGCAACTGACACTATAATTCTCTCCGCCGGCTTCGCATCTGACGTAATTTGCTCTAACGGTTTTTCATCTTCGGATTGCCTTACATTCTCGACATCGCCGTCATCATGCCATGCGGGAGGTGCGGCTTCCAGCGGCTTCACATCTTCAAATTGTTTCGCATGCTCGTATTCGTAGGCATCCTTATTAGACGAACATCCAGCGAAAAAGATACTGCTTATCGACATAACCAATATCATATATTTCATGGTATTCTCTTTATTACACATAGCCGTCTCCAATCATGTAATTTCAACTGAAGTTACGTCATGCGGGACATAACTTCAGTTGATTTCAGTTATTGTTATATTTTTGCATTCTTTACAACAGCTTTTTCCGCCGATATGTAATCTGCTTCACTCAACATGCCTTTGCCATGCCACAGCACGCGGCCGCTATCGTTAAAAATAACAACCGTCGGCGTTCCCGAAAAACGAAATTGTTTTACCCAGTCCATACTGACATAAGCCATCTGCTGCGCGTTCCAGGGAATTATCCCGTCTTCATCAAATTTGTCCGCATCGTTGGGCAGAAGCAGTATTGTACGATAGTTTAGTTGTTCCAATCGTGTCGCCAGACGTTCCCATTCAAAATCCAGCTTGCAGTAAATGCAACCACGGCCGGCGTATCGCACAACCCAGCCTGAAGGCGGCGATAATGATTCATCCCATGCTATTTTTATCTTTTGAGGCGTAAATCCATCAGGAAGCACATACTCGGCTTTTTTCTCCCGATAGAATGAATCCGCGCGCATCGTCAGCCATATACGAACCATCATAAAAGCATTGCACATTATAACGATTACCAATACTGCCGTTGTTATTTTTCCAATTATTTTTTCCTTCATTGGCTCAATCCTATACTCATGGCAACATTAAAAAGATGCAGATAAGCAATGTTTCCCAGACTATTCTTTTTTTCATACCCCTCCCGGTGAAGATATTGTTTTAAAAGGGTTTGTCACTATATCTTTTATTATGTTTTCAGTTCGCGCGGCTATTCTTCTGATATCAACTCCGTCAAACAAATCCAGATTGTACTGAAATAACAATGACAATTGCCTGCCGGTATCAATTACAACTGATTTTAAAGCATGGCCCGACACTCGGCGCTCAAAAATCACCTTTTCAGCTCGAAGACCGGCAAATGAAGCGCATTCATGGTCAATCCAGGATTCACATGAAATCTTACCGGTGACAACACTATCGTAGAGGGAGTTTTTCACCCGCGTATCAGGCGGCGACGCCATCAATTCCTGGTTCTTTAATGCGTCGTCAAGAGTTTCAGATACGGCCGACGCGCATTGATGGAAAGTATCATCATCGTTGATCCTGACACGAATGATATTTCCGGTTGAAAACATACCAATAGTATTTTCTGTTTCCGGGCGGGAACGATTGGCAAAAAACGCAAGCACCCCGATGTCGCTTCTTCCGGATTCACCATACAAGCACAAAATAAATCCCGTCATGGCGATACTGAACGGCGTCATGTTCATAGCACCGGCGTATTTCCGTATAGCTTCACTGAGATCATCAGGAACAGGATGATGGTAGTATTTCACATCAATGCTAAAATCAGGGTCGTTTTCAGAACCTTCCATATCGGTAAACGGCAGGATTGTAACATCCGTGGGAGTATAGCCGGCAAACTGCTTACGCCAATAGGATTTTACCGGTTCCAATGAACCGGTTTCCTGTCGTTGTTTCATCCATGCCGCGTAATCGGCATACTGCAATTCAATATCAGGAAGCTTTACAACCTGCTTATTAACAAGTGCGTTATACACACAGGCCAGTTCATTTTCGTAGATTCGCATGGAAATAGCGTCCGCAATTAAATGAGACGCTCCAACTATTAAAATATGTTCCGATTCGCCAGTGCGTATAAGCGCCGCCCTGGTAAGCGGCGGCGATTCATACTCGTAACGTTTCTCTATAATTTTATCAGCGATTATTCTTATCTCCGGTTTTTTATCTTCGTCGTCATATCCCGATACGTCATAACAGTCGAACTTCATCTTTACGTCCGGCTGAACCGATTGTTTAAACTTTACTTTTCGTAAAAAATGTCCGGGATTCAAGCGGCACATCCGGCAAATCGTGTTCCATTTGTTTGTTCCCGGCGATACCGCGTCAATTACAGGCCAGAACGCAGTACGGAATACTTCATGTCGGGTAATCATATAATTAAAAGCAGTCTCCAATGCTCCATAATCAGGATTACCAAACAGTCTGACGCTATACCATGCGGGGGCATTTAAATATGGGACGTTACCTGCATCCATACTTAATTCGTATCGCAGCCGTTCTTCCTGAAAGGATGACAGCGGCATGTCATCGTTGCGATCAACCGGGGCGATTCTGTAAGATGATTCATAAACAAAACTCTCAATTCGCTGTTTAACCAGTTTCGCGAGCAGTTTTATTGTCGGATTGCCAAGGAAATCTTTTATTGATAGCTTTACATTTAATATGGATTTTATCCTGTTAATTATTATTATGGCTGTTAACGAATTGCCGCCAATTTCAATATAATTATCGTTTATGTCAAAATCACCGAATCCGAGTACATTTTTCCATGTTTCCATTATCGCGGATTCCGTCGGAGATAATACGGTTCTTGATACAGCCGCATCCCTTACAGGCATTTCCGGAAGAGGCAGGGATTTTCTGTCTATCTTTCCATTTGCCAGTTTTGGAAACTCCTTTAACACCATTATCCTGGACGGGATCATGAACTCAGGTAATTTTCCGGCAAGAATCTCTTTTAGATTTTTTATATAAAAATCCTGCTCTTCGTTACTTGTGGAATTACTTTCAGGAATGACGTATCCAAATATTTTCCTGTCTATATCCGTGTTTCCCGAAGCAATAACGACGGCTTCACGAACATCGCCGCAATCCAGAAGCGCCGCTTCGATTTCGACCGGTTCAATACGGTGACCACGAACTTTCACCTGCCGGTCCGCACGGCCCCGAAACTCAATTATTCCATCAATTCCATATCTTGCAATATCTCCGGTCTGATACATCCGGTCACCCTCACGGCAACTGAAAGGATCAGGAAAGTACTTACGAGCGGTCAGCTCCGGGTCATTGAAATATCCGCAGGCGACGCCGTCGCCTCCGATATACAACTCTCCATACACGCCGATGGGAACAGGCTGTAAATATCTGTCCAGTATGTAAATCCTGTAATTCGGTAAAGGACGGCCGATAGGAACGAAAACATCATTTTTCGAAAGGCGGCAGTATGTTGCCCAGATCGTCGCTTCGGTTGGACCATATACGTTGTATATGTCTATTTCCAGTTCTTTTAATAACTTTTTCGCCAAAGCAAACGGCAAACTTTCACCGCCGACCATAAGCTTTTCCAGTTGTTTCAAAGCCGCCAGACCGTCGGTTCTATCAACCAGCATACTGATAACTGAAGGAGTTCCCTGAAAATACGATACCTGATATTTTTGGATCAGTTCCGGAATGGCGTCCGTATCCAGAAATTTCCCGGAACTATCATTGGGCAAAATAATCACCCTGTACCCACGGCTCAACGGCCAGAACATTTCCAGTACCGACGGATCAAAGCTGATACTTGTGCTGAAAAGCCATGTCTGCGACGAGTCGGCGTCATCTATATATAAATCCATGAAACAAAAACAATTAACCACATTTCGATGCGTTACCTGCACTCCCTTGGGGTTGCCGGACGATCCGGATGTATGGAGTAAATATGCGCTGTTTTCGGAGCTGATATTTACAGACGGAAGACCGTACACCGTTTCTTCCGAATATCCAGAAAGCAAGGATTCTATTGTAATTATTTTCCCTGTATATCCGGGGAATTTGGGTACAGATGGAAAGTCTGCCGGCCTTACCGGGCAGGCCGGCAGACTTTCCTTGTTTTCAGGGATTTGCGGGCAGAATGCAGGCGACTCTTCCGTTAATAAAATCGGGGCAGTGGAGTTCCGCAGCATGTATGCCAGTTTTTCATCAGGGTATATCGGATCCAGCGGAACATAAACGCCTCCGGACTTTAATATCGCAAGAAAAGTAATTATCAGATTGTGCGATCTTTCCATATATACGCCGACCATTACTTCCGGGCCGACGCCCTTCTCAATCAAATGACGGGCAATATAGTTTGAACGATTTATAAGTTCCCGATAACTTACATTCCGTTCTTTATAAGTTAAGGCAATGGCATCAGGGTTTTCTTTTGCCGCCTTGTCAATAAGCCGATGTATCATGGCATCAACAGGATATGCGGCTTTTTCTGAGTTCCAGCCGTTGACAATCTGACGTAATTCGTCGGAACTCATCATGGATAGTTTGTAAACCGGTTGATCCGGGTTATCTATCGCGGCTGATAATAAATTTCTGTAATGATTCAATATCCGTTCAATGGTACTTTCAGAATATATATCTTTTCGATATTGAACCGTGATTTCCAGTTCTTCTTTGACGGGAACCGCCAGGATTTCCATGTCAAATCTGGTTGTTTCCGTGACAATGGCTTCGGATTTTATTTCAAGGTCGCGCAGATTCCATTCCGAATATGGAAAATTTTGATAATTAAATACTACGGGAAAAAGTGCCGCACCCGGATTGTTTTCACTCCCCTGATAGCCTGAAAGAGTCGATGTTAATAAATGCCCGTGTTCATAAGTATTTAAAAATGACCGATTGGCGCACCTCACGATCCCGCTGAAATCAGAATCGCGTGAAAAATCTGTTCTGATTACCGCAAGGTTTGAATACGTCCCCATGAGATCTTTGATTTCAACATGGCTGCGGCCGGAGAAAAAGCATCCTGAAAGCAGATTCTCATGGCCTGTGTATTTATGAAGAACTGTCAAAAATCCTGCCATTGATACAACAAAGGGCCATACGCGCTCTTTACGGCTGAAGGATTTTATTTTTCCGGTCAAATCAGCAGGAATTTTTATGGTTTTAGCCGCACTCTCTCCTTTCCTGCCGAATACACGGGGATAATCAGTCGGAAATTCTCCAAAAACAGCGTCTTTAATAACGTCATTCCAGTATTTTACAACCTGCACCCGGGATTCTTCGTATTGCTCATTTTGCCACATGGCGTAATCGGAATATTGTATATTGTCTTTCGGAAGAGGCGGCAGTTTACCATTGCAGAAAGATTCATAAAATTTTGACAGATCGTTTGCGAATAATCCCATCGACCAGCCGTCCATGACGAGATGATGAATTGTCATTAAAAAGACATGCTCGTTTTTGTTCAGCGACAGCAGTTTGAAACGGAACAGCGGCCCCTGCTCCAGATTGAACGGCAACCGGGATTCTTTGCGAATCATTTGTTTGATTTCCGCTTCCTGCTCTTCAGGATAAAGCGAGGTTAATGATATCTCTGGTATGGACGCTTCAATGTGTTTGTGGATTATCTGGAAAGGTTCTGATTTCCCCGCCATGAACGTTGTACGGAATACTTCACGCCTTTTAATAATTTCCGTAAGGGATTTTTTAAACGCTTCAATGTTTAAATCTCCGGACAAACGCAGACAGGAAACCATGTTATAAGAAATATTATCGGGATAGATCTCATGCTCCATCCAGATATTTTTCTGCTGAACGGATAATGGCGCAGTATCGCAATTTCTTCGTTTGATGACGTTCATGCGCATGTCTCTATAAAAATTACTCGCTGTGTTCCTGGATGTGATAGATTTCTTCCGCCATGGATGCAATTGTCATGCCTTCTATAAACATGATCATCGGAAGCTCTACGTTAAAACGATCCCGGATTTCCAGCGATATAAGCCCGGCCTGTATGGATTCACCGCCAAGATCAAGGAAATCGTCGTGAATGCCTATACGTTCCAGCTTAAGTATTTCCGTCCAGATATCCGTTAATATGCTCTCAATCTGATTTCTTGGGCCTTTATAATTACGTGTTTCGACCATGTGTTCAGACGCGTCAAACGACAAAGCCGCCCGGTCGATTTTTCCGTTCGCGTTCAACGGCAGCTGTTCCATAAAAATAAATACCGAGGGAACCATATAAGCGGGTAGTGTTTTTTGTATGTGTTCGCGAAGTTCCGGTATATCTGTTTCCGCCTCTGGTTTACGAACTACCCAAGCCGCAAGCCGCTCGGCAAATTTACCCTTATCCACCGTAACAACGGCTGCCTCTATTTCTTCGTGATTCCGCAGACTGGACTCAACATCACCTATCGGCACCCGGAATCCGCGAATCTTCACCTCGCTGTCCGCGCGACCGATGTACTCGACTTCGCCGTCAAAGCGGCGGCGCATCATATCGCCGGTTCGAAACATACGTTTGAAGTCTGCGGAATCCGTGAATGGATTCGTCAGAAAACGCTGCTCCGTCAGATCAGGCATTCCAATGTAACCACGTGAAAGATATGACGCGGAAATATACAACTCCCCAGGAACTCCGGGTGGAACCGGGTTCATGTCACGATCAAGAATGTATGCCCGCATGTTTGGCAATAGATGACCAAGGGGAATACGTTCATTTTCTTTCAGCGTTAAATCCGTATCGTTGATGAATCTGTCAAAAGCCGCAGTGCCGACTTCTGAAAGAGCATATCCTACGGTAATGGTGACATTCGGCATTATCCGCCTGACCGCACGCAAAAGATCAGGAGTTACTTCAGAGCCGCCGATGCCAATATGCTTGACCGATTTCAGCAGTTTTTTCCCTTCTTCTTTCAGCCCGCACAGTTGCCGCGCCAATGCCGTCGTCATGATGAAAGATGTGATTTTGTGTTTGTACACATAGCACGCGAATTTATAAGGGTCTTTTTCTTCTCCGTCCGGAATGAGAACCAGCGTTTTTCCGGAACAGAGCGGCATAAACATCATGCCGACGGAAGCGCCGAAATCCAGGGGAGAAAACAGAGCGCTCACTTCATCTGAAGAGTTTTCCCTGTAAAAGAACTTGCTGTATTTCACAAACATTACGATGCTGCCGTGCATTCCGGCGATCAACTTGGGTTTTCCGCCGGTACCGGACGTGGCGGTTATGTATGCGACGTCATTCACGGTAACACCGGAAACAAAATTTGAAGTAATTGCAAAATTCCCGGGAGCGATGGCATCCTGCCCGCATATCCTTGAAAATTGCGGGCTGAAAGCCCGCGTACCCGGCGAAGCCGGAGGTTTTGCAATTTCTTCATTTGCCGCGTGTTTATCCGGCAGGTCGGTAAACTGATCATAGTCGATTATTCGCAGGCCTTTATAATCAAAACTGGCTTTCAGGGAAGATTTCGTTATTAGAAGGGATATCTGCGCGTTCGTCAGTATCTCCTCTGTTCTGGCAATCGGATATTCGGGATTTACGATGGCGTAAGCGGCTCCGGTCTTGAATGCCGCCAGTATGCAGACAATCGCTTCAATGCAGCGTTTCATGCCGATTCCAACTATGGTTCCCACGCCGACGCCAATGCTTTGCAGATAGCGCGCGCCGGTGTTTGCCATGTCATTCAGCTCCTCGAATGACATTCTCTGCTCGCCGCAGATCAGCGCCGTTGCTTCTGGGTTTATCGCAGCCTGTTCTTCGAAGAGATGATGTGCGCATTTTTCCCCGGTTTCGATAACAGGCCCGACAATATGGTTGAGGTTTTCGTCGTGTTCTTCCGCATCAAGCATGAAAATGTCTTTTATGAGGACATTCGGGCGTTCTGTAATATCAGAGAGGATGTTGTTGAAATGCCGCGCCATCTGCTGAATAAGCTCGTCGGAGTAGTATTTTGACGAATATACAAATTTACATACAGCCGAAGCTGTTGTAAAACCTCTGGTAGCGCGGGCATCCTGCCCGCTTTTTTCAGAAATTTGCGGGCGGAATGCCCGCGATCCCGGGTCATTTGCATCGGTCGCACCTTCAGAATTTTGGGGTTTTTCACATTGGAAAAGGATCATCGCTTCGGAATCGGCAGATTCGCCGATAGAGCGCATGACAGGCCGCATCACTCCGCCGGGAAGCTCAATTGATATATCGCTCAGGTCTGTCGATATACACAGTAATCCTTCCAGCTTCAATTGGGACTGCATAAGCAGATGGTAGGCGGTATTGGCGACGCAGGTCGCATCAATTTCTATCGTCGCATCGGAATTCTCCGTCTTCACATTCAGCTTTATCAACTCGCATCCGGTATACCGATAGATTAAAGCCACGATTGCCGTA
>Ga0123353_10019585_pt1 | contig 10063 bp, 3 predicted proteins | sample TergutLab28metaG_3_FD_92763 | JGI IMG/M metagenome (GOLD analysis project Ga0123353, IMG submission 92763) | Labiotermes labralis P3 segment gut microbial communities from Petit-Saut dam, French Guiana - Lab288 P3 | ecosystem: Host-associated > Arthropoda: Insects > Digestive system > Gut ...
TAGAGGGTTAATGTTGCACTTGATCACAATAACACATACACACACACACACACACACACACACACACTCGGTAGGCCTCCTCAGGACGAGGAATCAGCCCGTCGCAGAGACCTCTACCTGAACACATACAACATTCGCAACAGACAGACAGCCTTGCCCCCGGCGGGATTAAAACCCACAATCACAGCAAACGAGCGGCCGCAGACCCACGCCTTAGACTACGCGGCCACTGGGATCGGCATTCATACGATATATGCCTCTAAAATGCCACACACACATCATATTACTGAAACCATATATGAATGAATGACTGACGGTGAGTCTGCTGGGCGATAAAATCATGACTGATATCGACGTGGCGTTCTTAATCTTATGCGCACCGAAACTAGGCGAACAGTAAACTGTTGGACTTGCAAGGGCGATTGTGTTAGTAATGCAGGAAGACACTATACAAGATGAGATGAATTATGTATGCGAGTACTGAACACAAACAGCCGCGCTGTAATGGCAAACACGTCTCAGAAAAAAAGCCTTCGGGACACTGGGATACCTTCAACAGGCTAAGAACACAACCTCGATGTTAACATCTACAAATGTTTTGTCTTTTTACTGATTCAAATCCATACAGAACCGACGTAACAGAACAGAAGACGAAGAGCTTTAGAACTTATGTTCAATAAAAATTGACAGTACGGCAAAATCAAGGATGGATGGTCCAGGCACGTGACTGACGGGGAGATAAGAAATATATAGAAATTGCAGTACGGAAATTGAAGCACAAAGACCATTTGGACCAGACACATGTGGTACGATAATATCAGAATGGATGTTACAGAAAAAGAATGCAAGGATGCGAAGTAGCTTCAACTCAATCATGACAGGGCCCATTTGTGGTATCTTGTGAGCAGGCAATGCATTTCAAGTTCCAAACAGTATGAAGAATTTCTTTAACCAGCTGCGCGACCAGGATCGTCTCAAGAAGGAGCCTGATATATGGAATCAGTACGTAATATCGGATCGGCACGCCAAATATTAGCTGAAATTTCACAAAGCGAATCATTAACAGACCTTCAACATTATATTCCTGAAAATATCAACAAAACGAAGTTTCATTCTTTTAAACGAAAACGCAATACAATAAGGATCCGAACTATATTTATTACTGTCGAGTCAAATTTATATGCAGTAAGAAGAAAACAGTTTCATGTGAAGCAGAGCAAAGAGACATTCCGTGACAGTTTAAGAGCTCCTCGTCTTGAAGAGCGTTTCTCTTCAACAGCTTGTCTTCCTTCCAATATCGGCACACTTTTTTTTACCACTATGTTCCCGTAGTTGCCTTCCAATTTTGTAAAAGTCTGCAGACATGCCGGTATGCAAAATCTCTACACAGAGGGGCCTATTACCATTAAGAATCCTTATTAGAAGTTCAGGAGTTGTCAACATGAATCCGCACAAAAAGTCAATCTTTCAAGCAGCAAACAAATTAAGTTCTTCATTTAAGCTGGCGAATCCAGAGATTAATGCAGCCAGTATCTTTATATTGTTTCCCGAAAATTTCTAATAATAAAAATATAGAGCGGGATGCAGTTAAGTTCCACTAACCGAACTACACGCGGAGAGAGGCACGCCGGACAGGGACACATGATCAGTCTACAAACGTCCCTTCCTTTCAAGAAACAAGATTGAAAGCCATTAGTGTAATACTGGGAGTACAGTAATGTTAAACCATTCGAGATCCGTATCATCCCGGATGCTACAAACGAAAGGAGCGAATGTTAACTACAGTCCTTCAGTCTACACAATAGGTCGAATATCCTGCTCAGCAGAACAAGCAGCTACCTATTATTTCAAGACGTCGTATTAACAGCAAAGAATATGTAACGCCCGTTGAAAGCGACATAATAGAAGTAAGTAACGAGACCGATGCTGTTATTAACACTGTAAGCACTTGTAACAACTTCGTGGTGACGACCAAAATTCGCCTGAAAGGACTGAGGAAAACCATGTATTAAGTATTTGTTTTTCAACAAAGTTATTCCCTTCTAGTTTTGTGGTCCCCGTTTGTGTCCCTCTTTCAAAATATTGATAAAAGCGTATTCATCATTCACGATACCATACCCGTGTATTTATGTAGAACTAAGGTTAAAAGAAGAGTACAATTACTCTTATGCACGAACCTTATTCCAAGTTCGATGTACTCGTACCTATACATTACACATGCGTGCAGATAATATACATCAGACGTCACCGCTGATATTTAAGGATTTGTCCAACCTACTACCTAGGCTTGTCTCCCGGCGTAGGATAAATCGGCGTAAAATGTCTGCTGCCAGGAAGTGAAAGCTTGCTTCACGTCGGGGCCTGCTGCAAATCGCTTGCTAGCCAGGTGCACCTTAAGGGGCCCTGAGAAATGGACCCGGGCACACTACTGCAAGCGGACTTGTAACTGGTTACGGCGGTACGTGTTACGACTGCACGCCATGCAACGCATCTTTAAGCGGCTAAGATCTACAGCACTCCCGCTCATTAATTGAAACGCTGTTACGTGTTGGGATCCATCACTCCATTATTATTTGATGCCGGGAACACAGTCTTGACGTCTCGGCGATACACTGGGGAGATGACGTGAATACCGTACGGATCTCGTGAAAGGAGTGCCTTATCACAGCACACTACATGTCAACATCCCTCTCAGTTCTGCCAATAATTCAGAGCCTTCTCTGAATGACCTATAGTTGTACACGCATTTATATGCAATACGCGCCATGATTCTTACGCGCGTTCGCAAAATTGCGAAAAGCGAGTAGTTTCGTCATGTCCGTCGGTCTCGCCGTCCGCCCGCCCGCTTGGAACAACTCGACTCCCACTGCACGGATTTTCACGAAATTTGATATTTGAGTTTCGAAAATATGTCCATAAAATTCAAGTTTCATTGACATCTGACAAGAATAATGAGTACTCTGCATGAAGACGTAGACGTTTGTGCATTTACGGTAACAATCGCTGAATTCATCCGAGAATAAAAAAATTCTTCTCACAAAAGTTGTAAAGAAAATCAAGACACGTTTTATGTTCAATAACTTTTATTTTTACGAAAATCGTGCCGTTTATGAGATAGTGTGGAAAAATACTGTACAACCGGACAGGCCACAAATGACAACATAATATGGCGCATGCGCTTCACATGCTGTATAACTAAAACAACTGCTACAAACACACACTCAGAATAAGTAATACTTATTGCTTTTCCATGGCAACAATACTTGTGCGAAAGCACCTCGGCATGTACTCTGCCTGTTTTGTTTTGGTACTGGTAAGTGCACGCGTTTAACAAAAACAAAAAACTGGACTACACGTACGTAAGTAGTTCGGACTTCACACCCCACTGTTGTACACATGCTAATCACTCCATGGTGGAATACACACAGGGAGCTTCTCACACTACTCGTTACAGAGGCACGCTCAGTAGAATATGAACACATGTTATCTGTGTACAAAGACAATACTAAGTAATCGTTACGGTTGAAAATATTTTCCACAAATCAGCAAAGTTACAGAGCGCCCCACTAATACACTCGAAATCAGTCACAATGATTACAGGAAGATTATGCAGTAATACTGATACATGTACAGGCATACGAGTACATCACCAAAGTTAATGTAAAGATAACGAAAATCAAGATAGTACGATTCCAAAAAAAAAAAAGAGGCATAGATGAGAATGAAAAAGTAAAGAAGTCTAAGACAATTGTGTAAACACCCCGCGTACCCTTATGCGAGTTTCAGATAGAAGGCTGGGGGTATCTTATCATCTATACATATCGCCTTCAGGAGAATGCAATTCTACAGAATTTGGCAGCGTGTGAAGTACACTAACTGCCAGAATGGTCTAATAATCGGGTATAACTGATTATAGTAAGTACAAATGCTTGTTGAGCTTTAACGATGAAAATAATGGCCGGTATTTCGACCGAATGCCACCCGAATAATTACAGAGCATGTGTAAGATTACTCTAGATCAGCCTCTGTCTGGAGTCAAGGAATTACGAAACCCAACTTACTCAAATGTCGAACGAGTCGCACGCCGTAAAAATGTGTCTACGAAGAGAACTAGACTGTTGGGTTACCTCAAGGACAGAAGCTCGACAGTTAATTATTGTTATCATTTAGGGTTTAATCTCCTGCCTACCTCTTCATAACCCCGGCAGTTAATACAGCGTCGTAACAAAAATTTAATAAATAAACACCGCGGTTTTCCGACATCTTTTCAGTTTAGCAAGCTGAACACATGGCACCGAGTGCTTGACGCATCTGCATTACTACTAGCACAAAGGCGATTAGTCGAAATTCCGCATCAGCAAGCCCTACAGGCAACCTAAATGCACGGAACTAAGTGCGATTACAGTAACACTGACTGAGGTCTGAAACAGAAACATTACTGGCAGCTAAATAAATAAATAAATAAATAAATAAATAATAATAATAATAATAATAATCCATGTGATTAGTCACTCGTGGAATTACTCCAGTCAGTTTATATCTACTACTTCTGCAATTTCATACACCAAATAATCATCCAAATACAGATGGAGATCTCCCCCTGCTGAAGTTAGACTTCGTTGAGTCAATTATTGATACAGAAATCCATGGACAACACCCTTGGCTGCCTCTCGCAGGTAGACTGGAATTCGAAAGGGAAGGTGGGATGGTATTAGGGGTAGAGAAGACGCAGGCTTCATTACAGAAATCGAATGGGGGGTTTGAGGTGGAGGGTTCTGCTAATTAATTAGAACTAAACTTGCAAGTCAGCAAGCATGGGACTTATGGTACAGTCGTTTGAACCTCATTTTGAAATAAAACTTGGATTTAACTCTTTTAATCATAGCAACACGGCGCTTCATTTCAAAATATTTTTTTGTACTTCAGATGTTTTTTCAAAATGCGCAGATCCGACTGTACTACAACCAAGTCTAACATAAAATTAAAACCGGGTCTGAATGACCTATAGATAGTAACATTATATAGCTTATTCCATCCTGCAGCATACTTTACAATATCCTGCAATACTATTAATTTGTCGACAAGAACGAATATAAATATTAATATCCGTTTGACGTATAATATTCAGATTTAATACATACATACATACAAAACCTGAAAGGCGTGGAAAAAGAAGTAAGAAAAAGAGGCATGTTGAAGAGAAAATTACTGCAGGAGTTCAGAAACTGTTTCCATTTCATGAGAACATTTCTCGCTCAGAAGAAGGAAACGACTTATTTACAATACTCTGCAGGATAAGGTCTGTACCTTCAATACGAACGATAGGAAAATATATCTTACTCCTTCTTCAAACTGAGTTCAAGGAACAGACACAAATATCTGTGATTTTTCTAAAGAAAAATAGCGGAAGCACTTACCATTGCAAACAGAAATAAGATTCAAAAGACCGCGTTCATTTATTGAAGACATATGCAATTCACTCCAAACTTTTTTTTTTAAATCTGAAAGGTATTTTGTGTAATAGAAACGCCATTCGCAAGCGACACAGAATAAAAGTGGCTACTCTCTCCCACATCTTTTTGGAGACCGAACAGCGAACACTATGACTCCGAGTTTCAACTGGGATAAATTTTGAAGTGGAACAGATATTTGACTTTCCACACAGTCTCATTTTGTCAAAAGCACACATGGTTTCGGAAGCGGGTCACGCTTTCGTCATCAGGTAATATACACACGTACACGCAATCCTGAAACATACTCTATTGGTCTTAATGTTTTCCATACCTTCCATGCATTAGACCATTGGCCTCCAACATTTTTATGGCAAAGAGCCATGCCGGTTATTGCTGGCCGCGTCGCGGGCCGCACGTGGAAAAATAACTGTAACTGGTACACCGGGCCGCCTATATTATTTTGTAATTTTTGTAGTGTACATACAATTTACAAATGTGACCACGGGCCGCGCGTTAGAGACCCATACATTAGAACATTACAACCAAGAGGACCAACCAAATGCACTTGTCAATTTGCTGAAATTATTATTTCACATATCACGTACTACAAGTTTCGGCCCAGTCTGTTGCATATAATAAACTCACTAATATACGTCAGCACAACAAATATTTATTGGAGCAAGAGGCTACATGTTTCGACCTGTTAACAGGTCATCATCAGGCCTCCAGCAAAATAAGTCAAAGGTGCTGTTAAGAAATTGGGACCCCCAATGTTTTTTATAGTTGTGAACAAATATAAAAAACCACTCTGTTGCGTCAATTGAATATAGATAGCCTGTATCTACATTAATATCATACCATCGTCAGAAATTTTTAGAATTGTATATTGAGGGTGGAAGATAGGGTGGTGATTTTTGGAGAACGTCCTAGGAAAACGAATGTTGGGAACAAGACACACAGTACTACAAAATGTGCCACTTCACGCGTTTTAAGTTAAGTTTCAGAACGCGCCTATTCGTTGTAGCATGTACGATTTCAATCAACAATTCGCAAGCCATAGGAAAGATTTCGACGAAATGCGGCCTGGTAAGCTCATACCAAAATCAAGACATGCAGCGTGTAAGTCTATATATTGTGTATAAGAGTATTATGCTACATTAATTGAACTTTTACTTACAGACCCAATATACAAGTCGTACGTACAAGTATTTGTTAGACAAAGTAAGTTTCTATTGTGCCTACGATATTTCGTGCTACAGTCGACACTACTGTAAATAATACAATAAGCTGCCACTGTTATCGATTTACAGGCGGTATTTACATTACATATTGCATGCCTTTTATACGTTGCGCCCTCCAGCAGCCTCCTGTCCAACATTTATGTGCGGACTAAAGAAAGGGAGGTAGTTTAAAAAAAAAACTAATATGAAGGCTTCTCTTGGGAACGCCAGAAATTTATATAACCATTTCCTAACGACAAACCAACGAAGTTGGACAATGTCCATTGCTTGCGAGACTTGCAGAAAATCTAAATAACAGTTACATTTCGTGAGATATAAATCTTACTCTGTCGGGAGGTGAGAGCGGCCAAACGCCAAAGGTTGAAACCAATCCTCAAAGTGTTTCTATCTTTGTCTCTCGCACAGTCTGGCGGTATGCCTATAGCTACAACACTCCTTTAACAAACATGTGAAGTAAATTAGTTATGTTATTTAGGAGTTTCTAGTATACCGTACAGCCTGGCTTATAAATGTCTATTGTCGCTGTCTGCCAAAATTCTGTAACACGGACACACAACCCGCAACCTGGTACCTGTGAAGCTCACCTAAGCCAGCTAGTATGGTTGCTTGACGGCAGATAATCTGCTTCTAATTTCGATAAATACTGATCAAATGCTGTATATTTAATTTGTGTCACTCCGTACAGATCCCTTCTTGTGTATCAAGATCGCTTATTGCTCCTAAAGCACGGATGGGTGGGAATTAGGAACGAGGCAAATTTCAAAATGAAACAACAACCAAAACCACCACAACCACCAGCACCACCACCACCACCACCACAAGCACTGGTAGCAAACTGAGATAAACACTTATCAGTATGAATCAAATATTAAAACCGGTCGTCTGTGTCATGACACTTTGCAGTTCCTTTGGTGGCTGCCGACGTTTCGGAGAAAAATAATAACTCTGTTACGCTGTATAATCACAATACAAGTTACAGACCTAATGGAAAACGCCAGTTGCCCAAATCAGTAGTACTCAAACTTAAAAAGTGATGCTTCCAGACGGATCTGATTTTCTTTTAAATGGAAACTCCCACGTTATTATCGCTGGACCTACATCCCCTACGCACGCCTTTAAACACACCAGAAGAGGTTATGAACTAAAATTACGTGTGTTATATACGGGTTCGGAATACAGAATATCACGCTGTCTCTCTACTGCCCAAGAATACAACCTCAAAATAAGTGTCAGGGTTCTTGTTTTGTCGCTCAGGCATTCTAACAAATGCACAGATACTGCAACACGAAAGCAGAGACCGCTGAACAGTTCCCAAAACAAACACTGTGGCGATGAAGCTTTTACAAATAATGCTTATAATGTTGAAAACAAGCAGCAGCTGCTCTTGTATACGAGACGAATGCAATACGTGTGAAGCGAATAACGTTAATTCAGGGCTAACGTAATGAAGCTGAGTCACCACTGGAAATCAAATTGTATCTTCTCTCTCTCTCTCTCTCTCTCTCTCTCTCTCTCTCTCTCTCTATATATATATATATATATATATATATATATATATATATACACACACACGTCAATCTAAAACACTCGTACAAATATACTGTGTGTTTTTTTTTTTAAATCAGTGACTATGCGATGGACAAACAAAGTGCACGGGTTTGTTAGCCGACGCTTTGCTTTCAAATACAACGTACTCGTGTAATTACACCCGGCATATTTCGAATTGAATTCAACTCTTCTTCAGGGGGTTGTCACGTCACATAATGATAATGAAAGAATTGTATACAACAAGATTTGTATGTTCTTATAGCGCGTACGTAACGTCCACCTGAAGCTGAGTGAATGGAGTGGATGGAGCTATATATCTAATCCCCCATATGCCTACACGGTGCGCACAGGGACAACCTTACTTTACGTTGCTTTCCTTTCACTGTCAAAATATAATATGAATATGTATTAAAACAACTTATTTATGCATAAACCAACATTACGTTAGAAGCTGTTATGCATCTTAAAAGAAAGTGTTCCGTCCCGCATATTAAACAGCTGAAAAACCTTTCCTTACATTAAAGTATTATGTAAGAGGTGTACTGTAGTTCAACAAGTAGGTACCGTCTTATCTAGTGGTTGTGGAGGAAGAGGAAGTTAAAACACGATAAGGCATCTCGACGCAGTGCGTCCCTTGCCCTCACGAAACATTCGGTCTAGGTTCAGGCAACAGTAATTACACTGGACTTAACCGCTGGAATGAGACCGACGCACACGGATCACGTAACAAGTCACTCGTCGCAGCGTAGACGGTGTCGCAGGACCCTCCGCCGGTGCAGCATGGACGTAATCTGAACAGCTATCATTTTGGGCGTCGAACTTTTGATTTGAGACCAGCATCGGTTAAGATGGGGCTGATGGTTCTAAAACCAAAAAGGATCGTTTCCATTTAAGACACAACAATTCCAACGACCATTTTAAGCTTCAAACTTTTTCTTCGAGCGTTCTGGCAAAGACTGGGATATTTCTGAAGTGCAAATAAGGAAGGCGAGAAATGTTGTTCTTTTTAGGCATCTGAGGCGGAGGCCATTGTAAGGTTAGCAGACTTATGGGGGTTTAAACTGCATACTTGCGTAGGTAGACACCGAACTTTATGGGTAAGATTTGCTTCCACCTTCAGGGCGAAGATATGGGTCTCCATTAGAAACCGAACTGACTGATCAGCAGCGATGTAAGCATAGAGTGGAATGACAGATCACAGCCGACAGTTGTGTGAAGGACGGTAGGTAATTTGATTTCGTCTGTATGAAACATACGTCACTTGTCGCGTCGCTCCGCCCGCTCGCCAGAAATTCCAACGTCACTGAAGCGCCAACATAAACAGGTTTCGCATGCACGAACTGCCAGTATTCACTGTCGATAACGACTAAATCCGACAAATTCGTTTCTGCTAATGAAGCAGTACTAACAGGTTACAGTTATTACATTGCCTGTAGAAATAAACGCTGAGGAAATAGCAACGAGACGACCAAATTGTTGAAAGGACAGAGGAGCATTCATGGATTCACATTTCGTATTCTAATAATAAAACCAACGAGATGCACTAATTTCTCAAATTTATTTTTGGAATAGAAGTTTACATGTTTCGGACAGGTTTTATGTCCATCATCAGGAGTCTAGTACTGTATACACAGCAATACGTGTATAACATATACCTACTGTTGTGTGTACAGTGCTGGACCCCTGATGATGGACAGAGAAACTGTCCGAAACATGTAGAGTTCTATTCCAAAATAAATTTGAGAAATTAGTGCATCTAGTTGGTTTTATTATAAGAATGTAAATATTCTGTTTAACCTGATTTGATTATGGCAAAGGTAA
>Ga0123353_10019586_pt1 | contig 10063 bp, 8 predicted proteins | sample TergutLab28metaG_3_FD_92763 | JGI IMG/M metagenome (GOLD analysis project Ga0123353, IMG submission 92763) | Labiotermes labralis P3 segment gut microbial communities from Petit-Saut dam, French Guiana - Lab288 P3 | ecosystem: Host-associated > Arthropoda: Insects > Digestive system > Gut ...
ACATCACCACCGTGATCGAGCCGCAGATGAGGCTTCACAACATCGCCGCCGATTTCTTCGAGCGCGATTTGGACTTCAACCGCGACTTCTTCGAGTCCAACCACTGCTGCTGCTGCAGGCCCCGGTGCAAGCGCAAGAACAGCTGCGACCGCTGCCGTCGCTGCGAGCCCTGCCGCAACCGCGAATGCGAATGCGGAGGCCGTGACGAGGAGGAAGAGACCGAGCTCGAATTCGACGGCGGAGAGTTCAGGCGGTAAACCGGTTGATCGGTTTCCATTCGCCAGAGTGCCCTTGCGGCCTGGCGGAAGCGGGGATGGCGCGGGCCATCCCCGCTTTTCGCATGAAAATTTGCAAATTTTGTTAAAAATAAGACACTTAACAGGCAACATATGCGTCTGAATGTGGTACAATCTTAGAATTGGAACACCAACACACAGGAGGCGTTTCTCATGAAGAAGGCACTGTCGCTCATTCTCTCGCTACTGCTATGCCTGTCTCTGTTGCCGCACGTTTCCATCGCGGCAGGCGCTACGGACGACGTCTACCTGTTCACCGGCCTGAGTTCCGGCAACACCGTCGATTTCGCGCATATCGACGGCTGGACGGTGATGAACGGCTTTCTGGACGGCGAGTTCTGCATCATCGGCGAGCCGGACGGCGGGGGCGGCCGCGTCGTGCTGGTGGGCGGCGATCCGCTGGGCTTTGTCCCCTGCGGGGACAAGATCGGCTACTATGGACTGGATTCTCAAGGCAAATGGAAGTGGCAGGTCCTAAAGCCGGGCGGGAAGCCGGTGACGCTGCCGCTCACGATGGCGGACGATCTGTTGTGGGGAAATTCCGAGGAAATCTGGTACACCTCCCCCGCATCGGGCGGCCAGAGCACGATCTACAGCATCGACCATAACGGCGAGAACAAAAAGCGCGTGATGAACGTGCACGGCAACGTACTCGCCGTGATGGACGACGGAACGGTGGTAACCGTTGATTTTGAGAAAAACACTCTTCTTCAATGGAAAGACGGCAAGTATACCACGATCTTCCGGCCGAGGGAGAAGATGCTCAGCGTCTCCACCACCGGCATCCACCTCTGGGTGATGTTCAGCGGTTATTTCCAACTGATCGACGGGGGAGAGACTGTCCTGGGCCTGCCTGGCGATCCCCTCGCTTTCGCGTTTTCCGGGCAGGAGGCCATCATGCTGGTGGATGAATCGGGCCGGCGCAAGCAATACGCCGTATACGTGATGTTGGACAGCCACAGCCGCTATATCGAGCTTGAAGGCATACCCTACGCCACCGATTACCGGATCGAGATGCAGAGCGACGGCGGCTTCTATATCCGCAACGATCAGTGGACGCATTATTTCAGGATGACGCTGGACACCCCCTTCTGGAGTTACTTCTCCGGCGATGATTCGGAGGGTGACGGCGAGTGGTACGGTGATGATCACTTCGAAGAAGGCGATGGCGAATGGTACGACGATAGCGAATATTATGGCGAAGGCGATGGCCAATGGGAAGAGGATGACCATTCCGACGAGGTTGACGGCCAGTGGATCGACGACGATGAAGCCGCGATCCCTCCGCCGACCGACGAGGAGTGGATGGGCTTGCTTATCGGATCGTGGACAGCGTCCGAGCCGATGGGGCGCGGGCGTGGCAGAATCGCGATCTTCCGGGAAGACCATACCGCGCTCCTGCTCCCCGATGACGAGGAGGAGGATGATTACCCGCTGGTCACCCCTTGGGAGGTTCAGAATGGGCAGCTTGTGATATACCTCGAAGGGCTTTCCGGACGCACACCGTTTCACATCCCGCTGACGCTCGTCTCCTCTTTGGAAACCGACGACCCGGACGAGATGTTTGAAATCTACCTCGGCAACACGCTGATGCTGCAGTACATGGAGCAGCCCGATTCATCCTTTGATTTTGACGAATATCTCTACGGAGATTAGCCCGGTATTCTTGAGGCGATTGGAGGAGATCTCATGAGACTCGGATGCGTAACGCTGATCTGCATCGTCCTATGCATCGCCCTTTTGTGCGGTCCGCTCGCTTTCGCGGCGGGCGATGAAGTCGTCGTCGCCGCGACCCCTTCGGCGAGGCTTCAATCCACCGAAAATTGGAACGACGAGCCTGCGGGCGCGGTGGCGCGCGGCGTCAATGATTTCGCGTTCCGGCTGAGCGCGGAACTTGCGGGGATGGCCGGGGATGAGAACTTCATCTGCTCGCCGTACTCGGTGTGGATTCCACTCGCCGCACTCGCCAATGCGACCGGCAACGCGCATAAGGCTGATCTGCTCGCGGCGATCGGCGCGGCGGGCATGGCGGAGGCGGACATCAACCGCGCCGCCTCGCGCATGCTCTACGACCTGACGAGGCAGCGCGACCGGGCGCTGGCGAGGGAATACGGCGAAGAGTACTACCATGATCCGCTGAAAATCGCCAACGCCATCTTCGTCGATTACAAGGTGACGCTGCGGCAGGATTTCGCGCAGATGTTCGCGGACTTCTACCGGGGCAGCGCGATGGGCGTTGACTTCTCCTTGCCGTCGGCGGTGGATGCGGTCAATCGCTGGGCGAGCGAGAACACCGAGGGCCTGATCGCCGACCTGATCCAGAAATTCAGCCCGGATACGGTGCTCGCCATCGCGAACGCCATCTACTTCTCCGACCGGTGGTCGTGGCAGTTCGCCCCGGAGGAGACGGCAACCGGCGCGTTCCGTTTGCCCGGCGGGGATGAGACGATCGACGCATTTTTCATGCTTCGCGAGGGAGAAAAGCTCGATTACTACGAAGACGATCTGGTGCAGGCGATGCCGCTCAATTTCCTGACCGGCGGGGCAATGTACATACTCCTCCCCAAGGACATGAGCGCGACCGAACTATTGATATCGATGGAGCACACGTACTTTGAGCAGATCGCGCGCGGCGCAGATGAGCGCCCGGGAAGACTGCTGCTGCCGCGCTTTTCCATCGAGGGGGAGATCATCGAACTCAAGGACGCGCTTCAGATGCTGGGCGTGCCGCTGTTTGACGATGTCACAGCGCCGCTCACCGGCAGACTGATCGAGGAAGGGTATCCCATGTGGGTGTCAAGCGCGCTGCACAAGGCGGTCATCGAGGTGGACGAGCAGGGCACCACCGCCGCCGCGGTAACGGTGATGATGATGGAGGCGGGTTCCGCGCCGCCCGAGGAGGTCGAAGCGCCGCCGCCGTTTGAGATGATTTGCGACAAGCCGTTCATCTTCGTGCTCTGCGGGCGCACTGTTGACGGAGGCAGGCAGGTGCTCTTTACCGGGGTCGTGAACCGGCCGCAGGAGTGATTCTATGCAATTCATAATCGCGCAAAGTTTCGGCGTTTTGGCCGTGATCATGACGCTGGCGAGCACGCAGAGCAAGAGCAAAAACGGATCCATGATCTTTATTGCGCTCATGGACTCGTTTATCATCGCGCAATACGCGCTGCTCGGCGCGACGACCGGGGTGTTTGTCAACGCGGTTGGATTACTGAGGGTGCTCGCCTTCTATTGGTTTGACAAAAATGAGAAAAAGATCCCCTTGTGGGTATTTCTGTCGGCATCGGCGGCGATTTGCTTAACCGGCGCGATTACCTATCAAAAGCCGATCGATATTCTGCCGACGCTCGGAACGCTGATCTTTACGTATGGATTGTGGCAGAACAGCATCAAGGTTTTACGGGTTACGCAACTGATCACCGCGCTCGCGACGCTGGGATACAATATCGACGTGTCGGCGTACGCCGATTGCGCGCGAGCGGGGCTGGAAGCGGTGTTCAGCGTCGTGGGATATGTGCGGTATCCGGCAATAGGGCGGCATAGGTAGCGTACGAAGCGATCAAGAACGGGAAGGGAGGCGGGTTCTTTGAAGAGAAAGTGGATATGCGCATTCGTCTTGATTTTTGTTTTATTGACGGTTGCTTCGGCGGCGCTGGCAGGCAGTGCGGTCAACGTGACCGGCGCGGGCGACAGCAGACTGTACGAGCGGTTTCAGGCGGATTTGGAGGATTATTTTTCCGATCAATTCGGGCGCGATATCGGGACGGTCGCGCGCGGCAGCTCGCTCAAGAAGCAGAGCGCCTACGTCGACGGATACTCGACCGAGGGCGGCGAGGTAAGCAAGTACACCGACGCTTCGGGCAGAGCCGTACGCTACCGTTTGGAACTCTACGGCGAGGGCGGGCGGTGGCAGAGTGATTACTATCTGCTGAACGGCGCGCTGTGCATCTATGAACTTTCGGTGCAGTATTCCAGCCACATTTTCTGGGCGCAGGGCAGCGAGGATTTGCATTACGATTTGACGAAGTACGTGCTCGCGGGCCGGAACTGGTACTGCCTGGACGACGTGGGTAGACTCGCCTATCCGATCTCCAAGCCCGGCGTCTTCTCGGTCGCGGAGCTGGAGGAAATGCTCGCGGGAGGCGGGTCGTGGGACGGCGATTCCCATGACGGCACTTCTTTCCCCGCATTCCCCTACACCGGACAGAGCGCGACGCTCATCGAGCGAATGGCCACGCGCACCGGACCGAATACCAAGTACACCGAGCCGGGCACGTTCTCAATCGATACCGACATCACGGTGTTTTACCAGACGGAGGGCAACGGCGTGATGTGGGCCATGGTGGAATTTCAAAACAACCGCCAGTGGTACCGACTCTATACCGGCATGAAGCGCATCGACGCCGACTGGGTGCCGCGCGATGACGAGGCGTATGAAACGCGCCGCCTCAGTCGCGACGCGACGCCGGTGTACGGCCCCGGCGAGCACTACGCCTCCTCCAAGGTGAAGATATCCTCCGGCGAGCGCGTCAAGGTGTTCTTTGAGGAAGGCGGGTATGTGATGATCGACTATGAGGGCGGCAAGCAGGTGCTGCGGGGTTGGGTGCCGGTTTCGGCGATTGAGTAGAATGAAAATTAACAGGAGGTTGCCTATGCGAATCACATCGGTCCGCTACTACCCCCTCTACCCCAAGGACGACTACGGCGGCGCGATGGAGCGCGGCGAGAATTTCAACACCTTGATCGAACTCACCGCCGACAACGGGCTGGTGGGCTACGGCAGCACGTATACCTCCTTCGCGCTGACGGCGGCGGCCATGCGGTTGATCGAGCCGATCCTTGCAGAGGAGGGCGACGTCGCGCCCGCGCGGATCAGCGAGCGGCTGCACCAGCAGCACTTCTGGCTGGGGCGCGGGGGCAGCGTGACGCACGTGATCTCCGGCGTTGACATCGCACTGTGGGATCTGTTCGGCAAGCAGCTGGGCGTGAGCGTATCGCGGTTGATCGGCGGGCGCTATCGGGACAAGGTGCACCCCTACGCCTCGCTCTCCTTCGGGGACGGCGGGCGGCTGGAGGAGAAGATCGAGGACGCCCTCAAGAGAGGCTTTCAGGGCATCAAGGTGGGTTGGGGCAGTTTCGGACGGCGCGACCTCAAAAACGACGAGGCGCTCACCGCCCGCTGCCGCCGCGCCGCCGGGGACGATACCGCGCTGATGATCGACGCGGGCGGCTCGGACAAGTACTACAACGTCACCTACAAGCGCGCGCTTCAAACCGCGAAGATGCTGGGCGATTACGGGGTGGAATGGTACGAGGAGGCATTGAGGCCGGACGATATCGAGGGCTATATCAAGCTGCGCGAGCACTCGCCGGTCAAGATATCATCCTGCGAAGTGCTCACCCGGCGGCAGACCTTTCACCCGTGGATCGAGCGCGGCGCGGTGGACATCGTGCAGCCCGATTCCACCAAGGTTGGCGGCCTCACAGAGGCCCTTCGCATCGCCTGGCACGCGTACGATCACGGCATAGACTATGTGGGCCACGGCTGGAATACCGCATTCGGGCTGGCCGCCGATTTGCAAATAGCCGCGGCGCTGCCGTCCGCGCAGTGGGTGGAGTACATCTCCCCCTCTCCCTTGCTCGATAACATCACCACGACCTCGTTTAAGATCGTGGACGGCTTCCTCGCCATCCCCGATACGCCCGGTTTGGGGATCGTGCCCGATATGGAGAAAGTGGCCTACTACGCGACACCGGGCACATGACGATATATGTGAATCTCAACTGTAAGAAAGTCCGGGGCAGCCACATCTTGGAGGTCAGTTGCGCGCACTGCAAATGCTTTATCGCCCGCTATCAGAAGGTGGGCGAGAGCAATTTCGTCAAGATGTACAACGACCGGATCATTGAGGGGACGATCGACTTTTCCCTCTATCACGGCGCGCTGTTTTGCCCGGGCTGCGGCGAGCGCATCGCGACGCGGTATACCACGAAAATGGATCAAAAAGAAGCGTACAGGCTGGTGCCCTCGGCGTTTAACAAGAGGGCCGATCGATCTTCCAAATGAAAATAATCCACTCGTTGTCATTCTGAGCGAAGCGAAGAATCTTTTCAACGCAGCGGGATAGATTCTTCGCCTGCGGGCTCAGAATGACAGATAGTGTGTAACTGAATGACGTTCCATTGGAGGAGGCTACACATGATCATCGACATCCACAACCACGCCGATTATCACAGCTACAGTTACGAGCGCTTCGTCGCCAATATGGATGAGAACGGCATCGATATTTCCTGTATGCTGTCGTGGGAAGCGCCTCGAGACGATTACGATCCGGCGACGAAGAGCTTTCTCTCCGCGCTATCCGAGGACCCGGTGCCCTTCGAACGCTGCCTCGCCTATAAGGAGTACGCCCCCGAGCGATTCCTGCTAGGGTTTTGCCCCGACCCGCGAAAGCCGGACGCCATCGCCCGGCTGAAATCGGCGGCCAGGCAGTTTGAGATCGCGATGTGCGGCGAGTTTAAGCTGCGCATGATGTTTGACAATCCCGACGCCATCCGCATGTTCCGCTGCTGCGCGGAGCTTGAGTTGCCTGTACTTGTACACATCGACTACGAGTTCGACAACGGCGGCTACCCGTGGCCCAACTGGTGGTATGGCGGCGGAGTGGAAGCGCTGGAGCGTGCGCTCGCGTTGTGCCCTCAGACTAACTTCATCGGCCACGCGCCGGGGTTTTGGGCGAACATCTCCGGCGACGGCAAGCACCTCACCGAGCCCTATCCGACGGGCGCAGTACAGTCGGGCGGAAAGATCGTCGCAATGCTGGATCAGTATCCCAACCTCTACTGCGATATCTCCGCCGGTTCCGGGCATAACGCGTTGAACCGCGATTTGAATTTCGCGAAGAAGTTTTTGACGACTTATCAGGATCGCGTGATGTACGGACGGGATTGCTTCGATTCCCGGCATCGGGATTTGCTCGACGGCTGTGGTTTGCCGAAGGATGTGCTCGAGAAGATTAACTGCACCAACGCGGCGCGGCTGCTCAATATGAAGTCGCGGCCTGATATTGCGGCGGTGGCGGGGAAGGGGTAGTTGAAATGATTTCATCCGACGATGTATTATCCGATGAGGACATAGCGGACATTCCGAAAGCCCGCGAGGAATTCGCGCGCGGTGATTACGTGCGTTTTGAAGATGTCGATTGGTCATAAACTCAGCCCGAGTGATATACCCGTTCAAAGCCCCGCAGTCATACCAACGACTGCGGGGCTTTTTTGTACATATTTTCTTTTACCCTCTCCCCTACTTCGCCTTCGCGAAATACCACGCGCCCAGCCCCGGCGAGTTGCCCGGATCGTCCTTGAGCAGATCGCGATACGATGTGCACACCTTCCGGAATGCCTCGGCGTAGCGTTCAATGATCTCGGGGCGATCGTGCTTGAACCACGGGGTGAAATACGTCCGCGTGGGGATCGCCTCGCTGACGGGCAAGTGCTTGTCCAGCTCGCGAACGTCGCGCTCGGCGAAGCGGATTCGCGTGGGCTTGCCGTCGTGATAGAGGTCGGCGGTCTGCATCAGCGCATGGGTATGGAGCGGCTTGTTCGCGCCCGGATAGACCGATTCGACGCCCTCGGCGGTCACCGCGTCGCAGAAGCGCGTCACCGACAGCCCGCCCAGTTCCTCCGGCACATACAGCCCGTGCGCGGCGTACCAGCCGGCCATGGTCGAACCGGTTCGCTCATCTACGCGGTGGGCGCGGATGCCCGGCGTCCCTTCCAGCAAATCCCAAAACCGGTTCATCGCCCGGCGGATCTCGGCGGCCTGCTCGTCGTAGACCTTGAGCTGCTCCAAGCCCATCACCGAGGCGAGCTGGTTGAGGCGGTTCTTGACGCCGCCCAGCGGCAGCCCCACCAGCGGCATGAGTTGAGGCGAGGTGATGTAGTCGGGATTGTTACGCTCGTAATGCCCCCAAGCGAGCGCGCGCTCGTAGACTTCGCGGTCGTCGGTGGTCAGCATGCCGCCCTCGCCGATGGCGAAGGATTTGCCCGACATCAGCGACATGCCGGCGACATCGCCGAAGGTACCCAGCATCTTGCCTTTGTACAGCCCGCCCTGCGCGTGCGACACATCCTCGATGACGCGCAATTTGTGCTTCTTCGCAACCTTCATGATCCCATCCATATCGGCGGGATGACCGAGGTAGTGCACCACGATGATCGCCTTGGTTCGCGGGCCGATCACGCGCTCAAGGTCTTTGGGGTCCAGGCACAGCGTGTCCATCTGCGTCTCGGCGAATACCGGCGTCGCGCCCAATGAGTAGAGCTGCAGTCCGGACGCCCAGTAGGTGATGCTCGGCAGGATGACCTCGTCGCCCGTTCCCACGCCCAGCGCGAACATCGCGGCGATGAGCGCGGAGGTGCCGTTGGGGTGAGCCAGCGCGTATTTTACGCCCTGCCACGCGGCGAACGCGGCCTCGAATTTTTCGGTCGCGTCGATGTTGGACATGGTGCCGCGCCGAAGCTCCTGCAGCACCGCCTGCTCGATTTCGGGGGTGATGATGGGCCATTTGAACATATCGGCATATTGCTCCCGGACGGTTGCCTCGCCGCCGAGCAACGCAAGTTTGGACATGAGAACACCTCCTATCCGCTATTATAGGGTATATTTGGGCGGCTGGCAAGGTGTATTCGCGGAATGATCCCCGGCACGATAAAGAACGCAATCTCATAGGATGTACTCCACCAGCAACAGCGCGCGCGATCCGCCTCATCGCGCCGCGATTGAGTCAGGAGGGTTTCTATGGGTTCGATAACGGTGCGAAAACAATTACACCCCGCCAGCATCAGCGATCCTACCATCACCGGGCAGACGTTTACATTCATGCTTTATGGTTGCAGAATCGGCGATCCGGAAATGAGTTTCATTCAGCACGGCATGATGAGGGCGGGCGAGGCGCTCACCTTCGATCAATTGTCCCTGGGTTGGACGTACTTTCTCCGAGGGAATACCCCCATCAGCACCGGAAATTGGGCGTATGCCGGTTCGCAGCAACCCGATCAGTCCCTTCCCACTTACGCCGTCCAGTTGAGCGGGGTTAACCCACATGCGGTGATCGACGCCGTCAGCGAATACGCGCCAACCGGGATGACCCAAGGGATAAGCAGTTCACGAATGGCCGGAGCCGCGACCTCTCTCTCTCCGATCCGGATGCCGATTGCCCCGTTGGCCGGTTTTAGCTCCGATTTGAGAGATTTTGTGTTAAGCCCCATCATCATCACCGACAGCCTGGGCAATCCTGCCACCACATTTTACCTTGGCAGCAACTACGGATTTCGAATCACCTATCGAGAGACCGCCTCGCTGCAATTCGAGTATTATCACGACGTCGGCGCCGGCACCGATTACATGACCTATCAACTCCCTCCGCAGCTCAAAGTGCCGCAGACGACGGTCGATTCATCCCCGTTCCCCATCTACGGGGACAACGCCACGCCCGAGGGGCCGAGGCCGGTGATCGGTTCGTATAGCATCGATATCAACGGCCTGATCAAGGTGCACTTTGACGATGTGGACCGCTACGGCAACCCGGCGCTGGTCTTTGACGAGGAATTGCAGGAGTATGTGTTGGTCAACTTCATCGATTACTACAGCGACGCCGTGTTCACGCTGGACATCATCGCTCAATTCGAACAGGTAGGCAGTAACCAGGAGATCGATTTCGGCAACGACGTCGTCATCACGATCACCGTCGAGAATCCGCTGTCCG
>Ga0123353_10019587_pt1 | contig 10063 bp, 4 predicted proteins | sample TergutLab28metaG_3_FD_92763 | JGI IMG/M metagenome (GOLD analysis project Ga0123353, IMG submission 92763) | Labiotermes labralis P3 segment gut microbial communities from Petit-Saut dam, French Guiana - Lab288 P3 | ecosystem: Host-associated > Arthropoda: Insects > Digestive system > Gut ...
CTTCGGGTTCCGTGAAATGCGGGGAATTTCTTGACTAGCTGCAAACCAGTTAGCTTCTCAGGAAGGACTCTGCACCATGGAGTAAGTGAGTAAGTAAGTAAGGAGTGTGGCTCTGAGTGAGCGTGTTCCTGCAAGCGTGTGGTGTCCTGTGGCTCTTGAATAGTTTCTAGTGTGTGGTATGTTTAGGTGGTGTTTTATGCATATGTACTAGTGTCTATATGTATGAGCTTGTACATACCTGGCTTGAGGCGTGTTGGTGTTATGTAACGGATGGGCTGTTGGTGATGTGGTATCCGAATGCAGGTTGAACCACTACTGACCTGTACATTGTGGACCGTGAGGGTTTAGGGGTTTATGACCGCTTGGAACAAGGGGTTTGTATCGCCTGGGTTCTGTTCGGGAATGAGTTTTCTATTATGGTGGAGGGATTGGATATGGTATTGTTCATATGGCAATAGTAAGCTTCGGTTATTTATGTGTTTGATTAGAGTCATAGTATTATTCACTGGACCATATTCATGTCGATTTTGAAGAATGTATAGGGCGTATGCTGATTGGGGATTGTTGCTTCTGATGTAACGTATATGTTCTTTGTAACGTATGCTCAGGCTGCGGCTAGTCTGGCCTACATACGACAAATTACACGCGTTACATGTCAGCTGGTAGATTCCCCATTTATTGTGGGGTTGTGTGTGGTCTCTGGGTGGTTTTATCCGGTTAGCTATGGTGTTGCGGCATTTATATGCTATCCTTATGTTTGTGTTACTGAACAAGTTCGTGATTTTGCGTATTTGTTGGGAAATGTATGTGAAAGTCGCCCATTTTTCGTTTTTTCTGTCTTGTGGTGAAATGTGTTTTGCTTTATGTTCTATCTGATGCCTTTGTTTGTGTATCATTGCGGGTGGGAAGCCATTTTGTTGGGCGATATGAAGAATAGTTTCCCATTCTCTTTTTTGTTGTGTTGCTTTGAGCGGTAGGCTGAGCATCCTACTTATGTGATATCTATATGCCGCCAATTTGTGCTCATTGGGGTGAGTGGATGTGAAGTGTATGGTGGTGTGTGTGGTGGTTGGCTTCCTGTATATGTCTATTTCTATGTGCGTGTTTCTTCTAGTGATTGTGAGGTCGAGAAAATTGATGTGGCCCTCTGACTGTAGTGTTGGGTTGAATTGTAGATTGTTGTGGATAGTGTTGGTGTATTGTGTCAGATAGTCATGGTTGGTTGCTTCGGCATCATAGATGATAAGAATGTCATCTCATACATACAGACATCAGTACATATGCATAAAACACCACCTAAACATACCACACACTAGAAAATATTCAAGAGCCACAGGACACCACACGCTTGCAGCAACACACTCACTCAGAGCCACACACCACACATAATATAGGTATAACACTTACCACTAGATAAATATATTAACGCATAAACCTCTATCATTACAGCACAATACAGACCATGCAATAACACAACAAGTAGTCGCAAGCTCCTGAAGATGGTTGTATTAACATCCGAAACATGTTGAGCAGAAAATTGACATAATAAAATAAGTGACATCAAGTTGGTCTACCTTTATTCAAATATCTGTAACCAGTCTCTGAGGAAATGTGTGTAGAGGAAACTTCTACAAGATATGCAAGATCTGGAAAAGGATTTTCTTGGTTTCCCTCTGTCTACAAAGAAAGTTCATGTATATCCATGTTCCAGCTTACTTACTAGTGCATGCTTCTGGTGCAGCCCACCAAAGATAAATTTATCAGCCCACAAAGATAAATCCCTAGCTGTGGAGGCCATAAAATTCTTTCGAAATTATACTGTGTAACATTCTGTTTAATTTTGTAAATTATGTATTCTTATTGTTATGTTTATGTATTCTTAATTTTAATATGTTCCATTCTGGATAATCTGTTTCGCTGTGTTGTTCTGTGTACTCTTTGTGTGTAAATGTGTACTGTACTGCTGCCACCGGGTGTCAGCTCAGTTGCAGTTCACAAATATATCATATCAAATTCCCTCGTCACTTTATTAGTGAATTATTATTAATTAGTCAACAATCAGATTATTCAAAGAAAACCTTTATCAGGAACCATTAACAAGCAGGCCCAACTACTTGTTCTGTATAGCAAATGCTAGCAAATTTTGAAAATGTTCAGTCAGTATCTTGACTAGTCTACGGACTAGGCCACTGGAGATTCGGTGTTTGATTCCTGCTGGAGCAGGAAATTTCCCTTTCGACGCAACTGTTTCTGGACCTGTTTTATAGCTCACCCAGAATGCTGTCCCATGCATACAGCGAGCCCACTCCCCGCGGACAGATCGTGGCGAGCAGCTAAAAACTAGCCCCCCCATCTAGCACCACGCCATTCGCAGCGTGGTCAGTCACAAGGCACTTTATCGTACCTACGTCTGCTACAGGAAACAAAGGTCACTCCCATTCTTCAAAGCGATACGCTGTCTGGTCGCATGTAAGCGTTTCAGTGTGCATGCAGCCTCTTCTACTTAATCAAACCTAGCAGAACCGCGTAAGAAACTTTATCCTTATATAGGCACGTGATACGGCTTGCAGTCACCGACGTAATTGCCAAATATTCCGTAATTCTGAATGAAGATTACAGGATAAAAGCACACCTTTACGCAGTAAGAGCATTAACGAATATTTTTCTTTAGTTGTACTCTCATTAAATGCAGGAAACTGAAGTTTAAAGACGAAATATTGCTTAAAAATTGCCTAGCCTTATATAATAGACCTATTACAACGCCTTCTTGAGCGAAATAGTGATATAAGTAAATATTTGATTTGAGAATGTTAACATTGTACGTATCGAGCATGAAGCAAAATTCAACTTATCAAACCAACCTAACACGCACTGATATGTGAACATGATAGATACACAGTTTCTTGGTTTGATAAATTGAATGTGATTTGAGAGATCTGCACTAAAAATGTCAATTTGGGACGCATCGGTTTACTAAAAATTCTTAAACCGAAATACAGGGCCTAAAAATTGACCAAACATTCTGTAGTAAATAATCAACCAACCAACTAACTTACTCCACGGAACTAAGTTCTTTAGCCAATCAAGAATTGCCCCGAAATTTATGGAAACAGAAGGTTCGTTACCGTATTCAAAAAGCCCTCCACCTGTCCCTATCCTAAGCTAGACCAATCCAGTACACGCTATCCCATTCTGTTTCTTTAACATTTATTTTTATATTATCCTCTGAGATGTGCCATCCCTGTTGTGTGTTTAAACTATGAGGTGAGGTAAATTCAGTCAAAAACACAACTATAAATATATGGTTAAATTATGGTGTTTATTAGCAATGGAAAACTACATGTTTCGGCCTGTGGCGGTCATCATCAGGTTTTGACAACTTTCTTGCTATAATAGTTATATATAATATGCATAAACCGGGTGGCGATGTTGAGATGTCCATGTTGCAGCCTGCAGCCTGCAACACGGACACCACTCAAACCCAGCCGCACCAAATCTCCAACACATAACGAACCGAGAACAAAACGACCGATGTGGTAATTCAACAGCATAATCGCAAGCTCCTGATGATGGATATATTAATGTCCGAAACATGTTGAGCACATAAGAAGTGAAATAAAATAGCAAGTGACATAAAGTTAGTCTTTTATTCCTCAGCTATTACAATGATGCACGGTCCAATAAACATAAGAGGAAGAATTAGATTGGCAAGGCATGTGCCACTCATGGGGAGGAGAGAAATGCGTGGGGGGGATGAGAAAACCTGAAAGAAAGATACCACTTGGAAAACCTAGGCGTAGATGGTAAATAGAACTTACAGAAATATGGTACGAAGACGTGGACTGGATTGATCTGGCTCGGGACAGGGACAAGTGGCAGGGTTTTGCAAAAATGGTACAAACCTTCGGGTTCCACAAACTGCGGTAAAATTATTGACTTGCCTAGAAACTCCTAGTTTTTACAGAAGGATTCTGTCTAACCTCCTGTTACTTTCCCTAAGGCCCAAGTATCTTCCTTAGCACTGTATTCTTGACCACCTGCACCCTAAGTCTTTCCTTTAATTCTATATGCGAAAGAAAATAGTGTTTTGTTGAGTTCTCTGATAACACTGATATGTTTGACCTCTAAATTTCTACTATATATGAAATAACTGTGACTGGTGTAAAGACTGCGCTCCAAATTTGGTCAACAGCCTTGCCGAGTTTGCGCAAGTTGGCCCCGCATTTATAGGACATGTGCCAGTTCTTACGTAATGCGTCATGCATCTTTCTACTTTCATGTGACCGTAGTTGGATCTGCCGGATTACCTTCACGTGTCTGGCATCGGCTACGGCTCAGTCGATAAGGTGGCCGGTAGACAGCTAAACACAATGGCATTGTCCCGCACGGTAGGCCTATTTGTGAGGAAGTCTGGACCGGATGTTGTTTCCAGGCGTCCACTGGAAACCGTCTCTGAAACTTCAAACTTGAACTGTTACTTGCTTTATATGGCAAGACCTTCTTATGCATTAACCTAGAGCAGCGTTTCCCAGTCTTTTTGCTCGCGGAACCCCTTTATGTTCAAAAACTAACTATGGATCCACACTGCCTTGCTCACGGTAATTTAGAGTGTCCAGATGATAGGTACCCAAAATTAAAAATATGTATTTCGGAACCGATTTTAAATAGATACTAATACATACCAGCTGCACACGTAATAATGTATTGCATGATTTGACCTTAATTAAAATGAATGTCGCTCGCTTCGTGGGTACAGGGAGTTTCTTAATTAGATATTCTAACGGTCATACGAAATCAACATGTCGCCAATTAAAGAAGTTTCTCGATTATTGTTGAACAAAATATCATTCCTTTAATTAAAAAATAAGTGAATTTCTAAGTAACAATTAAAGAAATGTATACACGGATCCCCTGGGTGCACACTTCGGGAGCCAATACCGTACAGCCATGGGTCTCTACACTAAAATAGTTTTAAAAACAGTTTACTTACTGTTTTTTTTAAAGTAGCGTCTTTAAAAAACGCATTCAAAAATTGTCCAGTTGTCTTGCCGATTTGAGTAGAATTCGGTATAAGGTCTGTACGTGAAGCCGTTCAGCACGTATGGGTTTTGTGAAGCCATGTTATGCCTAAGAGCATAAATAAAATGTTTCCCATACTTTTTACATTTCTTTGTCCGCTTTGAACAGCATAAGTACTGATCGTCTCTATGCAAAGCGACCCAGCAATGGCCCCTTTCGCGAAAATCGGAGCAGTACCGAGCGTAATTTACACAGGGGAGCACATAAAATGTTCGCCATGTGTTCTAAATCTTTCCTCCATCTAGGATAAGATTTGAGACAGAGGTCCAAACAATGTCAATTAGCAATTGTGCGTTTCGTCGCACAATCGTGCATTCAGCTTCAAGTTCGTTACGACCATTCCGAACACATGTGTATTTATTCTTACGTTCTTCCGTAAATTTGCACTTACACTGAGGCTTCCTGACAAAAGAACAAGTAAATTATAATGAGAAAGAAACTAACTTTACGGAAAAAAAAAATGTATTCTCCACTAACTCTAATGCCTGTCAATACTCAACAGTCGTCATGGGATTACAACTCAGTTGAATGTTTGAATGCCAGTATTTAACAGACGGTACTGGTTTGCTGCCGTCCATTTGCCTTCGGCCAATCAGCACACCGGGAATAGTCACTGCAGTCAATAAACAAGTATTCGAATTCTCAGTCTAGCACATCTGTGTATTTATTATGGTTTAGTTGCATGTTTCGGTTTCTATTCGGACCATTATCAGGCTATTCTAAGAAACTTTAAAAAATAAAGATAAGGCGTTCACAAAATGCACGCTTCGTTTGTGAGATCTGACAATTACAAATCATTATTATAGTTTTCGTTCCTATTGATATTACCATAGCTATCGCTTATTTTGTTCTGTAAAATCATCATTTACTAAAATCAAATTTTTAAGTCAAAGATCAGTAAATCAGAATTACAATAACTTCACGTCCACTCGTTTTATAGGTGTTCTAGCCTACAATACCGATAAAAAATTAATTGCAAAATGTAATGCGGTCTGCGACCGCTCGCTTGCTGAGATTGTGAGTTCGAATCCCGCCGGGGGCATGGACGTCTGTCTCCTGTAAGTGTTGTGTGTTGTCAGGTAGAGGTCTCTATCGGGCTAATCACTCATACACAGAAGTTCTATTGAGTATGGTGTGTCTAACTGGGTGTGATCGTGAAACCTCGATAACGAGGAGGTCCTGGCCCACTAGATTTTGCGCCAAAAAAAAGATGTTGTTTAACCTGACATTACAGTCACAATCTGCTTATTCACAAACGTTAAGTGCAACAATGTCGAAGATGGGATAATCGGGTAAAATGGCTATGGCAGTGAGTTAACCCCTCACCTACAACCAGGGCCCAGCTTAAAAAATTGAGCTGTAATTGTACTCCTCCTGTATACCTTCATGGCAAGGACACGAACAAATTTACCGTTACCTGTTTTAACTGATAGAAATTTAACCCATAAAATTCAATTCATATTCTTAATTATCTCAATTTGGGATGAGAATGTAAATATTATTCCCAAACAAATATCTTGAAATGTGGCTGGCATTAGGCTGCAATCTGCAGCAAAGTGGCTGATAATGTCCTTGCACATAAAACAGGACATATGTGAGGAAAAGACAACGCTTTGTGTAAATCGTCGCAGTGAAAGCCACAAATCACGGAAAATCTCAGTAGCACGTGTTCGAATTAATGGCTACACTCTGATGCTAAGCTCTGCTGTAATGCGTGTTGGCAACACTGCTCGATACGGAAATGGTGGCAGGAGAGAGATGTGGGATTGTTGTTTAGATGTTTCCAGTGGCGCGATACGTTATTTTCTTGTCCCGTAAGAATTAGGGGCAAAACAAATGGTTGAATACAGTATCGAAGTAACTGTGTCCATATAACGTACTGTATATAAGATTCAGAATATCGTGTTCAGTAAAGGCTTCGTAACTATGACGTCTGCACTGTATTTAGAGCATTATTTAGACAGTAAGTACATGTTACGTACGTAAAAGGGTTTTATGTTGAAAACATGTTTTCGGATGTGTATGTAGTTATTGCTTTCAGGTTTGGAGCACCTGCCTATTGAGCTTCAGCGAAACTTCACATTAATGAGAGATTTAGATGCCAGGGCCCAAGCTCTTATGCGAAATATTGACCGCTTAGCAGACGAGTACCTTCGAAACGTGAAGACCTTACAACCTGAGAAGAAGAAAGAACAAATGAGTAATATACAAAGCCTCTTTAATAAGGCAAAGGAATATGGCGATGACAAAGTACAACTAGCCATTCAAACTTATGAACTGGTAAGTATGGCATGAGATTGTGGACCGATTTCATGTGGTATAGGATAAGGTCCGTTAATGTACTATTGTGAACGCTGTAATGACAGGTCTGTCTAAAAAGTAGGGTATTATCACCCAGATATATTCTTAAATTGCAAGTGGAGCAGATGGCCCTCCAGATGAGGACATCAGCGGCACATGTTCCATAAACGGTTGTAGATACCTAATTTGTGCCCCCCACCCACCAGTTTGTAGGTTAAAAACATCTTATCTTGCTCAGGAACTTCATTGTTAAGATTCTCCACCATATATTTAAAGTTATCAAGTTAAGGGTAGGACTGTGAGGCAGTATGCTCGTAACACAGATCGAGGAGGAAAAAATGTGCAACATTTTGGGTGGAAGGCTGTATGGAAAGAAAGCACTGGGGAAATGTCAGTGTAGATGGAAGATTAACATTTAGATTAGCTTCTCAAAAAACGATCGTTCTCATTTGATCATTTCATGGTATTATGTAGCAGATGAACACCTTTTCAAGCCAACCACATACTGTGACTGAAGCTTGATATGCCACATATATAAACTTTATCCTTTATGTGTACATGTTATTCATTTAACTCCAAAGCTGTTCTGTTCTACTGTTCAAAATCTCATGAAACTGACGTACTTCCCGAAGAGTACAACTTTTCGACCACATTGTTACTCAGTTTTGAACATATGTAGAGAGTAGGTTTTTTTTTCCCCCTGTGCTATTTTATTTGGTATTTTACTCAGTAGGAAGATTATGTTTGTTGAAGTTGTGGGCTGATGTTGATCGCTCCTCTCTTCAGTAGTGTTTGTACCCCTGGGGTTTGGGTGCAAGTCCTGAGTGGTGGACAGCCAGTTAGGAAGGAAGATGTTTGGTCTGGTTGCAGTTTATGCAGATTTAAGTGTGCTGGTTTCTGGCAGGTACTGGCAAGCAAGGCCTGTGGAATTGCTGAGGGGGATGTTAACAGGCAGCTGGCTATATGCATAGTCAGTCCATAAATATGAACAGTGCTTTATTCAAATAAGGACAAAAGGTATAATGTAATATTACAGAATTTCAAGCAGGCCTAGTTGGTTCTCTTCATTAGCCTGGCACAGGGAACAAGTGCCAACACCTCATGTTTCCTCCCTCTCTAACCTAAACTGTACTACCTCACTAATTCCAATTGGTTTAACACCTGCACACTCTTAGGTGATTATCTTATCCAACAACACTTACCTGCAGCAAAGGGTACCAAGACTATCATGTACATCTTGCAGTTTATTTTCTGCCCTGCACTGAACTTCTCGCTCATGACGAACACCAGAGACAGCTCCATTCTGCCCCTGCTTTCATAGCTAAACAACTTCCAGATGGAAAGTAAATGGTAAACTTCCCTGTTCCTGTGCACTAGTGACTAGGCTTTGCACCTCACATGTAAAAATGAAATGAAGTTTACAGTATGCTTGCTTAGTGAGTAAGCTATATGATGGGAATGTGGTGTTTGATTACTGGCAGAAGCAGCCTTTTTTTTTTCTTCTTTTCTTTTCTTGTCAGTGTTTAGTCCGGCTCCAAGGCCTACTCAGCATCGTATTCACTGGGTATTCTGGTCTGTTTTCTATACATAAAGCATTTGGGGTGTATAGCTGACCACTCATCACTGTTGCTGAGGTTAAGAATGTGTGTAACTGCACCTTCACTACCCCACAAGTCCACACAGTATGGTGCTCAAATAAGCACAAGGACTTCACGCTTACCTTATTTCCTTCATTGCAGGTTGACAAACACATCAGAAGACTCGATTCTGACCTTGCAAGATTTGAAGCCGAAATACAGGACAAAGCATTGAGCAACTCTAGAAATCAAGAAGATTCAGTGTCAACAAAGAGTATGGTCTTTGCATTTACATCTACATATTAAAATAATACATACCATGTTTACTCATATATCACACATACCACTTTTGCTTTTATAAAGAGCCTTTCATGTCATTTTTATTACATTACCAGCACTATCTTGAATCTTTACTAAAACCATTGCATCATAATGTTCGTGGTGCATTAGTCTATAGGGTGTTTACACACACTGAACGTCCTGAGAATCCTGTTTTACTGTGTTTTACAAACAAGGAGCATGTGATTTGTCAAACTAAACTTGCAGGCTTGTTGTGTTCTGACAAAGGAAGAGTAATGATGCCTTGAATGTTGTGATTTTTAAATGTGCAGCATCTGTAGTACATCTATACATGTATTTAGTAATTTCATTTAAAACTGTGGTGTTAAGAAACGGTTGTAAAAGTATGCAACTGTGCACTGTAGATTTGATATTTCATAGTGAAATCGCTGTTGAACCTTACTCTAATGCAGCAATAAATTCGGTGTTCTGGTTTTTTTTAAAAAAAAAAAAAGCTTTAGAGGTCAGCATATTTAAAGTTAATTTTACTTTCAGAAGGACGTAAAAAACTGAAGGAAAAGGAGAAAAAGAAACGGATTGGTGGTGGTTCTTCTGAAGAGGAGGCTGTCAAAGCAGCTCGGAAGAAACAAAAGAAAGGTGGTGTCAATTCAAGTGGTGGAACTGGGTCTGGCTCAGGCACTAGTTCAGCTTCTGGAGGATTGGCTGGGCTTACAGGTGTTGATACTGGCTTGGCATCAGTGTTGCCTGGATTGGCTGGAATAGCTCATCCCTCGGATGTGCTTGACATGCCAGTGGATCCCAATGAA
>Ga0123353_10019588_pt1 | contig 10063 bp, 6 predicted proteins | sample TergutLab28metaG_3_FD_92763 | JGI IMG/M metagenome (GOLD analysis project Ga0123353, IMG submission 92763) | Labiotermes labralis P3 segment gut microbial communities from Petit-Saut dam, French Guiana - Lab288 P3 | ecosystem: Host-associated > Arthropoda: Insects > Digestive system > Gut ...
AAAAATAAGTGCTGGAAAGCTTTCGGGCAATTCATATACACGATACTCAATAGGTCGCTTCTGCAACTTTGCCATATTCCGCTCCACATGATATTTTGGTATAAAGGTACTAGGTAGTATATCATACTAAGTGCTAAAATCAATGTTTTTCCTTGATAAAAGCTATATAGATGTTATACTTTGGATACTAGTCAGGCATTTCTCCGAGATATCTTCAAAATCTCCCGTCATTGCGGGCTTGATCCGCAATCTCGTTTATAATGCGAACTATTCTGAGATTGCGGCTCGGAGGCCGCAATGACAGGTGCATAGTGGGTTAGTATAATAATATTGAAAGCTACAGAAAGGATTATTAAACGTTGTTTAACACCAAAGCACTTAAAATCGCATATATAGGCGGGGGGTCTATGGGATGGGCGCGGATGTTTATGTCAGATCTTGCGCTTGAGCCTGAGCTTGGCGGTGAAGTTAGGCTTTATGATATAGATATTGAGGCGGCAAAACGCAATGAGATCATTGGTAACCGCATTGCGGAAGACAGTCGTTCGGTTGGAGTTTGGAAGTATTTAACTGTACTGACACTGCGAGAAGCACTCACTGATGCGGATTTTGTGATCACGTCAATTCTTCCCGGTACTTTTGAGCAAATGCGTTTGGATGTACATCTTCCAGAGCGGCTGGGTATATATCAGCCTGTCGGTGATACAGTAGGTCCGGGCGGTATCATGCGTGCGCTCAGGACGATCCCGGAGTATGTTATCTTTGCTGAAGCTATTCGAGATTTTGCTCCTGAAGCTTGGGTTATAAATTATACAAACCCTATGAGTCAATGCGTTAGAACTCTTTATCATGTTTTCCCGCAAATCAAGGCATTTGGCTGCTGTCATGAGGTGTTCAGCACACAAGATATGCTTGCTTCGATGTTAAGGCATGAGACCGGGGAAAAACCGCCTCGTGACGAGATAAAGGTAAATGTGAAGGGGATCAATCACTTTACATGGTTTGACACTGCAATATATCAGGGTACAGACTTGATGCCTTTATTTGCACGCTTTTCTGAATCATATTACGAAAAGGGTTTCCCGAACGATGATTATGAAAAACATGCAGAATGCTTCAGATACACAAACCGCGTGAAGTTTGACTTATATAAAAGATGCGGGTTTATTGCCGCTGCAGGGGACAGGCACCTTGTGGAGTTTATGCCCGGTGATATGTACCTGAAGGACAAAGATTCAATAAAAAGCTGGGGCTTTGCGCTTACAAGCGTTGACTGGCGGATAGCTGACAGAGCGCAACGATTGGAGCATACTAAACGGCTTGTCAAAAGTGAGGAAGAAATCACTTTAAAGTCATCGGGTGAAGAGGGGATATTACTCATTAAGGCGTTGTGCGGATTAACTAGTGTTACAACTAATGTAAATCTCCCCAACAAAGTGTTACAGATCGCCAATCTCCCCAAGGAAACAGTTGTCGAAACAAATGCAGATGTCTCAAAAAACAGTGTAAAACCGGTACCGGCAGGCAGTCTGCCTGATAAAATCCACACTTTGACACAACCACATATAGAAAATCAAACGCAGGTGCTAAACGCTGCACTGAATAATGATAAAAACGCGATATATAAAGCATTCGATTGCGAACCACTGGTTCACGGAAGATGCACAGTTGCAGAACTGCGTGCACTTGTAGATGATATGCGATAATATGGGTTACTAGTCATTATCTTGTTTGTCATTGCGGCCTCCGAGCCGCAATCTCCAATACAGTTTGAATTACTGATTAGATTGCGGGTCGAGCCCGCAATGACAAGACAGTTTGTAACGATAAGATAAAAAACATTGCGCAATTACAACCAAAATGCTTAATTTGGTCGAAATTGCGCAGATATTTTGTTTATTTGATTAAATTTACATGGTGTTAATACTTTATTTGCGGCTAAATGTTATAACTATATTACAATATTATTACAAAATATGGATTACATATGTGTCGAACGATTCGCGTGTTCCCGCCTATAAAATATAAAAGTTATTATGTCTGCACCGATCGCTCTGCTTGTTCCTGGTTATACAACGCGACCAGTGCTCTGTAATCCAGATACATTCTTGTAAGGTAGACAGCCGAGGTTGCTACTGCGGCTACAAAGAGTGATAGCATCAATATACCGGCGATACCGCTGTATATTGCAATGACTGAAAATGTCAGCGCACGGGTCGTAAAGAATGATATCAACCCAAAGACTCCCCAGCATCCAAGCAAAACCGCTACAATGCCGGAGTTTTTCTTTATAAGTGCGGTGATTATCAGAAATATCGCCGCAATCTGTGTGATAAGAAGCGCTGTAACAAACTCGTTGATTCTGAAACCATGATAGTATAAGGCTATAAAGTTGATTGCTTCTTCATTTCTTTCAGGATACCAAAACAGTGCCCACAAAGATGGAAAAACCGTGCTGCCTGAGTGAAAGTAAGGTAAGAACTGAGCGGCAAGGTATAACACAGGTATTGCTATATACGCAAGCATCCACCATTTAGATCTGTTTGATTTCATGCTAACATCTGCCTTTCAAACTTTATATAACACATTGATAGTAACTAAAATATAATAGGATTTAACTAATCTGTCAATATTTATTAATAAGATTGGTCGAAACTGCACAGTATTGATATCAATATTGGTGGAATAAAATTGGATAAATCGTTTAAGATTTAGACATAAAAGTATATCATCATTAGTGCATTTGACTAAAAAGCGGAGGACTCGTCCGATGGAACGGATCGAAAACCAACGTATAGAGCAGTTGAGACCCTCGATTGCAATGCAGAACTCGTTGCCGGTGCGCATAAAAGTTGCGTTTAGAAAGCACTGGCAGTTATATCTTATGCTTCTTGTTCCTGCCGCTTTTGTGATCGTGTTCCATTATGCTATCTATCCAAATCTGCGTATGGCATTTATGAACTTCCGGCCCGTTCGCGCCTGGGACAGCGACTGGGTCGGTTTTGGCACGTTTGAGAGGGTTTTCCAGGATGCGGATTTTTATATCGCTTTACGCAACACGGTATTTTTTAACATCCTTGACATCTTTTTGCAATTTCCCGCACCGATAATTCTTGCCCTGATGCTTAACGAGTTACGCATGAAGTATTTTAAGCGCGTATCACAGACAATACTGTATATGCCGCACTTTCTGTCCGCTGTAATCGTCGCGTCGGTTGCATACGTTTTATTTCGCCCTTCGACAGGAATAGTTAATGTTTTGATGATGGAAGCAGGGTGGATAGATAGGGGCATACCCTTTTTGACCTCACCCTGGCACTGGATTTTTACTTACCTGACTATAAATATATGGCAGGCAGTGGGATGGGGTTCCATTATTTACCTGGCTGCTATAACGGGCATAAACCCGGCACTGTATGAAGCTGCTGCAGTCGACGGAGCCGGAAGATGGAGACGTATCTGGCATATAACCCTGCCCGGAATAAAGCCGACGATAGTGATCTTGTTTATTATGCGGCTCGGGCATCTGCTCGGTTCCGGCTTTGACCGTCTATATGCGTTTATGAACATAAATGTACGGGAGCTTGCTTATCAGTTGTCTATCTACATATATGAAAAAGGACTTACAGGCGGCAACTTCTCACGCGCAACTGCAGTAGGTCTGTTCCAGGCGCTTGTCGCTGTGTTGCTTGTAATCATGGCGGACAGGATAGTCAAAATGCTGGGTGAGGACGGGTTGCTATAATCTCAAAGAAAGGAGTACGGTGAACGTGTCCGGTAAATCTATCAGTAAAATTAGTAAAAAAGATTCAACTTTGCAACTGTCAAGATTTTCTGTCGTTGATATATTTATTGTGTTCTGGATCGTATTTCTTTGCCTGACATGTATTCTTCCGTTTGCCCATCTCCTTGCAAAAAGCCTTTCTTCATTTCGTGCTGTTGTTAGTAATGAAGTTATACTCTGGCCGATAGAGATCACTTTGACGAACTACAGACGTGTCATCGACAGTTCTATCATGATCCCGCAAATGATGTACACGATATGGATCACACTCGCCACCACAGCTGCCGGTTTGATAGTTAACTCCTTTGCAGCATATCCGCTTTCAAAGCGGTATCTTCCCGGACGTTATCCGATAACCATTTTCTTTATGATAACCATGTACTTCAATGCCGGCTTGATACCAACATATGTGCAATATTTAAGATTAGGACTGATAGATACGCCATGGGTGCTCATTTTGCCGCTTGCGTTCTCGGCATATAATATGCTCATTATGCGTACATTCTTCATGAACTCCATACCGGAAGAGCTTGAGGAGGCGGCACGTGTCGACGGTGCTTCACATTACCGTATTTTTGCGCAGATATGGTGTCCATTGAGTATGCCGGTATATGCGACGATCGCTTTATGGATAGCTGTGCAGCGTTGGAACACTTACGGGGACGCGTTATGGTTTACAACCAGCAGGAACTTGCAACCTCTTCAACTATTTTTATTCAGGCTGGTTCGAACACAGCAGGAATCCTTTGATATTGATCCGACAACAGTTGTCCAGCTGCACGCCCCCGAAGGACTGCAAGCAGCCGCAATAATGTTTACAACTATCCCGATCCTGCTTGTATACCCGTTTTTACAGCGGTTCTTCGTTAAAGGCGTTACCCTAGGTTCTGTAAAAGGATAATGTAAATGATAATGCAAAGGATAATTCTGTACTGCATTAGCAAAGTGAACAACATTTAAATATATTGGTTCTGTATTTAAATGATGTGATAAATAAAAAAAACTAAAAAATTTTTAGGAGGAGAACAATGAAAAAACGTATACTTGCAACACTACTCGCAGTAGTCATGCTGGTTGGCGTACTCGCTGCATGCGCAGGAGACCCGCCGCCACCGCCGCCACCGCCACCCGAAGCACCACCCCCGGTAGCGACGCCCGAACCACCGCCCCCTGTAGTAGTACCCGAACCGGAGCCCGACGATTTCCGCGGACAAGCCGGAATAGGATGGAATCCACTCGATTACGGTGGCGCATTCGTACCGTTCAGCAGTCCTGTAACGATCACAATCGGAACATTTGACCGCGGACGCGACGATGCCCCGCCAATCGATGACAACTACTATACACAGTGGGTCAACGAGTACTTTGGCGCAAATCTCAACATCACCGTCGAGTATGTCCCGATCGAACGCGGAGCTACAATGGATGCATACAACAGGCTCTTCGCAGCTCAGACCCCGCCAACAATACTGATGGAATATGACTGGCCGAAGGTCACCGAATGGTGGGGAGAAGGCGCACTTCAACCCATTGATCTTCAGGAGTTTGTAAACATTGCTCCGACATGGTTCCAAAAAATCGGCGGTCAAGAGAAGTTTGATTCGTTTGCAGTCGGCGGTGAGCATATGTTTGCCCCGGCACTCCGTCCATGGTGGGATACAAACGAATTATGGGTAACATTCTACCGCCTTGATTGGTACGAAGAGCAAAATCTTGGACGCCCGGCATCATATGAAGAGTGGCTGGAAGCGCAGGTCATATTCAAAGAGGTATACAAGCTGCCGTTCACACTCGATACCGTAGGATTTACCAACAACTTCCAGTTCTATCCATACAACCCGTGGCCGGTCAATGAAGAAAACTGGATCATGCACTCTGACGTTAATGTACCAAGTCTTCCCGCAGAAGGAGCACGCAGACATCTTGCGCAGATGAATGAGTGGTATAATCTTGGCCTTATCAATCCCGAATTTGAACTTGATGAAGGCGGAGCCGCTGGCGTTCAAACTCAAGCTCTGCAGGAATTCATCAACGGTAATGTTTATCGTTACTCATGGTTTATTGGAGCATCAATGCCCGATCTTGAGGCTTTCTATGAAAATAATCCTGATGCAAAACTCGGCATAATGTGGAACAATACAGTTCCATTCTGGGAAGCAGATGCAAAAGGATACAGAACACACCCGCAAGACCGTGCAACCAACCCTGCCGGTTTCTTCCTGTGCTTCTCCGAGAAAGCGACTGCTGAAGAAATCCAGGCTGCGTATATGTACCTTGAGTGGATGGCTCAACCCGATGTTCTTGATCATTTCCAATGGGGAACCGAAGGCGTTACATACAATGTTGTTGACGGCAATCGCGTAATGGTCCCGTGGGATGAGCAAGGCGACATGTGGATGGGCTTCTCCAGTAACAAAGACTACTGGGCAGTTGTGGTTGAAGGCCGTGATGTTGGCGACGGTTCAGTTGAAGCCTACTTAACAGCTTCGATGCCGCAAAACCTCCCGGAATCTGAAAGGCTCACGAAAGAACTGATCGACAGATACAGATACTTAAGAGTACGTGCTGACCATGGACTGACCTATAACGACCCGTTCTTCGGAGTCCCGATCGGTGCTCTTCCGGAATACACTGGCACACTGGTGCCGTTGTTCCAACAGCTTGCGACAGCACTTGTAAAAGCAAATCCCGATGACTTTGAAAGTATGTATGCCGATGCAGTCGTTCAGTACAGGGATGCAGGCTTCAAGGCGATCGAAGATGAACGTCTTGCAGCATACCGCGCAGGCATGTCTACAGTCCTTCATGATATAACTGCCGGACGCGCACCGTATGTACCATACGATTTCAGGACAGTAATATCGACAGTTTATGACTAACTCTTTATAGTTAGAACTCCGGTTTGTGTTCTAGACTGAACTGACCGTTCCGGGAACCCTCTCAAACACTTAAGAGGGTTCCCGGGAGAACACACTGCAAGACTCGGATTAAAATCCCTCGTCATTGCGGGCTCGATCCGCAATGACAAACAAGGGTGTGACCAATAGTTTAAAGTGGCGAGTTTCTGTGAAAGGAAAAGTAATCGCTATGATTAAGTTCGATTTTAACAAGCATCTTGTTCTTGAAATGATAGACAAAATAGTCCGCAAGACCTTGTCCATGGATTTATTTTGGGACTGGCCGTGCGGTGTTGCGTACTACGGGATATCCGAAGCGATAAGTGTTACAGATAATGATGAGTATATCAACGGATTGCAAAACCGTGTGGATAATTATATGCGTCTTGGTTTACCGTCGTGGAATGTGAACGCATGTGCAATGGGTCATTGTCTGCTGTCTCTTTTCGACCTTACAGGTGAAGAGAAATATCTCGAAACAGCCTTATCAAAAATCGATTACCTGCGTAACAAAGCGCTTCGTTTTGGTGATAAAGTCCTTCAGCATACAGTTTCATCAAAAAATGATTTTCCTGAACAGGCTTGGGCGGATACACTGATGATGGCGGCATTTTTTATGCTGCGCGTTGGTGTGATCCAAAGTGATAAAGACCTGATCAATGATGCTTTGAACCAGTATTATTGGCACATCGAATACCTGCAGGATTCGGCGACGGGGCTATGGTATCACGGTTATAACAATTTGCAAAAGGATCATATGTCAGGTTTCTTTTGGGCACGCGCAAACGCCTGGGCAGCATACACAATGAGCCAGGTAAACAAAGTATTGCCAGAGCCTTATCTCTATCCGCAATATATGGATGTCGACTGTTCTTTGCGTGATCAGCTTACGGGACTAAAGCAACTCCAAACAGAAGACGGCCTTTGGCGCACAATATTAACAGACGAAGAGTCATACGAGGAGCTTTCCGCCAGTGCCGGTATTGCCGCAGCAATGGTCGCAAACCGCAATCCGTTAAATACAGAAGCGGTGGAGAGGGCATATAGAGGCATTCTAGCAAATATCTCTGATGACGGGCGTTTGCTAAATGTTTCAGGCGGAACAGCAGTAATGCGCGACCTTGAAGGGTATCGCAGGACCTCCCGTAAATGGACACAAGGCTGGGGACAAGGTCTCGGCCTGGCTTTTCTAACGGGATTATTAAAATACACACAGACAACAGATCACCAATAGGAGAATACACATGATCAAAGGCGGTTTTACACTGCCGGGAGAAGCCGGATATGAAAAGCTGACGCTGGAGCTTGCCGGGCGATGGGGTGCTGATGCAGTCCGTGACAGTGATGGCACAAAGCTTTCTGCAGAGCTTTTAAATACAGAGTATTGTATATATTCAACGATTTGCCCCGTCCGCGAGCATAATGAATGGATACGGGCAAACGGGTCAACACGCCAACAAACATTTTTATGTACGTCACCGGGGATCCCGGATGGAGATGTATTAAAAATCCGTTTGCTTGACGATTTTTTTGAGGAGCAATTTCAAGTTAACGATACTCTGGACGGAATAAAATATTGGCAGGTATTCGACAGAACAACAGAGCAGGAGATACCGCGTGATAAATGGGAATATGATTCCGAAACCGGTGTGGTTACGATCCATTCAACTCCTTTAAGGCAATATACAGTCAGTTTTTTAGCATGGCGTATATGGGAAGAAATCTCAATGTACAACCATGTCACAAACAATTGGGATAAAGAGCATCTGATGCAGCTTAATCCTTACCGTCCGGAAGCATTGGCATACCTAAAAGATTGGATGATGAAGTGGTGTGACGAAAATCCCGATACTAATGTTGTGCGATTTACATCATTATTCTACAATTTTGTATGGATATGGGGTTCAAATGAACGAAACCGCCATTTGTTTACAGACTGGGCAAGCTATGATTTCACTGTCTGTCCCGAAGCACTGGACGATTTTGCCAAAGAGTATGGATATGCTTTGTGTGCAGAGGATTTTGTTCGCGGAGGAAGGTACTTTGCGACGCATCGTGTGCCTGATCAAAAGAAACGGGACTGGATGGAGTTTATAGGAAAATTTGTACGGCGTGCGGGACGCGAGTTGATCGACGCTGTACATGATGCCGGTAAATTGGCATATGTATTTTATGACGATAACTGGGTAGGGCTGGAGCCGTACAACGGACATTTTACAGAGTTTGGATTTGACGGACTGGTGAAATGTGTTTTCTCCGGCTACGAAGCGCGTTTATGTGCGGGAGTACCCGTAGAAACACGTGAGATACGTTTCCATCCTTATCTTTTCCCCGTTGGACTTGGCGGTTTACCAACTTTTGCACCGGGCGGGGAACCGTGCAGGGATGCCCTGTCATATTGGATAAATGTACGGCGGGCGCTCTTACGTGAGAATATAGAACGCTGCGGCTTAGGTGGGTACTTGAGCCTTACAGACGGTTTTCCGATGTTTTTAGAAGCAATGGATATTATTCTGGACGAATTTCGCCGTATATCCGGGTTACATGACAGCGGAGGACCGGTATCACTCAAGCCGCGTGTTGCGATCTTACATGCATGGGGAAAGCTAAGGACCTGGACATTGTCGGGGCATTTCCATGAGACACCCGATCATGTTTTGATACACGTTCTTGAAAGTCTTTCAGGGTTGCCGTTTGATGTGGATTTCATATCCTTCGATGATATTGCTGAAAGTGTACCTGATAACATTGATGTAATAATAAACGCTGGAGCTGCAGAAGACGCCTGGAGCGGCGGCATCTGCTGGAGGGATGCAAAAGTCGTTGACAACCTGACAAAATGGGTAAATGAAGGCGGCGCGTTCATAGGGATCGGAGAACCGTCGGCACTGGAAGGTGGTTTCAGATTCCTGCGAATGTCGCATGTGCTTGGCGTGGATATAGATAATGGTGAGTATACATGCCACGGCAGATGGGAATACGATGTCGATGAGCTGCCCGGGTTGATTCCCGATGGAGTAGACATGCATAGTAATAAAAATGTAATGCTTACCGATGGTACCGCACGTGTGCTAGCTGAGCTTGACAACAGTATTGTGCTCACATCAAATGAGTTCGGCAAGGGTACGGGGCTATATTGCACCGGGTTTAAACATACTCATGCCGCGCCCAGATTACTACAGAACTTGATTTTGTTTGCATCAAAAAACAGCCTGCACCCGGAATATACCACAGATGACGCACTCGTAGAAGCAGCATACTACCCGGACTCAGGAAAACTGGCACTAATAAACAACAGCCAACTGGCACGTATGGCATCATGCACAGTCGGCGGAGTTAAGCATACAGTAGAACTAAAACCATTTGAACTGAAGATACTGGA
>Ga0123353_10019590_pt1 | contig 10063 bp, 6 predicted proteins | sample TergutLab28metaG_3_FD_92763 | JGI IMG/M metagenome (GOLD analysis project Ga0123353, IMG submission 92763) | Labiotermes labralis P3 segment gut microbial communities from Petit-Saut dam, French Guiana - Lab288 P3 | ecosystem: Host-associated > Arthropoda: Insects > Digestive system > Gut ...
ACGGTGAAACTCGGGAGTATAGTAAAGGCTACCGTGCATGCAGTAACCTTTTCAATAAAGGTTCTCCGTGAAATAGTCGACGTTACATGATTCTTATTTTTCATATTCGATTTACAAATGGTAAAAAAAATTACAATACTAATTTATTGTGTGCAAAGATATGTGTTTTTTGTATGCAAATATATTTTTGTAAAAATAATAATACCTTTGCGCAATGAAAATATTTTTTATGGCAGTTGCACTAAGACATTTTGAATACAATTCTATAGATGGTCGTAATTTCGAGGAAATATATCTGAATTATTTTCCTCGTTTACTCCGTTTTGCACATGAATATGTGCAAACAAAGGAGGATGCCGAAAATATTGTACAGGATGTATTTATGACTTTGTGGGAACGGCGCGAAGACTTAAAAATACATATAAGTCTGACGAGTTATCTGTTTATTTTGATCAGGAACCGTTGTATCGATCATCTGCGAAGAAAAAAAAATGCCGAGATAGGAAAGAAGAAAATGCAGGAATGTTTTACCTATGAACAACAAATGAAACTTAATTCGTTGGAAGTATTCGATCATACGCTTTTTTCCGATAGTAATATTGAACAGATCATTACCTGCGCTATTAATTCTTTGCCTCCGAAATGCCGTGAAATATTCATCCTCAATAAAATTGATGGAAAAAAATACAAAGAAATAGCCGAAAAACTGAATATTTCAATTAATACCGTTGAAAATCAGATGAGTGTTGCGCTACGAAAATTGAGAGTACAGTTGAAGGATTATATGCCGATTTTTTTGTTTCTGATATACTTTTAAAACCTTATTCACAATCGTTTATACAAGTTGTAATATCGTCGTCCAATAGAGTTAAACGTTGCAACGTTTTGACTTTTTTATATTCTTTTTAGTGGAAAACTTGCTCACAAACGTTTTTACATTATAGTGTCATAAAAATGAACGAGCAAATAGAAAAATATTTTTTGGGTGAATTGACCACCGCACAAAAGGATGACCTTTTCAAACAAATGGACGGTAAACCGGATATATGTAACGAGTTTACCTGTGTGCAAAATAGTTGGGCTTTGGCTGTTTCAACGAGTACTTCGAGCGATAAGTATAAGGCCCGAAAATACTTGCAAGAGTTCAAAAAACGGCAAAACCGGAAACGAGCACTGGCAATTTTCATCGGTTTAACGAAATATGCGGCTGTTTTTGTTATTGGGATGTTGATTGCGAGAGGAATACTTCACCAACCACAAGCTATAGAAAAACCTGTAATAGCTTATCAAACGCTGACAGTTCCTGCTGGGCATCGCGCCCATCTCACTCTTACCGATGGTACCACTGTGTGGGTTAATGCCCAATCAACGCTGGAATATCCCGGTTTTTTTTCAGGTGAAAAACGTGAACTGACTCTCATTGGTGAAGCTTATTTCAATGTTGCTGCCAACACCGCACAACCATTTATTGTGAAGTCGGGTATTTTCAGAACTCAGGTTACAGGTACACAGTTCAACGTATTTGCCTATCACGATTTCTATGAAGTATCGTTGGTCGAAGGTCAAGTGAAAGTGTACGAAACAGGAACGGTAAAAGACACCGTCGTTCTAAACAGAAACGAAAGAGTTGTTCTAACTGACGGCAAGTTGGAAAAAAAGGTTTTAACCAATATGGATGATCTTCTCTGGAAAGAAGGAATTTTTAGTTTTGATAATGAATTGTTGGCTGATATTATTATCAAGTTGGAATTCTTTTATGGAAAAAAAATAACAGTACTTAATCCTGACATTTTGAAAGTCAGATACACTGGAAAATTCAACCAAAATGACAGAATTGATGAAATTCTCCGAATTTTTCAGAAAATCAAAAAGTTTAATATCTACAAAGACGCTGAAAACAATTTTATATTAAAATAATGTATCATTCTAAATCAATTAAACTATGAATAGAAAAGATTTCATTTCTCGAGTGGGCCTTTTTTGCGCCTCAACATTAGTTGCTCCAACAGTATTGCATGCATCAAACGAACAAGGTGAGTCAAAAGATGCAGATAAAAAAATACGTGTTGGCATTATTGGTTGCGGAAGCGTATCAGGAGTATACCTTCCACATTTAACAAAATCTCCGTATGCAGAAGTTGTAAGTTTATGCGATATTAAACCTGAAAGGGCTGAACGTAGAGCGAAGACTTATAACGTGCAAAATTTCTATCCAAACATCGAAGCCATGCTTGCAGGCGTTCCGTTCGACCTACTGGTAAATCTAACAGACATGCAGGAGCACGGAAAACTCAATCGCCAGGCATTGATGGCTAAAAAGTATGTGTGGAGTGAAAAACCTATGGCCAACACATATTCTGAAGGCCGTGAATTACATGATCTGGCTATCCGGTTGGGTGTTCGTATATGGGGCGCTCCGGCAGTAGTGAATAGTCCACAATTTGCTTATATGTCGCAACAAATTCAAACTAAAAAACTTGGGCGTGTTTCTTCAGCACATGCTCATTATGGACATGAAGGTCCTAACTGGTCAGCCTTTTTCTATGAGAAGGATGGTGGAAGTCTACCCGATCTGGGAGTGTACAATATCGCAACAATGACAGGGCTGTTAGGTCCCGCCAAATCACTTGTAGCCATGGTAAATGTAGTAACGCCTACGCGTAATGTCAGCGACAAGGGACATATACAAGTGATTGCTGAAGATAATGCCATGATTATCATGGAACACCAAAACAATGTGTTATCTCATATACAAAGTGGATTCAATTATTTCGACCCTTATGGACATGCAGGAACAGGGCAGGATCGTCCCACCATATCCATGTGGGGTACTGAAGGTAATATGCACTTGATTGGTTACGATTGGGCTCCATTTGGCGTTGACATTGCAACCAAGGACAACGAAAAGACAAGGCGTGAAGTAACCGACAGTAAGGGGTATGTATGGCAAGAAGGTGCAGCTACCATTTGTGAATACCTGGCAACAGGAAAAGAACCGCTCATCAATGCCGAACATGCTTTACATGTTTTGGAAATTATGGAAGCAGCACGGTTGTCACAAATTGAAGGAAAACGCATTCAATTAAAATCATCATTTAGATGGCCGGTAATAACATAAAACACACAAATCAAAATAATAATAATATTTCACAATTTAATCTCGTAAAGATATGAAAAATGTTTTAAAATGTATTATTCTTCTATTTGTATTTAATTTTCAATTAATTGCATCTGAAATAGATGTTCAAAATACAATTATCAAATTGAATACAAATTACATTTCTATTGGTCAACTGATCAATGAAATTGAAAAACAGACCAGGTATTATGTTATATACAGTAATCAAGAAGTAGATAGTGAGACAAAAGTATATATACAAAATAAATCTGAGAATTTGACATCATGCCTTCAGCAAGCTTTTGAAAAATCAAATATTAGTTTTGAAATTGATAATAATTATATCATTTTAACCAAAAAGAATGTACTGACAAAAGATGTTAATAAGATACAACAAGGAAATAAACAAATAAAAGGAGTGGTGATTGATGTAAACGGCGAATCACTTATTGGAGTAAATGTCTATGAAAAAGGATCAACCACTAATGGAACGTCTACTGACATCAATGGAAATTTTACAATTAACGTGCCAGATGGCAGTACTTTAGTAATATCATATGTGGGATTTATTACACAAGAAATAGTTGTAGATGAAATTGCCAGAGATACCTCATTAACCGTCACATTGATTGAAGATTCCAAAAGTTTGGAAGAAGTTGTTGTTATCGGATACGGTACAATGTCGAAAAAAAATGTATCAGGGTCTGTAACAAATGTGCTTCGCGATGATTTTAATCAAGGCGTATCATTAAGCGCTTCCGACCTGTTACAGGGAAAGGTTGCCGGTTTAGTTATTACGACGAAAGGCGGAGATATTACAGTCTCACCAACCATCAGATTAAGAGGAGTTTCTTCTCTAACCGGTTCAAGTTCGCCTTTTGTTGTTATTGATGGTATTCCGGGTATGGATTTATGGTCAATATCCCCAGAAGATATAGAAACAATCAGCGTATTGAAAGATGCGTCATCATCAGCCATTTACGGATCCCGATCTGCCAGTGGAGTCATATTAATCACTACAAAGAAAGGAAAATACGGACAATCTGTAGTGGAGTATAACGGATATTTTGCAGGCGACTTCATGTCAAAAAGACCGGATTTATTATCTGCCGAAGAGTGGAGATCCTATACTGCCGAAAAAGGTTTAAGTGTTACAGGTATTGATAAAGGCGCAAATACCGATTGGATAAAAGAAATAACAAGAAACGGATTTGCTCACAATCATAATCTTGCCTTATCAGGCGGATTAAGGAATGGAAGTTATCGAATTTCGATGAACTATCTGGATCGCATTGGTATTATGGATGACAATAATTACGAACGATATAATGGTTTGGTGACATTCAATCAAAAAGCTTTGGATGATAGACTCAAAATTACTTTTATGGCTAGTTTGTCCCAATCAGACTATTCACCAGTTGACGGATATAATATTGAACTTGCATATAACATGCCACCGGTATATCCCATCAAAAATGACGACGGCACATGGTTTGTCATCACTGATTTTGCCATGGGAAACCCTGTTCATAATATCGCCATTAATCGTGATCATAATAAGGATAACAGTCTGATGTTGAACATGAAGCTTGAACTTGAGGTTTTCAAGGGGTTTACTGCCGGCGTAAGTCTGTTGAAAAGAAGAGATTCATACGATGGAGCATATTACGCAGGTAAAGAGACTCCTTCCGGAAGAACAACTAATGGCTATGCCAGAAGAAATTCTTCAGTTTCGGACAATGGGCTTATAGAAACGACATTGAATTATTCGCTAAACGTTAATAAGCACAGTATTGATTTATTAGGGGGGTATTCATGGGAAAATAATGACCATCGATCAATGTCGGCTTCAAACCGAAATTTCCTTAGTGACATCTTTGAATATAACAACCTTGCATTAGGAGAAGATATTCAAACAACAGATGTAGGTTCATATAAGAGCAATACAAAATTGATCTCATTTTTTGGCCGTATTGGTTATATTTATAACGAAAAATATATATTTTCAGCGACCCTTAGGAGAGACGGTTCGTCCAAATTTGGCGTCAACAACAAATGGGCTAATTTTCCATCCATTTCAGCCGCATGGCGTATTTCTGACGAATCATTCATGGATGAAATTAGCATGATTGACGAGTTGAAGATTCGCGTCGGTTATGGCGTTGTTGGAAATCAATCCGGTATTGGCGCATATAATTCTATTGCTTTATACGGACGAGGCGACCAGTATTATAACAATGGCGTTTGGCGCAACTCATACCGATATACACAGAACCACAATCCTGACCTTAAATGGGAACAAACCTCATCTTTTAATCCGGGCATTGATTTCGCATTATTCAATAACAGATTAAGCGGTAGTATTGATTATTATATTAAGAACACCAAGGATTTATTATATCGTTATGCTGTTCCTGTGCCTCCGTATTTATACAATAGAATGTTAGCAAATGTTGGAGATATGAGCAATAAAGGTATTGAAATCGTATTGAATGGCGGAATAATAGAACAGAAAGATTTTAATTGGAATGTCTCAGTAAATTTTGCACATAATAAAAATAAAGTTGTCAGGTTATCAAATGATATATATCAAACCGACAGGATTCTTTTAGGTGGTTTACCTGTAGCAAGAGGTGTAGGAAACGTAACTACGCATATTCTTGAAGAGGGACAGGCAGTGGGTACATATTATAATTACAAACACCTCGGAATTAGTGAGGATGGAAATTTTATCATTTGGGATAAAGATGAGAATGGTATCATAAATCCAAACGATTATACCTATCTCGGTTGTGCTCAGCCTAAATTTACTTATGGAATTCAAAATACATTCCGTTATAAGAGATTTGATCTCTCGTTTTTCTTTCGTGGCGTTAACGGTAATAAAGTAATCAATACGCCCAAATTGCAATATGGAACAGACAGATGGTTGCCCGGAATGAATATATTTCGAGAAGCAATGAACAATCCGATAAATAGAGCTTACAGGTTTTCTGATTATTATCTTGAAGATGGTTCATTTCTACGCTTGGACAATGCTGTTGTGGGCTACAGTTTTAATCTGAATAAAACATTAGGCATTAACAAATTTCGACTGTATGTTTCAGGGCAAAATCTTCTGCTAATAACAAAATTCGGAGGTTTAGACCCGGAAATAAGTATGGATGGATTGTCGCCCGGCGCACTGAATACTGCATATATTCCAAGGCCAAGAACACTCACTTTTGGCGTTAATTTAAGTTTTTAACAATTAATAAATAAGTTTTTAGATATGAAAAGAAGTTGTATTTCATTGATTATTGTCGCGGTTTTGACAGGAATGACTATTTCCTGTACCGATTTGGAGGAAAAAGTTTATAGCGAGGTTCGGGTTTCAGAATTTGGAACCTCGTTAGAAGAAGTTGAGGCTTTAATCGGCATTTTATATGCTCCATTGAAATCATACCAGATTGATTGGGATGGTTTTGGCGGTATGGTCGAATTGTCTTCTGATACGTATGAATGTCCGGGATTCAGAGGAGGCGACTGGGGTGAACCCATGTTTCATGACGTCATGTTACACGGGTGGACAGCTGAAAACACTGAATGGGAAAGAGCATATTTTGAGCCGATGTCAGCTATTTCATTGTGCAATCAATTGTATTATATGGTTAGCACAAATGAAATCATTCAAAATGACGCTAAAAGTCAAATACTTGCAGAAATCAGAGGCGTTCGTGCATTTTGGTATTACCTTTTGTGCGACATGTATGGCAATGTACCGATTGTTACAGATTATCTTGACACATCGTTGCCGGCCACTCAATCCAGAGCAAACGTTTTTCGCTTTGTTGTAAAAGAATTAAATGAGATTAAGGACAATTTGAGAAGTGATGTTCCAACACCTGCAAGTTACGGAAAATTCACAAAAGGCGCTGCATACACGCTGCTCGCCAAAATGTATCTCAATGCTATGGTTTGGAATCCTGGTGATGGCACTAAATGGCAAGAATGTATTGACGCATGCGATCAGGTTTTGGATATGCCATATGTCTTGGAAAATAACTGGAAAATTAATTTTGCAGTAAATAACTCGTCTTCTAAAGAAGCTATTTTTTCGGCTATATTTTTAGCCAATGGAACAGGTACGCAAAATGCTATAGCCTATTATTTGCATTATCTGACTAGCCAGGCTCTTGGATTAAACCTTGATTCATGGAACGGTCCTTTTGCAAATCCTGATTACGTCAAAAGTTTTGACCAAGAGGATATAAGATTTGTGGGATCATTTCTCATCGGAGAAATGCGTGATCCAAAAACGGGTGAAATTTTTATCACACAACACGGAAGACCGTTGATACACACCATTGATGTAACCATGCAAGAAATAGGCGAAAATGGTTTAGGCTGGGTTGAACAGGAAGAGGGCGCTCGTATCAATAAATGGGAATATCAGCCCGGGCTCTCGAATACTATGGATAATGATATCCATATATTCAGATTGGCAGAAGTGTTTCTTATGAAAGCCGAAGCAATTTTAAGGAATAACGGGGATGTACAGGAAGCGACAGATTTGGTAAATAGAGTACGGCAAAGAGGATTTCCGAATAATCCTTCAAAACTATACAGCGCTGTAACACTGGAAGACATATACAATGAAAGACGATTTGAATTTGCATTTGAACTCGTCTCTCGTCAGGATATGATTCGTTTTGGCACATTTCTTGCAGCCCGTCCGCCATTTAAACCAAATGAAAGCGACCCGACAAAGTTGTTGTTTCCAATACCTCAAACTGCAATAAATGCGAATAACAGGTTAATACAAAATCCAGGCTATTAAATTAACCTTAATAATAATTTAGTCTTTGTGCGAGTCAGGATATTCTTGATTCGCACAATTTTGCTAAAATATATCTTACAAGTAATGCTTCGCCATATAATTTCCAATATACGATACCCCGCTACCAAATTCAGGTTGTTATATGTGTTTTGTTATGCTTCTTGGTTATCGTGGATACCTTTTTTTGGTTTATATTTGAAAGAACAGAATATGGGTGGCAGTCAAATTGGTTATGTGTCCAGTTTGATTTGGATTGTGATGCTTATTTTTCAACCGCTTTGGGGAATTTTAGCAGACAAATACGGTAGAATATCATGTTTTAAAGTATCAATTATCATTTCGAGTTTATTGTTACTGGCATTTTTTTTTGTTAGTAAGTCGTTAATAGCAATTGTCTTGTGCACGATATTTTGTTCTCTGTTTTTTATTACAATTCAACCTTTGCTGGACACATTGGTACTTGATTACATCAGTAAGGAAAAAACAAAATTAACCTATTCAAGTCTTAGGTTCTGGGGAGCTATTGGAGCATGTATTGGTTCGCAAACAACAAGTATTTTAATGAACAAATTTTCTATAAATTTCATTTTTATAATAGCTGCTTTTTATTTATTGTGTTGTATTCCTTTTACCTTCAAACTCATAGAGCGAAATAACAAAAACTCAATGAAAATGGAATTTAAAAACATAAATACTCTTTTTAGCGATAAAATATTAATGATATTTTTACTTATAATTGTATGTGTTTCAATAACCCAAACTTCAATATGGTATTACATCACAATCTATTTGAAGGATATAGGCGCTTCAGATTATATTGCTGGTTCTGCGATTACAATTGATGCTATCAGTGAATTACCTTTTTACTTTTTGGCTATATTCTTGTTTAGAAGATTTGGCTTGCGTTTTACAATTTTGGTAGCTTTTTTTGTAACATCTGGCCGATTATTGCTTTACGCTCATAATGACTTACCTGTGGCTGTTCTGGCCATTGAGTTATTTCATGGGATCAGTTGGACGTTGATGTGGTTAGCAACTGTTGAATACATAAACTATTTAGTTAAACCAGAATGGAGAGCTACCGGTCAATCACTATTATGGGCTGCATATTACGGCGCTGGACAAATCCTTGGTAATGTCTGGGTTGGATTTTTGTATGAGAACAATTCAATGCAGTTTATATATGGTATTAATGGCGTAATTGTGTTCATACTATCAATTGCAACATGTTTGATTTTCTTTAAAATGAAAAACATGAAAACCAAGCATCTTTTTAGGACTGAAGGAGGATATAGGGTTTAAAACAATATCAAAAGATGAATATAGACAAAAAAAAATTAGTTTTAGGAATTGACATAGGAGGCACAAACATAAAATCAGCGCTTGTTTCGAACGAAGGTAAGATGACGGATTTTTCCTCATGTTCAACCTCAGAATGGGAGAATTCTGGGAACTTTATAAAAAAACTTACAAAGTTTATTCACAAGTTTCAAAGCTACGGTATTGCCGGATGCGGCATAGCTATACCCGGTATGGTGGATATTGAGGGTAATCGTGTAACTATGGCCAATGTTCCCAGCTTAAACGATGTTTATGTCAAGGATGAAATTCAAAATAAATTTCCTGAACTAGACATTATTATTGAAAACGATGCCAACGCAGCAGCTTTTGGCGAATTTTTTAATATGAGAGAAAGCATGACTAATGGTTTACTATTTGTAACTATTGGTACCGGTATTGGTTGTGGTTTGATTCTTGATGGAGTAGTTTTTAAGGGAGGGGCTGGCGGAGCAATGGAGTTGGGGCTAACCTTAACAGATAACAATGAATGTTTAGACGCAGCCATTGGTGTAAAGGGTATTGAACAAATTGTAAAAAAGCTACAAAAAACTCATTACGACGACCATATATCGTATTCGATTTCTGAAATTATCAATTTGGCAAATATGAAAGACAGATTAGCTAACGATGTTATGTTTCAGGCGGGTACAATCTTGGGCAAATCATTAATTAATGTAATATGGCTATTCGATGTGAAGAATATAGCCATAGGAGGTGGGGTAGCAGAAGCATTTCCATCAATTGAAGCGGGTATTAATCACATATTCAAACAATATCTACCAGAA
>Ga0123353_10019592_pt1 | contig 10062 bp, 6 predicted proteins | sample TergutLab28metaG_3_FD_92763 | JGI IMG/M metagenome (GOLD analysis project Ga0123353, IMG submission 92763) | Labiotermes labralis P3 segment gut microbial communities from Petit-Saut dam, French Guiana - Lab288 P3 | ecosystem: Host-associated > Arthropoda: Insects > Digestive system > Gut ...
GTCCCGGAAATGAAATCTGAAAATGAAAAACAGGATATTGTCATATACCGATCCGCCGATGGCAAAGTTAAAGTCGACTGCCGCCTTTCCGCCGAAACGATATGGCTTAGTCAAGCGCAGCTTTCACAACTATTCAGGCGGGATGTAAGCGTTATTTCGAGGCATATAAAAAACATTTTCGTCGAAAGTGAACTGGACACCAAAAGCAATTTGCAAAATGTGCAAATTCCAAATTCTGACAAACCCGTAGCATTTTACTCGCTTGATATGATTCTTGCTGTGGGTTATCGAGTAAAATCCCCACAAGCCACGCAATTCAGGCAGTGGGCGACTGCCATTTTGCATGAATATTTACAAAAGGGTTTCGTGATGAACGACGACTTCTTGAAAAATATGGGCGGCGGTTTATATTGGAAAGAGTTATTGGAGCGTATCCGTGATATCCGCGCTAGTGAAAAAGTGATGTACCGTCAAGTCCTCGACTTGTACGCCACAAGCCTTGATTATAATGCCTCAATGCCGGAAACAATTGAGTTTTTCAAAATTGTACAGAACAAACTGCATTATGCCGTCAGCGGACACACGGCAAGCGAAATTGTGTTTGACCGCGCCAATGCCGAATTGCCTTTTATGGGTTTGACTGTTTTCAAAGGTAAGCGTCCTGTGAAAAGCGAAGTGACCGTTGCGAAAAACTACATGACCGAAAAAGAACTCTTTGCCCTCCGGCGTATGGTTAACGCCTTTTTCGATATGGCGGAGTTGAAAGCGGAAACCCAAGAACCCATGTATATGCGCAACTGGCTCGAAATACTGGATAAATTTACGGGAGACTTCGGTTTTGGTGTGTTAGAAAATGCGGGGAGCGTCGGCCATATAGAAGCTGTGGAAAAAGCCCACCGTGAATACAATACATACAGAGTGCAATTGACTGCTGATTTAACCGATGTGGAAAAAGCTTATTTAGATACTTTACGGGATATGCAAAAGCGGCTGAAGGACGGAGGTGGCGGGGAATGACTCAAAAACTCTCTGATGGTTGATTGTCGGGCGAGTCGCAACACTGCCATTGGAAACGCAAAATGACAAACAAAGTGCGCAATGTAAAGCCAGAAGCGTCTCATGATCGCTTCCAAAACATCATTTTTAAGCGTGACAAAAGCAAAACAGACAATATTTTTGCTTATCCAAGGCATGCAAAATCAAGCCTTGCCTCACTTCTGACAGAGTTATCGCAAGACGACGGGCAATAAGTATGTCGCCGCCTCCCGTTTTGTGGTATTATAGTATTAACGGATCCGGCGTCATGGCCGGAAAAGTATATTTGGGGCGCACACTACATCTTTAGGCGGAATAAGTGAAAGCCCCAAGTTGTCGAAAAGGGACTGCGGCATACACAGCATCGCCATTTGGATGGGGCTGACATCGCCGCAGCCTTTTCTTATACTTGAGTTCACATGTGAGCATATTTTCGCGAGCGTAAACGCATCCATGTTTTGAAGCGACGTGCCTTTTGGCAACGCTTTTCGCAGTTCGACATGATTCTTCTCGCATGAGCCTTTCTGATCGGGGCGATTGGGATCCGCGAAGTAAACCGCGCAGCGGCGGCCGCCTGATTCACAGGACCGTTCCATGCCGGATATGTCATCGAACTCACTGCCTCTGTCCAGAAGCATCAGCCCGAAGAATTCACTGAACCGGCCTTCGCAGCATATTTCAAGCCAGTCGAAAGCCCGTACGACTTCCTCCTTGGTTCCTGATTGAAGCAACAAATATATCTGGAAATGCAGATCTACTCTGTGCAGGCTAAGTATGCGCTTTCGGTCACCTCTTTTGCCCCATACCGTATCCACTTCGGTCGTGATTGCGCGGTCTTCCGAGGGAAGTTCCAGATAATCGTCGTATTCATGACCGGCAAAGAAACCGGATCCGTGAGGCTTTTCTTTTTTTCGCTTTCGCTTCTTGTATTTTACTTTTTTAGCAAGGTCAATGCTCAATATCGGAATCGATTGATTTTCAACGTACCGATAAAAACTACGCTCTGAACAAGGAAGGTCATACGTTTCAAATATGTGATGGATACTCTGTCCTTTCGCCAGGCCTGTACGGACCGTATCCACAAGTATACCCAGTTCTTCTTCCGTGAGATCGATCCCGCAGCGCACCTCCGTAGAACGTCGGCTGCTTTGAGCCTGCGCCGATTCAGCCGAATAGCGGTATCTTCTAAGGGTGCATTTCCCGTAGTGGTCGCAGCCATTGCAGACGAACGGCGCTTTTGTCACTGTCGGGCATTCACGCTTCTCATAATCATCGCAAATATCATGGCACTTTCGAATGATGCAACGCTTACACAGTCTCTTATCGCAGTAGAAATCACAGATGCTTTTTCTCTTGCATGACTTCAGGTACGCGCAGTCTGTCTTGTCCGCGCTCATAGCGCGTGAAAAGCCATCGTCGCGTCTGTTGCGTAGTATTTCTCTGCGTATAGTCGAGACATTGACGCCCGCTTCACGCGCTGTGTATGTGAAAGTTTTCCGATTATCCAATCCTTTTTCAATTAACTTTCTCTTCTCGAAATCAAGGTGTTTCCGAGGCATTGTGTCTATAGTAGCCATATTCTTGCTCCTTTCCGCTACGGGAGGCAGCCTCGAAAACAATAATATCAGATTTCAGCTGATCATGATAGGCATGGCAGCTGTTTAAAAGGAGTCCGCTTCGGCGGACGATTTAAGTGCCGCCCTGTGTATCTTCCCGTGATGATGCGCGCTTACGCAAGCACCATCACCCGCCTAACCCGAAGCCATACACCGGGCGGCTAGAAGGTAAAAAGGCTCACGCCTTTTAAAGAGTTCAGAATTGCGCCATAAAAGCTTAGAGAAAAGGAAGATTTGCTAACGTAAGTCATGATATATGTGGTCGGCAGGCCCAATCCGGAAGAGTGTTTTAAATTACGTGTAAGGGCTGCTGTTGAACTTTACCCGCGACGGGGGGGCAAGTTAAGGTCAGTCTCTACCAGTCCCCCCGCCGAGTAACCTTATAAGCTTGCGTAAGTGTTTTTTCCTTATATGGCAATATCGTTTTGTGGGGTTATCTAAAAATATTACTTTTGTCGAGCAGGGGCCCGCCCCCGCCCTGACAGTCTCGGGATGTTTCGCTCGGTTTTGGAAAACTGAACGCGAACCTGAATTATGACATCGGAAAAGCAACGATTTTCGCTACTGACAGACTTATTGCCTGCTATTTTGCTTTTTGAATGACAATTAACCTTTTTGATTTTTTGACTTTAATATTAAACTTAAATTTATGTATTGACTTTAATAATATTCAATGTTATATTTAATATTATTAAAGGATGGTGATGTAAATGGCTATTGAGATTGTGCCGGAGTGGATGGCAACCCTTGAAGATGAAGACATCGTGTTTATCAAAAAATTTTTACAAGCTTCCGGTTCCTTAAAAGAAATGGCGCGGATATATGACGTTACCTATCCTACTGTACGGCTGCGGCTTGATAAGCTGATTCAAAAAATCCAAATCAGCGAGGACGCGGGAAGCGAGCCGTATGTCGCTTTGATTAAACGTATGGTAATCAACGATAAGATTGATTTCGATACGGCAAAAATTTTGATTTCCGAATACAAAAAGTTGGGAGGAAACGTATAATGGCAAACACCACCATGAACGTATTATTCGTATTGATTTTTCTGCTTGGAATTTTTGCAGGAATCGTGGTATTACAAATATTTTTATCCAAGAAAGAAAGCAAATGGCCGGGCCTTATCTTACCCTGCATTTCGTTCGGTATTTCTGTATTGGCTGTTTTGGGCATCCTCCTCTTTTCCGCCGTAACGGGAACGGGAGCAACGATGGGAACAACACTCATAGTAGACGGGGAGATTGTCGAGCAGATTGAGCATACAGTTACGCAAATCTCCAGCCCGGGTACAGTTATTGCAACGGCTGTATACGTTTTCCTGCTTTATAATATTCCAACGGCTGTCTTAATAGCAATATATGCGGCTTGCAGAGGCAAGCGCAACAGAAAGCGCGCTTTAGAAAAAATGAGTGTACAAGACTTGGAGTAATGCAGAAATGCTTCCCGCAATGTTTTCAATAAGAACGATTCCGTTGAATATGTCGCACATTATATTAAATGAAATGAAAAAATCTCCTTGCATTTTAGTCAAAAACGTGGTACATTTGGGATACAAACGAAAGGAGGTTTTTATTATGGCTAAAGCGGAATTTATAAGGGCAAGAGTAGAGGAAAGCCTGAAAGTCAATACAGAGCTTCTTTTTTCTCGGCTTGGGCTGACCATGACCGACGCGATAACATTATTTTTAACACAGTGTCAACTACAGCAAGGATTACCATTTGAGGTCAAAATACCGAACGAGGAAACCAAGAGAGCGTTAAATGACGCACACGCTGGAGTAAATATGACGAGCTATGCAAATACCGATGAACTATTTAAGGAGCTGGGTATCTAATGCTTAATCCGAAATATAAAGACCACCCGCTCATAGGCAGCTATAAAGGTGATAGAGAATGCCATATCGAGCCGGATTGGTTGTTGATCTATGCAATAATCGAGCGGGATCTGATACTGGTTAGGACAGGAACGCATTCAGACTTATTCAGATAAGTGGAAACTCCCTTCATAAAATGAACCCACCTTGACAGTGGGTTTTCTGTCTTTCTGTATTTGCACGAATTTTAAAGGCATATCAAAGTTCTATCCGTCAGTAGTAAAATGGTAGTAAATTCAGTCTGAATCCTTGCAAATATATTTGTAAATCAAGGGGTTGTTAGATAATCAATATTTTTGGTATAATATATAGGAGTGACAATTTGAAGGGTTCATCCAATATCAGGAGTTAAAAATATACTATGAGCAAAAAGACATTTTTAAAAGGCGCGGCAATTTTAGGAGTTGCGGGATTAATTGTACAAGTTCTCGGAGCTATTTTCAGGATTCCGCTTGCCAACATAATCGGCGATGAAGGCATGGGCTATTACGGTACCGTCTATCCGATATATGTATTTCTTTTAGTGTTTTCCACAAACGGCGCCCCTGCGGCCATTTCAAAGATGGCCTCTGAAAGATTTGCCGTGGACAGGGCGGACGAAGCGCACCGTGTATTTAAGTTGTCTTTTATAGCAATGTTCATATTTGGAATCGTTACATCTTCGGCTCTTTTCTTCGGCGCGGGAAGAATCATTGAAATTGCAGAGGTACACCCGAATTCTTATTATGCAATGATTGCCATTGCACCGGCGCTGCTCCTCATACCCATAATGTCTGTATACAGAGGATATTTTCAAGGGATGCAAAACATGCTGCCTACGGCGCTTTCGCAGTTTACCGAGCAGGCGGTAAGAGTTGCGACGGGGCTTAGCCTTGCAATTATTCTTGTACCCGTGGGGATAGAATATGCGGCGGCAGGAGCTACGCTCGGCACAAGCATCGGGCCTATTGTGGGGATTATCGTCATTATAATCATTTATTATATGAAAAAAAGACAAATCTTTGAAGTGATAGCAGACGTCAAAACGAAAAACGGTGAGAAGGAAAGTCAAAAAAGTATATTAAAAACACTGGCTGTAATTGCAATACCGATTACAATCGGGGTATCGATCTATCCGGTTATGAATTTGGCGGATATGGCTCTGGTTCAGAGCAGGCTGGTATCTGCAAAATTTGACGCGGAGACGGCGAATGCTTTATACGGACAGCTTTCGGGCCTTGCAGGGCCGATTATCAATGTGCCTATGGCGCTTGCGCTGAGTATGGCGCTCAGCATGGTCCCGGCGGTCGCATCGGCAAAGAGCGCAAATGATATTGAATTTTTGAATACAAATATAAAATTGGGGCTTAGGACCTCAATGATTGTCGGAGTGCCCTGCAGCTTCGGCATAATCGCCCTTTCGGAGCCGATTATGAGGCTTCTTTATCCGATGCAGGTAGAAAGCGCTGTCAACGCGGCGGGCGCCCTTGCTATATTAGCGGTGGGAATTATATTTCTTTGTATTGCCCAAACTATGGCGGGCGTGCTACAAGGGCTGGGAAAAATAGGAATTGCGGTGTTTAGCCTGGCCGCCGGATTTGCAGTCAAATGCGTGGCGACATATTATTTGACGCCGCTGCTTAATATCGAGGGTGCGGCAACAGGAAGCGTACTCGGATTTGTAACAGTAGCCGGAATCAGTTTCATTGCAGTCTGCTTTTTGACAAAAATCCGTTTTGATTTTATCCTGTCTATCGTAAAACCTTTGATAGCGGGGCTCGTTATGGCCGCCTTCGTAGTAGCCTCATATAAAGGGCTTTCATTCGTAATCGGCGGACGCCTGGCAACTGTTGCCGCGGTTGCTGTCGGAGCCGCTGTATACGGAATTACGTTAATTAAGATAAAGGCGATCGTTGAAAGCGAGATCATCATGCTTCCTAGAGGCGCAAAACTCGCGGCGCTTTTGAGAAAAATGAAGCTTATATAATAAAATGGCAGAGGAATTTTCTTATGGGCATATCATGGACCGACAAACAGTCTGAAGTAATCGAAACAAGGAACAAGAACATTCTGGTTTCCGCGGCGGCGGGGTCGGGGAAGACAGCCGTACTTGTCGAACGGATTAAACGGCTGATTATTGACGAGCATGTTTCAATTGACGAGATATTGGTCGCGACTTTTACAAACGCCGCGGCAAGCGATATGAAAGAGAAAATAATCAAAGCTTTACAAAAGGCAATTCTGGAAAATCAATCAAATCAAAAGTTCCTGAAAAGCCAATTCGATAAAGTTTATAAAGCAAATATAAGTACCTTCCATTCATTCGCGATTTCTGTGATAAGGAGGTATTTTTACGTTATCAATGTTGACCCTGACTTTAAAATCTGCGATGATGCCGAAAAGACAATTCTGCAAACCGAGGCGCTTGACGAATTGTTTGAAGAAAAGTTCGATTCAGGAGACGAGCAGTTCATTGATTTTTTGACAGCTTATTGCAGCGCTAAATCAGAAAAAAAAGCGAAGGATATGATCCTTTACCTGTATGAAACAGTTCAGGCGCTTCCTGAGCCTTTTGAATGGCTTTCGTGCAAAACCGAACTGCTGAACGGCACGGAGGGGCAGTTATATGAGTATCTGTTTAAATTCATAATTTACGACGTCATAGAAAGCTTTGAGCATGCGCTGGATGCCTTCGAAATAGTTTATGGTATTTTAGAAAGCAACGGCGTCAGGAGCCTTGCGTTAAAAGCTTCAAGAGATATCGATTCAGTAAAAAATATTTTAAGCAGCGCTGAAGCGGGGGACTATGAAGAAATGTCTTCTCAAATCCAAAGCCTCAAATTTGAAGTGTTCAGTGCTGTGAAAGAAGAAAAAGAAGCTCATGGTGCAATCAAAGATCAAGTTAATAAAATCAGGGACAAGGGCAAGAAATACATAAAAGATATTGAAGAAGATTATTTCGGTGCCTCATTTGAAGAAAATGCGGATTTGATAAGGTCTACATATGCAAGCTCGAAAACTTTGATGAACATGGTTCTGGATTTTGACAAGGCTTATAAAGAAAAAAAGAAAGAAAAAACGTTGCTTGATTTTAACGATATTGAGCATTATGCCTTGGAAATACTTAAAGATCCGGACGTCTCAAAGGAGTATAAAAATAAGTTCAAGTATATATTCGTGGATGAGTATCAGGACAGCAATTTGCTTCAGGAAGCCATGGTTAACCTTATAAAGCGTGATGATAACGTATTTATGGTAGGCGACGTCAAGCAGAGCATCTATAAATTCCGTCTGGCGGAGCCTGAAATATTCATTCGGAAGTATGAGGCGTACAAGAGTGCGCATAATGAAAAAGATATAAAGATAGACCTAAGCACGAATTTCAGATGCAAGGGCAATATTATCAATATGGTAAACGAAATTTGCGGGAGGATCATGCCGTATGATGAACATTCAGCGCTGCGCAAAGGGGTTTCATATTCGGGCGGCCTCGATTACCCCGTGCAGCTTCATATCGTTGAGACAAAAGAAATCGAAGACGCGGATATTGACCGGGAAATAAATGAAATGAAAAAGGTTGAGCTTGAGGCGGAAATCGTCTCAAAGCTTATTAAAAACGCCGTAAAAGATGATATTTACGAAGAAGGCAAGGGCGTAAGGCGTACGGAACTTAAAGACATCGTTATACTTATGCGGTCAATAAAAAATTATGGAGACAAATACCATCAGATACTTATGGAAAATAATATCCCCGCGTTTATTGACGACAGCGACGGGTATTTTGATACGATTGAAATAGAGATATTTATGAATCTGCTCAAAGTAATCGACAACAAAAGGCGTGATATACCTCTGCTCAGCGTACTCCATTCAAAAATGATGAATTTTAGCGCGGACGAGCTTGCCGTCATCAGAATAGCAACCAGAGAAGGCCCGTATTACAATGCGTTTGAAAGATACGTAACTTGTGGAGACGATACAGCCTTGCGGGAAAAATGCCGTAATGCTTATGAAAAAATAGAAGAATGGCGCGGCCTCGCGCAGGTAGCGCCGCTCGACGAACTGATATGGAAACTCATGTGGGGCACAGGATATTATATTTACATCGGGGCTTTGCCGAAAGGAGAGCAGCGGCAGGCAAACCTGAGGGCGCTTGTGGACAAATCTCTCAGATATATGAAGATGCGTACGGATGGGTTATATGGGTTTATTCAGTACGCGGAAATACTGAAAAGAAAAGGTGTGCCGACAGGGCAGGCCAACCTTACTTCTGAGGGCGATAACGTCGTAAGAATCAAAACAGTCCATAAAAGCAAAGGGCTTGAATTCCCGGTGGTAATTCTTTCAGGCCTTGGAAAGAGGTTTATGAGCGGCAGGGAGAAAAGCGCGGTTTACATGCATAAAGATGTAGGTATTGCTTTGCCTTTTTATGATCCGGTTCTGAATAAGCAACAAAAAACACTTTTTCAAACTGTAATCGAAAACAAAAATAAAAAAGAAAGCATGGATGAAGAAGCGAGGATTCTGTACGTCGCGCTTACAAGAGCAAAGGACAGGTTGTTTCTGGCCGGAACGGTTCAGGATGAGGAAAAATTGATTGAGAGTTATGAGCTTTCGGGTGCGGCCGGCGTGAAAGGCGCGTCGTGCTATATAGATATGATTGCGCCTGTATTTTTGGAAAAAAATTTACAATACGAAACTCATACAAGGAGTGACGTCTCTATACAGGCAAAAAACAGCGGCTCTTTCAAGGAAGAATTCAAAAAGACACTTACGGGAAGCGCCGGACGAACGGATAAGTCTCCTGAGTCTACGGAAAGAACCGGACAATCGGATCAACCCTCGATGCCGGAGGCCGGAAACAGTCAGTGCGGAGCCCTCGGTGAGATGCAGAAATTGATAAACGACAGATTGTCTTATGAATACGCGGATAAAAAGGCTTTGTCCGCAAAATCCAAGTACTCTGTAAGTGAGTTGGGGAACGTTGAATTTCAGGCAGGCCAGGCAAGCGAACAGGGAAGGGCAACGTTGGCGAGCCCTGCAAGCGGACATAGAAGCGCAACGCTTCCGGCAGGCAGAGAGAAAGCCACGGCGGTTCCGTTATTTATACAAGGTAAAAAGAAGCTGACAGGCGCTGAAATCGGAGCGGCGATTCACGTTGTAATGGAGAAGCTGGATTTCAGAGAGGCTTCAGAGATGTTTGCACTTGGTGAAAGTGAAGGGTATGCGTACTTGTCAAGTCTTATTGAGGAATTGAAGGAAAAGGTAATATTGACGCCTGACGCGGCGGACGCCGTCAATTTGAAGCGCATAGAGATGTTTATAAAGTCAGATATCGGAAGGCGTGCGGCAAAAGCTGATAAAATATATAAAGAAACGCCGTTTAATATAATGAAAGAAATAGATGGGATAGAGACGATCATTCAGGGCGTCATTGATTGTTGGTTTGAAGAAGACGGCGAATACGTAATGATTGATTATAAATCGGGGCATATCACAGGTGATGAGGATATCATGGAGTTTACGAGGCGTTACGAAGGCCAGTTGTCACTGTA
>Ga0123353_10019595_pt1 | contig 10061 bp, 10 predicted proteins | sample TergutLab28metaG_3_FD_92763 | JGI IMG/M metagenome (GOLD analysis project Ga0123353, IMG submission 92763) | Labiotermes labralis P3 segment gut microbial communities from Petit-Saut dam, French Guiana - Lab288 P3 | ecosystem: Host-associated > Arthropoda: Insects > Digestive system > Gut ...
TACTCACGGAATTTTGAATGAGGTTTTTTTGCGGGTTTGGGATCGCCGCCCTTATCACCGCCGATATGTCCGTGTTCGTCTGCCTGACGGGGGCTGTTTGCCGGGGCGGGTTGTATGCTTTGATCCCAAAACTGCTTATGGGGCTTTTTTGACTTCGGGCCAAGTTGGCCCGAAGTTGCCGCCCCATCTGCGGGGTCTGCAAACTGCAAGGAGCTTTTCGGCCTCTGTCGCGGCTTGTTTTTGTTATCATCCATTTTGCGCCGCCTTTATCACGTCCTCCGGCCTTGTTGTCAATAGGTCAAATATTTCGCCGGGCGGGAAACGGTCTACAAACGGAATTGTCGTGCTTCCGTAGAATAGTAAACCCTCGCCCGAATGACTGTGGGAGATAAAGGATAGCTGATGTTCGGATATGCCGAGTTGCTTCGCCAGTATCGCCCGATCCCCGGCGGCCTGTGCCAGTAAGATCATAAAATCGCTGTTTTCAAGGATATTTTCAATCTCACGGCTTGCGAGTAAGTCCTTAACATTTTGCGTCAGGGCCGACGGTATGCACGCTTTTTTCCTCAGCATTTTCCAGACACGGACAAAATAACCAGCACTCAAAGCATCTTGCAACAAAATATGAAATTCATCAAAGTAGCACCATGTCGCTATACCGTTTGAAAAGTTTTTATTTACCGCCTGTGTCACAAGTTCGTTTGTTATGTGCATGGCGATTTTGCGTAGGTTTTCGCCCATGCCCTTTAACACGATACACACCACACGCTTATCAAGGCTGATATTGGTATGATTGTTAAACAGATTGAGCGACCCGGTACAGTACAATTCAAGAGCCGTAGCGATCCGCTTCGCCTCCTGTTCCGGCTGTTCGCATAAAAGCTGATAGAGGTCTTGCAAAAGCGGCATTTTCCCGTCACCGATACCAAGCGCGATTTCACGATACACAAGCCTCACGCAACGGTCAATGACCGTTTTTTCAATGGGCTGTAAGCCGTCTTTCCCGCCTAATATCAATTCGCACAGGGATAAAATAAAGTCCGCTTTCATGGATAAACTGCTATCTTCGTCTGCCGCGCTCATTTGAATATCCATAGGGTTTATGAAATGAGATAGGGAGCTGTCCGGGGCAAGCTCCAATACCTGCCCGTTTAACCGCCGTACCAATGGGGCATATTCCCCCATAGGGTCAACTATGATTATTCGGTCTTTGGTAGTCAAAAAGGCGTTTATCAATTCCCGTTTCGCCGCAAAACTTTTACCGCTTCCCGTTGATCCGAGATACAGGCCGTTTGCTGATTTCAGCTTTTTACGGTCTGCCATAATAATATTGTGAGAAAGAGCGTTCATCCCGTAGTAAAGAGCCTCGCCGCCCATCCTCAATTCCTGTGTCATAAACGGCACAAAGATCGCCGTTGAGCTTGTTGTCATGCCGCGCTGTATTTCAATGCCGTTATAGCCGAGCGGCAGGGATGACATAAAGCCTTGCTCTTGTTGAAAATCCAACCGCTTCAAGAAACAGTTGTATTTTTGAGTGATACCCGATACCGTGAAAATATCGTTTTCAAGCTGTTGCCGTGTCGGGGCTGTGTTTACCACAAGGAATGTCAATAAAAACATTCGCTCGTTCCGGCTTTGCAGATCGGCAAGCAGAGCCGCCGCGTCCTTTGAGAACGTCACCAAGTCCGGGGGCAGTATATCCATGTCATACCCGGCCCGCGCCGCTTTTTTCTGTTCGTCCATTTTCATCTTGTCAATGTCCGTCAGTTTCGTTTTAACCGCTTTTATGGCCTTTATCTGATCCACCGTTTGAATGTGCATGGTCACGGTCATTTCCGCGTCCACTTCCAAAAGCTCCGCAAGGAGCTTGTCGGACAATTCCGATGCCATAATTTGCAGATAGGATGCCGCGCCCCATGTCGGCCCGACACGGAACAGGCGGCTCTGCTTAAAATCAAAGCCGGACGGGGCGATAAAATCCTTTGTCCCCATGCCTGTCTGCGGTATCATACTCCAATCGAACAGGAACGGCTCACGGCCTCCGGGGTGTAGCTGACCGTGTATGACTTCAAGCCGATCACGCCCGGTCATAGAGCGCGACCCCACGCCGAGCCGCTTATAATTTCCCATGATGTCGGCCTCGATCCGTTCAAGCCGTGGCCGCGCCGCTTTCAAACTGTCGGCCTGTACGCCAAACGTGAGGAATTTTGATCGCATAATGCCGTTGTTGCTTTTAGCAACTTGATTTTCTATCACGCCCCTGTATTCGTTCCGTATGCTGTCATCCCTGTCATGTCTTATAGGAATATTTACCTTGTAACGGTTTTCCGGGCGGGATCTGTGATTGATAAATGATTTTTGGCAGGTCAATGTACTGTCAAAGTAATTGAGAAAGGCACAGTAACCGTCAAAAATAGCGGCTTGCGCCTCATTAGACGCGACCGCGTAATTGATGTCGTTGTATTCAATCGTTTTTGTGTAATAATTATCGCTGACACGGCAAACCCCGTCTTTCATCATTTCCCGGTATGGAATGGTCTGCTGTGCCGTCTGCGGGCCGCGCTTTTTAGCGGCGGGCCGCTTTTTTACCGGGGCGGCTTGCGCTGTGCTGTCTGCCGGAACGCGCCCGGCTGACGGGCGGTATTTTGTTTTTTCTTTCAATCGGCTTTACCTCCTTTTTTGATAGATAAGCGTAAAAATTGTTTGTCTTATATGGCCGTGTCCTCGGCCATAGGAACGTGGCGCGGGCTATGTTCCGCAATACCTTTTCAAAGGGAAGTCCGTCACGCTCATACATAGCGAAAAAGAAAAACGGGAGCATGAGAACGATCATTAAAAGCATCGCAAACATATTCCCGATTGCCGAGCGCGTTAATAGGTATGTCGGTATGCCGACCACAGCCGCCGATCCGAAACATATCAACTGCCGCTTTGTTAAGTTAAAGGCCATTTTTGTTTTGATTTTTGATAAATCGTTCGGTACGTTTACATAGGCCAATATTAAAATCCTCCTTTCACACTTCGGGCCAACATGGCCCGAAGTTAAAATTTTATTGTGCTGTCAACTTCGTTTCCCCAAACGTCCCATCCGGGCGGGGATTGCCGGGCGAAAAGCTCCACGCGGGGCAAATCGCCGCAAAGCCGTATAATCCTGTCCCGAATTTCATCCGGCTTTTTGCTGTGCGTTTCAATCGGCGTGTCAATGACCTGCCGCACGTCTGCCGCTACCCGGCGCGGTCTGCCTTTCGTGGCGAGTATGCAAATTTCAGCGTTCGCCCTCGTCCAATGTCCCAAACCGACAAACCATCCGGGGGATTTCTGATTTCTTTTTACCCAAACAAAAGCAACGCTTTTATAGGTAAATCCCCATGACTCGATGACTTCAAAGGCCCACGGCAAGACGGGAAACGTAACCCACATAAAAAGAGCGCAATCCGGGGCGGCAAGCTCCGCAACGGGCAACGCGCATATTTCGGGGATTGTCATACAGGGGTAATGCCTTTCAGCACTTCGCCCCGATCCTTTTTTACTCCATACCCGATACGCCCACGGCGGATCGGCATAAATAATATTGAATTTTTTTGTGTCTATTTTTATTTTCCTCCCTTTCCAACTTCGGGCCAAGTTGGCCCGAAGTCAAAGCGTTATGTTGCTGTCAACTTCATTTCCCCACACGTCCCAACCGGGCGGGGTCTGTCTTGCGAAAAGCTCCACACGGGGCAAATCGCCCATAAGCTGAATGATTTTGTCCCTTGCTTCATCCGGCTTTTTGCTGTGTGCTTCCAAAGGGGAAACAATAAATTGATGTACGCTGTTATCCTGCCGTTTCGGTTTTCCCTTTGTAGCGAAAAGGCATATTTCAGCGTTTGAGCGCGTCCAATAGCCCAAACCGAAAAACCACGTTTTCGCTTTTCTGTTTTGTTTCAGCCATACAAAGGCAACCGTTTTGAAAGTAAAGCCCCACGCCTCGATCACGCGCAGAGCCTCCGGGAGCTTCGGAAATGTCGCCCATAAAAAAAGCGCGCTGTCCTTTTCGGCTATATCAGCCACAGGCAACGCGCATATATCCTCGTTTTTCATGGTAGAGTAATGTTTTTCCGCTACTCCTTGCCCCACCGCTATGTCATACTGCCACGGCGGATCGGCGTAAATGATTTTGTATTTTCCTGTGTTTATATCTTCGTTACCTCCTTTACAGTTCCGCATGACGGGCCGGAGCAGGGGCGTGACGGCTCTGTGCCGTTTCGCGCCCCCGCTGCCGCGCCCTCCAGTATTCCGGGTTATGCTCCCGTATGGAATTATTCATGTTTTCCTCATACGCCGCCTTGTCCTTGATACGGTCAGGGATCGTCCACAGCTTTTTGTCAAGCAATTCCCGGAAAACAACATCCTCCGCATAATCTTCGTTAAAACAAAGATAGCCGTTATGCTGAAAACCGCATTTTCGGGCGGCGGGGGATAATACGGCGGTCATATTGTTTGAAACCATTGTGCCGCCGTGTTCGGGGGTCATAACCATAAACACGCCCGTACAGAGCGTGTCGCAATCCTGTATTTTTCCCCACGGCGTATTTTTGGGCCGTGAAAACAAGCCGGGCGTTTGCCGTGGGCTGTCTTGTTCCATACGCCCGTCAAGATGCTGTTTTATTACACTTTCGTCAATATCCGCTTGCGACAACATAATATCTCTAATGCGCTTATAAATATTTTCATTGATTACTATTGTTGTTTCGCTGTTCGGATCGTTTAACTGATATTCGACAATGGCGGGGTTAAAAAAACGGCTGAAAGACGTTGCCGTTAAAGATTTTCTAAAACTGTTCAGTCTTTTTGTTTCAATCGTTTTCATCCGCGCTCCCCATTGACTTCGGGAAAGATATAATAATTTAACGCTTTCACTATGACCGCTCATTTTTTCCCTTACCCCCTTTTTCCGGGGCAGGGCGGGCGGCGTTATACTTTGCCGCCTGTTTCGCGGCGTCCTCCATTTGTTTATTTATCCCCGGTTTTCTTCCGGCTCTGTCAGCTTCCCAACGGGCTATTTGCTTTTCCATTTCATCGGCTCTGACTAAATCGGCGTGTCCTGTAACCTTGCCATTGCTTATAGTTTGCGGAATAACATACATATCAACGCCGTCAAAAAGCCTTTTCGCGGAAACAATATAATTGTTTTTGCTGTCAGAATACTCCTTGCCGATATACGGGTCATTGTCCGGGTTTTCCTTTATCCTTTCAATCTCACTTTTTCGTTTGACTTTAAGGGGAAGAACATCGGCCAATTTTTCATACATTGCATCAGTAACGGTCATAGGCAGGGCAACGCCCAAAACCTCGCCCGTCTGACTTTTTGCGATTAAGCCGTGAGAATAAACGTCATAAAACCTGTTATCGTCAACAAACAAACGGTTATCAAAGTTTTTCAGAATACTTATAAATCGTTTGTCATACGCAAAATACTGTTTATCGTCCATGAAAAAACAAGCTGTGCAATCTTTCCCCATTTCAACCTCATGCGGTTTTTGGGTTAGCTCAAAAGCTCCTTTGGCGTTTTTCACATAATCCAATATGCGCTTGTTTTCTGTCACGGCGATGTCCGGCGTTCTTCTGCGCTTGTTCACCTGCGCGGTCAGATAGTCAAGCCCCGCCTTATCCGTTTTCATCAGATAATGCCCGTTACTGACATATACCGAGCCGTCTTTTTGTTTTGCGAAAAAAAGTCTATCGCCTTTCACAAAGGTATCAATGACGTTTTTCCGTAGGGGTATAACCGTTGCATATTCTTGACTCACTTGCACACCTCCATTTCCTATGATTTTTACGCCCGGCTATGCAAAAACCGGGCGTACTCAAACCGACATAACCCCTTAATGCTCCGCCGCATTTTTGGCTTTGCCGCTCCTGTCCGGCGGGGGCAGGGCGGCGTTATGCTCCGCCGCCTGTCTTGCGCCGTTCGCATACTGTTCTTTCATAGACGGCTTGACCGTCATATTTTTTGCTTCGGCGGCGCGGGCGTTCAATTTTTCCACCGCCGCGTTATAGCCCTCAAACGCCTTTTGATTCAATGTTTCCCTCAATTCTTCGCCCGTGGTACGAATTGATTTTACAAAAGTGTTTGATTTCGGATCACGGACAGTCGGTTCACCGAGAAAAAGGCCGTTTTCGCCGTTGAACACTTTGAAATTGTCCATCTTAAAGCCGTGATATTCCACCGTAGCCAAACCGATCATTTTACCCTGCGGCTGATTAAGCAACCGCACATCGACATTGATCTCCGATAAATCGGGGGAACGTCTTGCCGCTTCCACACGCATATTTACCGCCTCGTCAACGCTGATATTGAAATTTTTTGCGACATCCGCAATAGGGGCGGTCATCAGAAATTCGGCTTGATCGCTGACTTCCTGCGCCGCGTTTGATTTTGGGTCTAATGCCATAATAAATAACTCCTTTCAGACTTCGGGCCAAGTTGGCCCGAAGTGATATAATTTTTTAGTGCGCTCCGAATATTGCTTTTGACAGGCTCCCCGTCTTAAATAAGGTAAAGCAGAGCAAAACGGTATAGCCCATAACCCGCCATATCGCGCCGAATATGTCACCACCGGCAACGGCAACGGATTGTACCAATACCGCGTAAATCGCTATGCACACCATAATGAGGAAACCTTGAAACGCCACGGCAAGCAAGGTTTTGAGATAGTTTTGTCCCATACTTCCTAATTCCTTATTTACTACCGTAGCAAAGGGGATCGGGGCCATACTTGTTAGCAAGTATATTTCTATCATTCTGCCGTAGGCAATCACGAAAATAACGATATTCAGAGCAACTACCGTGATTTTCACAAGCCCGGATTGAAACCAAAGGCCGAGCAGTTCGCCCGTCCCCATACTCCATAATTGAGCCTCAAGCCCGGCCATCATACCCGGCGTAACGGCTGTATTGTTTCCGATAATACCCGCCGCCTGTTGCACAACGCTATGCGACACGTCAAACACGCCCATAACGATATTGAATACATTTGACAATATCATCACGGCTACAAAGGTTTTGAATATCCACTTGAAAAATATAAACGTGTCTATGTCGTGCAGATTGTTTTTGTCAATAATATAGCTGATTAGCTCATAGCACATAACAAAGGTTAGTATCAGTCCGGCGATGGGCAACACCACCGTTTCGGATAGTGTGCGGATCAGCGAGAACACCCCCGCGTTCCATTGCGAGGGGGATGTTCCCACTTGTGACGCGACCTCCGTGACTTGATTGTTCACGTCATTGAAAAGGCCGCCCAAGTTCGCCATGATACCGTCAACCAACAAGCCCTTGAACCAGTCAGCTATCGCGTCTATTATCCATCCCATGCGGCCACCTTAAAACAGGCCGGACAGCAACGGGACAAGGGTTATACCCAAAAGAATCACGCCGCCCCCCGCCATAAGCTGTTTCATGCCCTGCGATTTCGCGGCGGGGTTATCCGCTCCGTACCCTTCCAAAAGATTTATCACGCCCCACACGGCCAAACCTGCGCCGAGCGCGATGACGAGCGTTTGCAGAGTATCTACTGCGCTACTGAAAAATCCCATAAAATTACCTCCTTGAATTTTGATTTTGAAATAAAAAAAGCCGCCAAACGGCGGCTGACTTCGGGCCAAGTTGGCCCGAAGTTATGAATCGGTCAGCATTTCCGGGTCATCTATATCGTCATAGTTGAAGATGTCCTCGTCCTCTTCTATGTCCGCTTCGTCCCCGGTAACGTCAACCTCATACACGGTGTATTGTTCGTTTGCTTTTACTTTCATACGCCGATTGACGAGCTTCGTCATATCAAAGGCGTTTCGCTTGTCGGCCTCGGCGGTGTACTTGAAATTCGGATGCTTCCTTATATCGTACTTTGGCGATAAAAAAGGATGCAAGCCCCGCAACTGCAAAATACACTTGTCGCCCGGCATTGTCGTGAGTTCGTCCATTGTCATCAGTTCGCGGCCCAACCTTTGAAGATTTTGGCCGTAGCTTTCAGACTGTCCCCGCGTCCGGCTTTCCGTGTATAGGTTTATGCTTTCCTTACCCAACACCTCGGAAATTTCCTTGATCGTGGTATGCTCCCGGCCTCCGAGAAAAATAACCGAGTCCATATTACCTATAATTGTTTCGGCGTTATCCTTATATAAAGCCTTACATTGTGACTGTGCCTGATAGAATAAGCATAAGGAAATTTCCCTGCTTCGGATAACGGCCACCGTTTTTTCCAGTCCCGGCGATTGCCCCGTGTTGGCCGCCTCATCCCAAAGGAAACGCACATGATGGGGCAATCTGCCGCCGTGTACGTTGTCAGCCCGTTCGCATAAAAGATTGAACATTTGCGAAAAGGCGAGGGCAACAATGAAATTATAGGTTGTGTCCGTGTCGCTGATAATAAAGAATGTCGCTGTTTTCCTGTCGCCCGTCCTGTCAAGCTCCATTTCGTCATAGCTCATAATCTCCCGCAGTTCGGAAATGTCAAAGGGCGCAAGCCGCGCCCCGCAAGAAATCAATATACTTTTTGAAGTCTTGCCGCTTGCGAGCTTGTATTTTTTGTATTGCCTAACGGCGAAGTGATCGGGTTTCCGTTTTTCTAACCCCATAAACATATAGTCCACGGCGTTTTTATAGTTTTCGTCATCTTCCCGAACGTCCATCCCGGAAATCATATCAATTAAAGTTATCATATTTTTTTCTTCTTCCGGGGCTTCATACACGATATACGCGACAAGGGCGCAATATAAAAGGGTTTCGGCTTTCGTCCAAAATTCCTCGCCCTCTTTTCCGTCCCCTTTGGTATTCTGTATCAAGCAGTTTACAAACTTCAAAATGTCGCTTTCCGTCTTGACGTAGGCGAGGGGGTTATAGTGCATACTTTTCTTAAAATCAATGCTGTTAAAAACCTTGATTTTATACCCCTCTTTTTCAAGAAAGTATCCGACCTGCCCGACGATCCCGCCCTTTGGATCAACGCACACATACGAGCTATGCCCTTGAAGTAATTGAGGTGTCAACCAAAAGCGGGTTTTTCCGCTTCCACTCGACCCCACTATAAAACAGTTCATATTTCGGGCATTTGCCGGGTTTTTCGGGCGGGTATTCATAGACAGAAATTCCGTCCCGGTCAAAATGACGTTTTTCTTAAAAACAGGGTCTACAAACGGGGTAATGTCTTTTTGCGTTCCCCAACGTGCCGAGCCGTATTCAATATCCTTTCTGAATTTTTTTGCGTTTTTTTTCTTGTAGTAAACGATCAGCCGGATAATAACCGCCCCGGCGATCCCCACGATCCAGTCAAAACCATTCAGCCCCGGCGCGATTGTCCGAAAGGCCGGGCCGATGGTCTTTAATATGCCTGTAAACTTTTCCCCGAAGTTCAAACCCTCCGCTATGCGGTACGCCGTTCCGAGCTTCAAGCAAAACCAAAAGGCGAATACATAAGGGAAATTAGGGATAACGTATTTTTTGATTTTATCTGTCGCCATGTGCCGCCTCCCTTGTCTTTTCGCGTTCCCTCGGTCTTTTCCGGGCGATGTCTGCGGCTTGCCGCATTTGTCCCTTGATAGAGGGATTGCGGTCTTTCCGCATGATCCGCTTTGTATATTCCGCAAGGCATTGAGTGATCGCGTCAGCTTGTCCCGCCTTAAATAAAAGCAGATATTTTTTAGGCCCGGTTTTTCGGAAATGATAATCAACATTCCATTTTCGGGCCACGCGGTCAAACACGCGGGTACTCCCGTCAAGCGGGATCGTATTTGTGTTTACGCCGTGATTCATCAGTTTTGCCGCACTCTGCCGTCCCTGCGGGGTTTGCGATTTGCTGTGCATTTCCTTTATTTGCTGTAAAACGTCTTGAAATGCCTTTGCCATTGTCTTTGCTGTTAATTTCGACGCCGTTAATGATAGGGCTATCGTTCTGCGTTCATCATCTTCAAGTGTTTTTGATAAAATAAAAATGCAGCGAATGGCGTTGAAAAGTGCAGCACCCTGAAAGGGTTAAAAAATGAGCCAGTTACCACACCTAAAAAAATCTGCTATCCTTTGA
>Ga0123353_10019596_pt1 | contig 10061 bp, 6 predicted proteins | sample TergutLab28metaG_3_FD_92763 | JGI IMG/M metagenome (GOLD analysis project Ga0123353, IMG submission 92763) | Labiotermes labralis P3 segment gut microbial communities from Petit-Saut dam, French Guiana - Lab288 P3 | ecosystem: Host-associated > Arthropoda: Insects > Digestive system > Gut ...
GACTGCTAGGACACTTCTGGGGGCTAGACGTCCTTGATCAAGGTCAGGCACTCTGACCACAACGTTTGTCCCAATACCAACTGCTGGAATTCTTGAGTTGGAGAGAGATACCATTTTTTTAGCTTGTTGTTCCTGATCAGATTTTGCACCTTCTCGCTCAATGTTGATTCAATTCTTCCTTATGCAGAGGTTGCAAGTGATTTTCAGTCCGAAACTCTCACTGTCTTCACTGTAACGTCCACAAATAGCATGAACAAACTGGTCACACACTAAACACTTGGGAGCACCTGATGACTCCTCACAAATCGCACAGTAAACTTTTTTGTTGTCTTTCTTATTTACTGTTTCTTCTGAAGTGTCAATGGTTTGATTTTCATCTTCAGCTTTTCTAACCTGTTGGTTGGTCTCTTCCTTGTCTCGACCACTATTCATTCCTGCATTAAAGGGCTGTTCCAGTTCTTCTTCAGTTTCCGTTGAAGAGTACGTCTTCAGTGAGTGGAGAATCCCCAAGTCCAATCCTCTGCACGTTCCAAACATAGCCTCATAAGGGCTTGTCTTGATGCCTGAATGCAGAGCTTGGTTTTTCTTGTTTGGGATAAACCGTAGTCCTTCAGACCCAGTTTTCGTGTTGTTGTCGGACATCCAAGCAACCAGCATATCTCAAACATCTTGGTTGGATCTTTCAACTGATCCTTGACTTTGAGAATGTCTCGGCTTTCCGTGCATGAGCTTCATTCCTGGCCACATATCAGCCAAGTTTTATATTATTTTGTTCGCAAATTCGCGTCCATTGTCGCTCTGCGGTATGACTGGGGCACTGAACATACAAAAGATGTCCATTAGCCGATAAGCCACTTCTAGGCGGTTTTACTCTTCAGGGGACGAAGAATTGTGAACTTGGTCAAATGGTCTTGATAGTTCATAATGAATCGGTAATATCCATATGGTTCAGACTGCATATCAATCAAGTCTACCAGGCACCGAGAATTCGTGTAATGTGAAAGGATTGGACGTAAAACTAATCCCCGTTTCGGTGTCTTTTCCTTCAATTGACACTGCTCACAATGCGCCAAATAAAGGTCTATCAATTGTCAAGTAATGCTGCAATACTTATTTTTCAGTTCAGCTTCCATGACTGAAAGAAAGAAACAAAAATTTAGAAAGGAAAAGATAAAGAGAATGATTTTGTGAATCACAAACAAAAGAGTGTCTTTTACCTCTTGTCCTTTTTTGTCCTATGTTAACAAGTGCTGTTTCCAAGACATCAAACAGCTCCTCCATCTTGCAGTAATAACGAATGTTTGAATCATCATTTTCGCCTGAACCACTTTCAATAAGTTTCTGCATATCACCGATCTTCATGACATCGTATCTTTTAAGACGCTGGTAATGTTTCGAAGTCAGTGGCTGGTTATTCTTTCGCAATATCTGAGCTTCCTTAACTTCCCGTAAAATGTTATCGTAACGCTCATTATCAAGAAACAAGCTCCTATGACTGCTTGCGTCATTCAGCTCCTTCACTTTGTCATTAAAAATCTTCTTCAAACTATCAACAGATATGGCTGTAAAAAACACCAACTTGCAGTTTGATCACTCACTAACTGACTAGACTGACGCTGACCGTTCGGCAGGTTGAAACTTGTCTCACATTGCATCGTGGCTGTAAAAGGTAACGACCACGACAACTTGTGGTATTTTCATGAAGTCTGAAATCGTTGTGGTCATTTCCTTTAACAGCCACGACATGCCTTTCGCATCATGGCATATCTTCACATGCCACAACGCACTGTGGTTGTTCAAAAACAGCCACAACACGAAATTTCGCGTTGTAGCGGTTTCTCAAATGCCACAATGCGTTGTGGTCGTTTTTTCCGCTCAATGAGTGTCTTCGATCTTTGAGCTTAACATATATATAAAACTATATGTAACTAAATCTTGGGTTTAGTTACATATTGGAGGCATAGATACATTAACCAAAAGCTATAGGTATAATCTTGCCATTATGTAAAACAAGACTTACTGAAATTTCTAAGAGAAGCATCAATCATAACTATGTTGGTTAATGTACCATATTTAAAAAAGAATGAACATTTTCTATTTAACAGCAAACATATCCTAATTAAACTCCAAGCTTTTTCTAAGTAAATACGAAGCATTTTCTAATAAATCAGCAAGCATTTTCTCATCAATGCACGAGCATTTTCTGGCCAGTCAGCAATCAATTATAAAAAATCATGAGAATATAATGTAAATAAATAAAATTTTGAATCCAGTTTTCGTATGAAAATACACATACCCCCAGCCTCATCTCAAAAACCATATGTGCTGAAGAAAAACTAAACTCAGATTTGGAATCAGCAGCTCAGACTTTCTCTAATTTACATGTTACTGTGCTTGATGAATTTTCCTTGTACCTCAGAGTTTTTGATAGAATTTTGTTCATGAAGTACCTGTATGAAGTCTCTTGAATTTGATACAAACTGCATATGGTAAAAAAGTATCTTTGCATGAGACTCATGAATGCTGTTGATTCCAAATCAGTTTCCACAAACAAGTTACTATATCTGTTTTATATTTTCCATGTTCTGTGCACTAAGCAGAAAAATGAAATTTTTAAAAAGACCAACAAATGCACTTGAGTGTATGGATATAAGTTTATTATATGGTAACTACTGACATGTTTCAGCCACTCATTTGGCCATCTTCAGGGTGGCAACAGCAAGAATTCAGCCACAATTATACTGTGTTGGAATTAATCAAAAGATAAAAAAAGTAATATAATATTGTTTAAATTCACAGTTAAAAGAGTATCTTATGAATGGGTGTAAAATATTAGAAGATAAAAAGGCTGTTGTACGTGGATTATAAGGCTGTAGATGATGTACAGTACATATAAGATTCCATTTCATCTATGGTGCTACACCCTGTTCTGGGACGTGGCCTCCTTCAGCAGATGCCTCCCTTCTTCTCTGTCTGCTGCTCATCTCCCCATCCTCGTATTCCTAGTTACTGTAATATGTCACTCCAGACGACGTCCTACCAGCTTGTTTGTGCATAGAAAATATGTTTAGTGAATTACTGTCCTGTATTAAAATTGATATGTGTATGTGTGTGTGTGTGTATATATATATAATTATGTTAATGTATTATTAGATACTGTCAAAGTGACATATTGATAAAGGTAGAACGGCAATTCAAGCAAGTACATTCCAGCTTCGTGAACGATGACAAAAATGGTACAGTGAAAATATCCCCTATTTGAATTAACCTATGACATAGAACATCATGCATTTGTGTCATTCCCTACCACTAGGCCTTCTCCAGATACTTAACTTTAGTTCCAGGTAGTTCACTGTACTGTTTATATCATCACTCATCAACCCGGTGTGTACATACATTAACTACCATTCAATATTTCACTTTGTATTGTATTTAAGAACACATTAATATAATTCTTTATATATATATACACACACCTAGGTATGTGTGTATACACACACACACACACACACACACGTGTATCAGTTTTATTGCAGGACTCTAATTCACTACATGTATCTTTTATGCACATCATCCACAGCATTATAATCCATGTACAACAACCTTTCATCTTCTAGCATTTTATACCCATCCATCTTATACTCTTTTCACCATGACTTTAATTAATATTATATGAATTTTTTATATGTGGATCAATTCTGACACATTGTAATAATGGCTGTATTCTTGTTATTGCCACCCTGAAGTGGATGAAACATTCATACACACAAGTGCATGTGTTGGTTCTTTTTTTAAATTATATAAGGAATTATATTTTGTTTTTTGTAACTGAAAATATACTAACATATTTATCATTTTGAGAATTTAGAATAATATGTAAATATGCATAATTGTATATCATATAATGATTACCTTTATAGCATTTTTTCATAATGTACCAACTTGAAGTTTCTTGCATTGGACAGAACATGTGCAAAGAAAAGTGGTAGTACTTCTGTAGGAGACTCATGATGTGTGTTGATCCTAAAATGTAAAGTAAGCTATATTAGAAAATTTACTTTCTACAAACAAGTAACTTTCTTTCATTTACCTCAGCTGATGAAATGCTGTTACAGTGTCGCTGTATAAATAGTTCAATATGTATTGTCTGAAGTTGTGTAACATAACTTCTGGTGCCTTGGAGAATTAATTTGCAAGTCTCACCAGACCCCCAAGATCTGTCTACTCATAGTGAAAAATACATCCTTAAACATCATACATGCTACTTTATTCTAAAATCAAATTTAAACAAATGACAATGGTCTACCTCCCAATTTATGTATATTATGAATAATTTTTATCATTAATTATTTCACAGAATTCTTTTTTATATTGAAGCATGGTTAAATGTGGTCTGTCCAGTGATCAGAGTATTGCTGTTCAGCAGCAGCAGCACTGCATTGTACGGTGGAGAAATGATTGTTACATATTCTCTACTGGCACTGACAACACAGAAATGAAGCTAACATTGTTTGTAGGTTTATAGTTGTTTGAAGTGTACTGGACTGACCATGTGTATTAACCCTTTGGCATTGAATGTTTTAGATCTGTAAAGCACAGTGTGTTGCTCAAAATGCTGAATGTTACACAGTTACAACTGCTGTTAAGCAATGCTTATTTATATGTTAGTCTGCTGCAGATAGACCATTCTTTCAGTACCAGTGACCAAGGGTTAAAAGATACAACCAAGCAATAATTTGGGTAACTATTACACTGAGTGCAGAGAGCTTCGATAATCTATGACTTACTGAAATTGTATATGAATGCATAAATTGTGCACTACTTTTATGATTACTTTATAGACAGCATGTAATTACAACATGCTCCCACTTGTGTAAAAACAGAAAATGACTTCATAAGGGTGATGCCACTGGAAGTAACTGCTCCTAAGACAACAACCTGATGCACTATTGTAAAAATGTATCTACAATTAGTTTACATCTCACTGTAAGGCAGTGATTATCAGACTTTCCTCTCCATGACTCCAAATCTATCACATTAGCCTGGTAACCCAGAAATGTAACATAACATTTAAAAATATGTATTAATTTGGAAGCTTATTACCCATTAGAAGGCTCTGGGTGTGAGATTCTGTGCTTAATCTAGTTCAGATTTTGTTGATGTCTGTTACGTGCAGATAGCACGGCAACATTTCACTGACATTTCAAAGTATCATTTTTTTAAGTTTTCTGGTTGTCAGGATATATCAGATGACAAGTGTATTACTAAACTGTCTTCTGGTTAAACTACAAACTAAATAACATTGAAACTAATAGCCTGAATTTCATTAAACTTGGTGTGGACATCACACCTCTGAACCACTCCCCCTCCTGATACTTTCTAACCTTCTTTGATCTGTAGTACACATGTGGCCACCATGTGAAATAGTGGTGTGGAAGCAACACAAGTGCCATTATAGTTTGTATGGCAACTGATCTTTAAAGAGTACAGAATGTTTTTTAAAAATATAAAGAATATGGTGGCTGCACACGTGGCTGAATCAAAGTTTTCTGGTGCCTTATGTCAAGCATAGGTTTGCTGCCCCCTCACATCAACTACATCTCCAATAATCCTACACTATGATATAAAGCAGATGTAATAACAGACTGTCAGTTTTCTGATAGGCAATATTTAAAGTAGTTTATTCATGTTTCCTTACACTGTCCCCCAAATTATGTGGCCCTAGGTGACTGCCTAGTACACCCAATGGGTTAGACTGGCCATGGCTGCTCAGACTGTCTTGTTGCATGTACGGTAAGTGATCAGTCATTGCAACTCACATCTGTATGATGACTTGTTATGAATACCTCTTTCTAGTAGCACAACTTATTTTAAAATCTATGCTTCTCATCCTTCTGAACAGTAAAATATGCAGTGCCTATGGCGAGTACTATTAACACCTCATTTATAGAAGGGAATGAATTATGATACCATGTTCTGTTCTGTTTCGATCTTCCTTACCCTAGTAGTCTAGTCTTCATTTGCATACAGTACTGATGATCATGCTAAATTGGGGGTAGCCATCAGTGACTCTGACACACATGACACCTAAAAATGACAGTAAGTTATGCTGGCAAACATGACCATGATGTCAGTTACTTACATAACTGGTCATATGAAATTTGAGGCTCTCACAGCAGTGTAAAAGCCTTTTGGGGATGTTCTCCTACATTTGGCAAGTTTTGCCTACACAGCCAAAAAAAAACCCCTCACGATTAGGTTTTATATTAACCATCTGAAACCAAGAGAAAACTATATGTACAACCTGCTGTAACATTAAAAAATGCATTTTGCACAAAAAGTATATCTATTTTGCATAATTCTAAAATTAAAGACCAACTATTTCACCAAAGAGCATTTAACTGATATGTCTGTATAGCAGAGATGGAGTTTATTTTCTTTGAAGGAGATTCTGAGTTTTATATATTATTTTAGACAATGTCAGTGTTCAGGCTTAACCTGTCACCTGCCTCTTACTACAAAGACCCAGGCTGGATCACGGGGCAGTCCACGTGAGATTTGTGGTGAATAAAATGGCAATGGGGCAGGTTTTGTGACTTTGACTTTCTCCTTTCATTGCCACTCACCAATGCTTCGTACTCATTTTCATATTTAAATCTATTCCTAACAGAAAGACACAGGAAAACCTATCCACATTTTAACAAGAGTCGCAAGTTACGGAAGTCAGAAGCATCATTCAAGAAAAACACTATGCGTTTTCCCCTCCTAGTCCTTAGGGTACACCACGGCTTAAGTGGTTTGTTGCTGTTCGCACCATAAAAGTGTGGGTTCAATCCCAGGGCACTCTGAAGATCGCTGTGGAGAAAGTGGAACTGAGACAGACTTTGATTTTTCAGTCAGTGTTAGTACACTAATGCTCCATACCTCACTACTCTTATCAGAAGGTCAAGTGGTTAAACCCTACAAACTTTCCAAGCAATTATCTTTTGGATATCGGATAGCACTTGACGGAAGAATACTTTCAATTTTAATTTTTGACCCTGCCATGGTTCAACAAGTCACCGGCCTCTCACTGCACAGGCTCAAGTTCGATCCCAGGTCAATCCATGTCAGCACTTCGGTGAGGGAAATTGGAGGGAGGTCGAGCTGTTACAGTACTTTCGCTTTTCCCCGTAAGCATCTTTTTACTAATGCTCAGTACTCACTTTCATCTTAATACTCCTCTTACAAGGGCATGCGGGCTTAGCGTGGGAACCATTAAACAAACCAATGCCCTTTCAGATATCGATCAGCATTGGACGGAACAATATTTTCACACAGTTTTTTCGTCAAACTTCAACGGTACCAACTGACTCACTGCGACATAAAAGTATAACCTTAATCAATCAACCCGAGTAAGTTATAGGATACCGCAAACTCACACGATATACGATGTGCGCCTAGTGTTGTTGTGACGCTTTCTGATGTTTGCTCCCCTAAACGCACGTTTTTAACATTACTGCAGTGACTGACAACACTACCTTCGAATAAGGCGACACATTCATGTACACTGAAGCAGCGTCGTCAACGTGACAATAAACAAATATACCATTGATAGTGAGCATACAGCCCCGTCTCTGAGGACAATCATATGCGGATTTGTTAAGGACAGTAAATGGAAAACTTTGTTTGGGCTCTTTACCTTTTAACAAAACTGTCTAATGGAATGGTTTGGTTTCGGCTGTTAATTTTCTGATACGGGCTGTCGACAACTTGCAAAACGAACACAAAATTCCAGCTTATCGGCCCATGAGATTAAGAATACAAACTAAGCAGCGTTACACCCACGGATCATAGTGTACTGCCAACAGTGAACAAGCAAAACATGGAATTTGTGAGGGAAGAGAAGCCAGTTGTAGTAAGATATATTTCGTTTCCTCCACGCAGTTTTGTTTTTTTACATAGCTATTTACAGTCACGAAGGGAGAAAACAGCAATGCATTTCTTACAGATTGTGATTACTCTAATTTCCTAATTTATGAACACCTAGCCCTTACAGAACAGGAAAAGCGCGTTATATAAAATGTGCTGCATGTGGGAAACCTGAAAGTTATGCCAAACATAACCTATACGTCGTATGTCATTCTGTGCAGCTTATTGTATACATGACATGACCGTCACTGTTAATGTCTCTATTAATTACTGCATAATAACGCATGTTTGTTACTTAACCTGTACTAAAACAGTCTGTTGTACAGTAAAAGTAACAAAACAACTTTAAAATCACAGTGTATTAAAATGCTAATAATCCACACGTTACTAATGTTTGAGCCATATGACGAGACCCTTCCGCAGAAATTCGGATACACATTCATTCATTCAGTATTCCAAAGATCGAACAAAGTGGATATAGAACATGTCATAAAAATAACAGGCACAGTAAAAACGAGTCATGACGATAAAATACAGATAATTTTATAAATACTATACATAAGACATCAAGTTTACACAAGGAAATGAGATCAGATCATAGTATACGATCATTGAATACTTACGCAATGTACCATAAGACAAAACCTCAAAACCAGTACCAATATAATAAGAATTTTTGTAATACAATACATGATTCATGACTGAATAAAATATTCTGCCAATGTATAAAATTAATGAGTACAAAAATTGTTTTAGAGCTATTTTAAACTTTTTTTAGGTTACTTGCAACATTCTGAATCTCCATGGGTAAATTATTAAAGATTTTTATCCCCGTGTAATAAGCCTCCTTTTGATATATGGTTTATTTCTTTGTCTAGTGTCTATATTGCAGTTCTCAATGTTTGTTCAGAAAAGGTTTTTGTTTTTAACTACAAACATTAGTAAAGTAGAAATTGTGATGTCAAAGGCAAAATTTTTCATTTCTTAAATAATTTTCTACATGAAACTCTTTCCCACATCCTTCCATAATTCTAATTACATTTTTTTGGGTGAAAAAATTGGTGAACTATGCAACAAGTTTCCCCAGAATATAGTTCCTTAACTCATAGCCAAGTGAAAAAAAGCATGATAGATTATTTTTAATGCCGAGGCATATCTAACTTTGGCCTAGCTTGAAACTTTTGTTACTGTCATACCCTTTAATGTCAATGGAGGTTTCTCTTCCAAACTACCCTTAAATGCACTCATGACCATATGGGACACAGAGGCTGGCATTTCAGAGCTAACAACATTTTCTGGCTGCTTCCAGCTTGGCAAAAATTCTTGCAGTGTTCACTTATTTTAAATGTCGATATCATGAGGGCACACTTAAAATAAAGAGCATTGTTACACCGTATATTAATTAGTATTCTTAAGAATTTCGCATTTATTTGTAGTTCATTTAATTACACTATCAATAACATGACTATTTAGTGTTGATTCAGCAGATGCTCAGTCACCCCATTTTCAGTGGTATACTACATATCCCAAGCAAACTGTGAACTAAAGAAAATGTTCTGAAGATTGCCATGTTCTTATCGTACATTCTACACAAATATTTACTTTAAGAAAAGTACATATTTCTTGAAATTTTATTACATACATAATTTCAGGATCCTAAATTAAATGGCACTGATGTTGCTGCCACCAAATGAACTTGATGGACACCAATGGGAAGACATTCATATCAGATTTATGAAAATTAGGTCATCTGCTTCACAACATGAAAGGATGCACATATATGCATACACACAAGCAGACACATGCACACAATGTGAAACACCTAAATCATAAGTATATAAGCAAGCCCTAATATATGTCTTCATTTCCAGTCAGTGATCATACCCGTCCACAATGGAGAAGCATGGATTGAAGAGTGCTTTGCATCAATACAGCTACAGACAGCTGTGGGACACATCAAACTGGAAATATCTGTGTATGATGATGCCAGCACTGATGAAACTTGGGAGATGTTGCAAGACTGGAGGGATAAACTGAATACTAAAGGTATTGGATTCACAGCCTCCAGGAACCAGTCCCCAGAGCCAAGAGGAGGTAATGTTCAGAGTCTCGAACTATAGTCAACATATTACATGTGATTATTTTTACAA
>Ga0123353_10019597_pt1 | contig 10061 bp, 4 predicted proteins | sample TergutLab28metaG_3_FD_92763 | JGI IMG/M metagenome (GOLD analysis project Ga0123353, IMG submission 92763) | Labiotermes labralis P3 segment gut microbial communities from Petit-Saut dam, French Guiana - Lab288 P3 | ecosystem: Host-associated > Arthropoda: Insects > Digestive system > Gut ...
ATACCAACATGACGTTGATCAGAACAAACTCAAAAAAGGTCTCGACACGGTGGTCGAAAGTTGTGTGAACCTTGTTGGCGTCAATGTCAATACGGCAAGTAAGCATTTGTTGGTGTATGTTTCGGGACTGGGGCCTCAGTTGGCGCAGAATATCATTGATTATCGCAAGGAAAACGGGCCGTTTCCTTCGCGCAAAGCGTTGAAAAATGTTTCCCGCATGGGCGAAAAGTCGTTTGAGCAGTGCGCGGGTTTCCTTCGCATCTCCGACGCTGAAAACCCGTTAGACAACAGCGCCGTACATCCCGAAAGTTACCATATCGTGGAACGAATGGCCGAAGACATGAACGCCACAGTGAACGACCTGCTGAAAAACGAAGCGCTACGCAAACAAATCAAACCCGAAAATTATGTGACCGAAACGGTAGGATTGCCCACGTTGACCGACATCATGAAAGAATTAGCCAAGCCAGGACTTGACCCGCGTTCAAAAGCAAAAGTGTTTCAGTTTGCACAGGATGTACATCGCATGGAAGACCTGCAACCGGGGATGACGTTGCCGGGTATCGTTACCAACATCACCAATTTCGGTTGTTTTGTAGATGTGGGCGTCAAGCAGGATGGATTAGTGCATCTGTCGCAGTTAGCGGAAAGATATGTGAAACACCCGTCGGAAGTGGTAAAACTGAACCAGCACGTTATGGTAAAAGTGCTGGAGGTTGACATCCCACGCAGCAGAATTTCATTCACAATGAAAATAAAATAAATATAGAGATGTAAAATTTCACGTCTCTGCATGATGAAATGAAACATCTTTTAAAAAGAAACGTATAAAGTGAAATAATGTAATAAAACATTTGTTATGTATATTAAAAAATTGTTGGTTCTTGTCACTGTGATGACGTTTGCAGTGTTCAGTTTATGGGGACAGGCAGTACCGTCGGCTGAAGAAAATATTCCGTTTTTGATAACCTTCGGTAATAAGGCGGAGACAATGTGGGGCGATAATGATTTTTCGCAAGTCTGGTTTTTTCTCGTTCCCGAAACGTATAAAGGAATGGTACACATTCGTATTTTCGACCCCGACATTGGCGGCATGAATGACGAATACAACAACGGTTTCGACACCAAGATGCAATATTCAGTATACGGAGGAAAAGGTGCTTATACGCACCCTGACGCAAAAGAAGTCAATCCGAAAAAAAATTTCAAAACAGGAAACCTGTTGGCTACAAGAGTATTTGGCGTCGATCCGCGATTCGACAACAAATGGTTTACCTTTGGACCGTTCAATCCCACCGAAGGCGAATATGATCCGGAATATCGCAGTTATATCTTCAAAGTGATCTGCGAAGGTATTGATGGCGACGACGGTAACATGTACCGTTATTTCATGAGTACTTCGGCCACTGAAAATATTCCCATTGAAGGTGGAAATGCCTTTGCATTCGAATATACCTTCCGTTTGCACGATGATCCCAAACAAGTCTCGCACATTTATCCCTTTGTAGATCACGAAACTGTCAAAATCAAGATGGAAAATTTTGATTGGGATAACGATGGCGTTATCCGTGTAACTTCCGAAGTGAGACGCGAACTGCTGTGTAACGTTTCGGGCGACAATGTATGGGCAAGCACCGAATTTGCCGTTCTGGAAGGAGAAAAAGGAAAATCGCTTGACTTTCAGTTCATCAAATCGCCAAGAGGCGTCAAGAATAACAATGTAGTGATCACCGTTCGCAATCAAAGGGGGGAACTTATGAAGTTCTTCTCTTCACCTATCGGTGGTGTTCCCAAATACAAATATGATATTAAGGTTCGTCAAAAAACCAAAACGGAATGAACACGGCGAAGCCAATAAAAAATCATAAATCAAACGCTGTCAATTATTTAACTCTGTTGTCGGTTTTCGTGGCATTTTTTGTCATGCAAAGTCGCGACGGTGACGCTCAAATTTACAAGTTCCAGCAATTCAAAACCGAAATGGGACTTGGGCTTAACAATCAATTTATATACTCCATTGCACAGGACAAATATGGTTTTGTTTGGTTTGCAACGGGATTGGGACCATGCCGGTATAACGGGTTCAGGTTTTCGTCGCCGGAAGGCAATTTGTCATCCATCAACGTAACTGCCATCTTCAAGGATGACAAGGGAAATCTATGGTTTGGCTACGGTCACGGATTAACTGTAAAATACGACGGTTTCGAGTTTTCCATTGCCGATTCTATCAGTAAAACAGCTATCACACAGATTATTCAGGCTCCCGGAGGAGAAATTCTGGCGGCAACACAAAGCATGGGAATCACACGCATCGGTAAAAAGATTGACCAAATTACGGAAGGTATCGAAGGTGTCATGATCAATGCCATCTGCTTTGCCAGCAACGATAGATTGCTGCTGGGATCAAACGATGGTTTGTACCTGTATCATTACGCCAGCGACCAGCAAAACTTGACGTTCATCGCCAAAGATGATCTTCTGGATTATCTCACAGTGAAAACCATCACACCGAAAGCCGATGGCAGCGGATACTGGGTGGCTACTGAGTACGACGGAGTTTTCTCTGTCGCCATTGAGGGAGAACATTTTTCGTCATTACCCCTTGATATTCCGGAACTTTGGGATGCGCAGGCACAGTCGATTTATGAAGATGAGAAAGGCAACTTATGGATATCCACTTTTGGCGCAGGACTGCTTCGAGTACATCTTGCAAAAGATCTGAGTGTTTTGAAAACAACAGCCTACAATAGCCGCAACGGAATGGGCAGCGACCATGTGAAAGCAGTGTTTTTCGACAACCAGCAAAACCTTTGGGTCGCTACCTACGGAAATGGCGTGGCCTGTATCACCAACGCTGCGTTTTCCTTTTTCGACGCCCTGGAGCCGATTGGTAAAAACGCTACTGCCGTTTTTTCGGAAAATAATACGGAATATTGGATAGCCGGATTGGGAACCATCATCAGGAAAACGACCAAACCCGAACCAAGCACCACCATTCTGGGTCGCGCCAACGGTTTGCCCAACGACAAGATCACACTCCTACGTGCCGACCATAAAGGCGATATGTGGATTGGAACCGAAAAAAGCGGATTGTATAAATTACCCAAAGACACTAAGAATGTTTCAAGGTTCTTCCATGACGAAAATTCATTATCCAATGCCATACAGGGTATTATTTTCGACGACAAGGAATTGTGGATAGCCACACACAACGGCGTATTGATTGTCGATGCGCAAAACGGAAGACTAATTGAGCAATACAGTACATCCGGAGGCGAATTGCCGCATAACAAAATAAACGATATATTAGAGGATTCAAAAAGGAGGATTTGGGTAGCCACCAACAGTAATTCGCTGATCAACATCAGAAATAACCGCAAACTTGTCTTGCCCGACAGAATAGAAACCGAATTTTCGGCCATTACCGAAGACAAATTTGGACGGATTTGGGCAGGAACACTCGGAAAAGGCGTTTATCTTTTTGATGAAGCCCATGATACCACCTACCATTTTACAACCAATGATGGTTTGATGTCAGATTATTGTTATGCCATGACGTACGATGGCAGCGGACGTATATGGATCGGACACCGTATGGGGTTGTCGGGTATCAATGCTCAACGGCTTACAATCAACACGTTTGGGAAAGAAAACGGCATATACGGCGATGTAAATCCTTTGGCCATGACGTTGAATAAAGATGGTGAATTTCTGATCGGAATGACCGACGGAGTGTTGATGTTCGACACCGAATCAGACCAGCCACAAGAACTGACTCCTATGTTGAACCTGATGCAGGTTACCATCAACGATCAGCCATACAGTGTTCATCAACCCCTTGTTTTACCATACAAACGCTATAAAGTACAGTTCGATTTTGTAGGCTTGCAATATGCAAATCCCACATCGGTATCCTATCAATACTTCTTACAGGGCTACGATACGGAATGGACGCCGTTTACCAAATCAACAACAGCCATATTTTCGCGTGTAGTGCAAGGCGAATATCATTTCTGGGTAAAGGCTTGCAACAGCGATAATTGTACTAAGGAAATGATGCTGTTTACCCTCAAGGTACGCAATCCGTTCTACTTGACATGGTGGTTTTTGTTGCTCATGATTGCAACGATTATTGGACTGGGATACATTGTGATCTCCATTCGCGAACGCACCCTCAGAAAACAACAGGAATATCTTGAAAATGAACTGAAAGCCCGTACTAAGGAAGTGCACCGGCAAAAAGAAGAAATCGAAGTCAAAAACCGAGATATTACCGACAGTATCAATTATGCACAGCGGATACAGCTCAGCGTACTGCCTTCCACCAGTACTTTGATGAGACACTGTTCGGACGCCTTTATCTTATACCAGCCACGCGACATTGTCAGCGGCGACTTTTATTGGTTTGAGTTCTTTCCCAAAAACAACCGCTTGTTGATCGTTTGTGCCGACGCCACCGGACATGGCGTGCCGGGAGCTTTCATGTCGCTCATCGGAACCACGCTGATCAAAGACATTGCCATGCGTCGCGATGTAAAATCTCCAGCCGATATTCTCAATTGCTTGGACGGAAACATACAAACGACGCTTAATCAGAACATTGAATCGGAACAGGCAAACGACGGGATGGACATCATTGTCTGTGAAATCAATACCCAAACGTATTTTACCAGAATTGCCTCTGCCATGCGACCCTATATCGTTTTCCAAAATGGAAAGCCCAGCATACACAAATACAATCGTTTATCCATAGGAGGGCAACATCTTGAAAACAAAGAATTTGAAATGGCCGAATTACAACTTTCGAAGGGTGATACTATTTACATGTTTACCGACGGATATGCCGACCAGTTTGGCGGTCCGTCAGGTAAAAAATTAAAATTGAATCGCTTGATGAATATCATCACCGATATCTACAACCGAGATATGAGTGAACAGCACCGTGTCATCAAAGATAATTTCGATCTTTGGAAAGGTTCCGACCTTCAGGTGGATGATGTGTTGATGATTGGCGTAAGATTGTGATCAATCATAAATGATCCTATATACATTGAATGATTTTCCTTTCGCTTGAGCAGAAAGCGTGTTCCCCGTCATTGTCAGATTTTCATCACGCGGAACGGTAGTCATCGGCTCGTCCAATGTATTTTCTTTCTGCATGTCGCCCGTCAGGATAGTGGCGCGTACCGACTGTTTCAGAATCATTCCTTTTGCCGGCAGATCTATACGGATGTTGATATCTCGGCTTGCCGTAGATGTATTGGCCAACTTAACGATGATCTCTTTCTTTTGGGTGTCGATGACAGCGCTGGCATACAGTTGATCGTCGCCGGCTACAACCTGTTTGTTGCGGGTGAGAGACAGTACGTTGGTTCCCTTGTGATGGCTGTAAAGCTGCTGCACATAATAATTTACCGAACGAACCACACGCAGGTTGTCGAACCAAATCAGGTCGGGATTCCATTGCCATGCGTCCACATGCGCCAGCAGCGGCGCGTAGGTGGCTAAGTGTACCACATCGGCGTTGCGCTCCACTCCGGTGAGAAACGCTGCTTCAGCAAGGGCAGATTCAAAGTTGTTCATTTTCACAGGGCGCGTATGAGCAGCATATTCCCCTGCAAAAACTTTCGGGCCTTTGCGATCGTAACTATCGTAACGTTTGGCATTGTCGAGAAACCACTGTGGAGGCATGTAGTAATGTTCGTCCACAAGATCGACTTTCAAGGCTTTCATTTGCGGCCACAGACGGTCAAATTCCTCGCCTTCCGCCGACGGTCCCGACGTACCTACAAGTTTAATTTTGGGGTATTTCGGGCGAATCTGTTTCATAAAAGCATCAAGATAAATGTGATAATCCGGCCCCCACTGTTCGTTGCCGATGGCAAGATATTTCATGTTGAACGGCTCAGGATGTCCCATGTCGGCGCGTACCTTGCCCCACTTGCTGGTAACCGGGCCATTGGCAAATTCAATCAAATCCAAAGCATCGTCAATGTATGGTTGCAGCGAATCGAGCGGAACCACCTGCTCGCGCCCTCTCTGGAACTGACACGAAAAACCGCAACTGATCACCGGAAGCGGTTCGGCGCCAAAATCTTCGGCCAACTGAAAATATTCAAAAAAACCCAATCCATACGACTGGAAATAATCGGGAAAAAACTTGTGCCGAAATTCATAGTTCCAGCGATTTTCGTTCACCGGACGATTTTCCACCTGCCCCACGCTGTTTTTCCACTGGTAGCGGGTAGCCAGATTGTTGCCTTCCACGATGCACCCACCGGGAAAGCGAAACACGCCGGGATTCAGTTCAGCCAGCGCCTGTGCGATGTCCGATCTCATACCGTTTTCGCGATTTTTCCACGTTTTGGCGGGAAACAGCGAAATATGCTCCAGATCGGCTACGCCAACCGTAAGCAGTTTCACGTTGAGGCGGCAATGCGCATCGGTAACTCTGCCAACGATTTCGCCGGTATACTTTTTCCATTCCCTCCCGCTGATTTCGATTTCAACGCGTCCTGCCGGATCGTTTTTGCTGTCGATCAACTCGGCAAGGATACGGTTGGGCGTTTCGCCTTCAGAGCGGGCATAGAACGAAAACCGGTAAGTTTCCTCCTTGCGGATACCGATGCCGCGGAAACCTTCGTTGATAAGTCCGGTACCGGTGAGCAGTTCCCATTTGCCGGTGAGCCGCACATAATTCGGGTTACGCTCAAAAGGGCCGCCATCGCTGCGCACCTCAACCAATCCGTAAGTTCCCCATCCCATCAGCGGCGTGTTGGTAAAGTCGAACGAACGGTTTTTGATCAATTCGGCATACAGGCCGCCATCGGCGCCGAAATTGATGTCCTCGAAAAAGATGCCCCACATGTCGGGTTGTATCACAACGCCCGGCTTTTTTGCATCTACAACTAATTCAACAGGTTGTGCCATCATCGGTCCACACAATAACCAACCAATCCATCCTAATAATAAACGTTTCATATAAAATATTGAATTTAAATTTAGCACTTAAAAGTACAAAGATAATCTATTTTTTAGAATGTTATTGAAAAAAGTATACCTTTGCATAATAAGATAAAAACAGACGTTGCTTGATGATTATGGAATTGCTCAAATATTCGGAAGACCATCCCATGATATTTACTCATGTTTCATTTTGGGTATTTTTCATGGCGCTGTTGTTTGTCTATTCTTTTTTGTACAGAAAGAATAAATTGCGCAATGTATTTTTGTTTATAGTCAGTATTTATTTTTACTACAAATGTGGGGGACATTATTTCGCACTGCTGTTGTGGTCGGTTTTGCTCAACTATGTCGTTGGATTGAGCATTTCAAGATTGAGTATCAGGTTTTTGAAAAAATTGACGCTGATGATCGGGGTAAGTTTCAACCTGATCTTGCTGGGTTATTTCAAATATACGTATTTGTTGATGGAATGGGTCAATCATTTGTTGGGGACGTCCTTCGAGGTGAAAAACTTGCTGGCGGCGTGGAGCAACGATGTAGTCGGCCCTCATTTCGATATTTCAACGATCATCCTTCCGGTGGGCATTTCATTTTTCACGTTTCAAGCCATTAGTTATATTGTTGACGTGTACAGGCAGAAGTCGCCCGTTGTACGCAATATTTTGGATTTTGGGTTTTATCTTGCTTTTTTCCCATCGTTGGTAGCCGGCCCCATTGTACGTGCGGCAGAGTTTGTTCCACAGATGTTTCGAAAATATAAACTGCGTAAGGAAGAAATGGGTCATGCACTTTTTCTGATCAGTTGTGGTCTGTTCAAAAAAATGGCCATTTCAGACTACATTTCCATCAATTTTGTCGATCGTGTGTTCGATCAGCCCCTTTTATATTCAGGTTTCGAAAATCTGATGGCAGTATATGGTTACGCTTTGCAGATTTATTGTGATTTTTCGGGTTATACCGATATTGCCATCGGGTTGGCATTACTGATGGGTTTCAGACTTCCGCCCAATTTCAATTCGCCCTATCAGGCGCACAATATTACCGATTTCTGGCGACGTTGGCATATATCGCTATCGTCGTGGTTGCGCGATTACCTGTATATCCCGCTGGGCGGAAACCGAAAGGGCCGTATCCGAACAAATGTTAATCTGCTGATTACCATGCTGCTGGGCGGATTGTGGCATGGCGCAAACATGCGGTTTATCATCTGGGGAGCGCTGCATGGCGTCGCATTGATGTTGCACAAGTGTTGGACGTATTTTTTCCCATCCAACATGATGAACAAAAAGAAGTTACCATCCTTCTTTGGAGCATTTCTTACTTTCCATTTTGTTACATTTTGTTGGATATTTTTCCGTTCGCCCGACTTACCTGCGGCTTTTACCATGATCGAACGCATTTTTACCGCCACGTCGTTGAGCATGGTTGAGGAAATGATCGCGGGCTATCATTTTGTTTTCGCGATCATGCTGGTTGGTTTCCTGATGCACTGGTGTCCGTCTCAATGGAAGGAATACATGCGCGGATGGTATGTATTGCGGCATCCCGTATGGAAGGCTTTGATGGCAGTTGTTTTATTTTTTGTGATCTATCAAATGAAATCGGCGACGATACAACCGTTTATTTATTTTCAGTTTTGAGAGTGTACAATAAATTTTGATCCTGACAAGTCATTGTGCGGCCAACCTGTCAGACTGCGAAGTTGTTGGCATGGTTGAAACGATCAAAAATGAATAATATTGAAATAAAAATGAATAAATTTAAAAATTTATTAAAATAATTTGCATAATATGAAATATATATTGTATTTTTGCAAAAAATCAAGATCGTGTTACCATGTAATTGTCCAAGTTGTCAATCGCATCTCAAAGTGAAGAGCTTGAAATGCGAAAATTGCCAGACTGAAGTTTCCGGCTTATATGAATTGCCTGCATTGGCGCGTCTTTCAACTGACGACCAGCAGTTTGTCTTGCAATTCGTCAAATGCAGCGGAAGTCTCAAGGATATGGCGAAATATCTGAATTTGAGTTATCCGACAGTACGTAACCTGTTGGATGATATTATTGAAAGAATGAAGAATGAAGAATGAAGAATGAAGAATTACGGAAAGGTAAGAAGAAACTTTTAAATAATAATCAATAAAAAATTAGAAATCATGAAATCATTAGTGTATCATTACAAAAAAGCAATTGCCCTATTTTTGGCAATTTTTATCAGCGGAACATTTTCGCAAGCCCAAGACATCGCAGGGCAGTGGAACAGCGTTTTGAGCGTACAGGGAATAAACCTGCGAATCGTCTTCCATATCAACAAAACCGACGATGGCTACACGTCCACCATGGACAGTCCCGACCAAGGCGCTGCCGGAATACCGGTTGCCACCACAAAATTCGATGGTTCGAAACTGTCGTTAGCGGCTCCAAATCTCGGATTGTTGTACGAAGGCGAATTCAAAACAGATTCCATTGTAGGGACGTTCAAACAAGGTGGACTGTCGGTTCCGATGACCCTGAAAAGAACAGCGGAAGAACCGAAACCTCTCGTCAGACCGCAGGAACCCAAGCCGCCTTTCCCGTATCGCTCGGAAGACGTTACTTTCGAGAACCAAGCGGCAAGTATTACCCTTGCCGGAACGCTGACCATGCCTGCGTCGGGCAACAATTTTACGGCAGTGATACTTATCACGGGCAGCGGTGCTCAGAATCGTGACGAGGAAATCATGGGACACAAACCGTTTCTGGTCATCGCCGATTATCTTACACGACGCGGAATTGCCGTTCTTCGCTACGACGATCGCGGCACGGCGCAATCAACAGGCAATTTCAACGCCGCCACCACCGCCGACTTTGCCACCGATGTCGAAAGCGCCATTGAATATTTGAAAAGCCGTAAGGAAGTTAATCCACGAAAAATAGGATTGATGGGACACAGCGAAGGCGGAGTGATTGCTCCGATGGTTGCAGCGCGGTCGAAAGACGTTGCTTTTATTGTGATGCTTGCCGGCACAGGAATACGCGGCGAGGCATTATTGTTGATGCAAACCGAATTGATAGCAAGAGATTCAGGATTATCCGAAGAGAAAGTTACAAAAAGTA
>Ga0123353_10019599_pt1 | contig 10061 bp, 7 predicted proteins | sample TergutLab28metaG_3_FD_92763 | JGI IMG/M metagenome (GOLD analysis project Ga0123353, IMG submission 92763) | Labiotermes labralis P3 segment gut microbial communities from Petit-Saut dam, French Guiana - Lab288 P3 | ecosystem: Host-associated > Arthropoda: Insects > Digestive system > Gut ...
CCGCATCTGCGGCCGGCGCAAGGCGCTCATCGTGAACCGCGAGGGCAAGAACATCTACCCCGAGGAGATCGAGCAGATTATCGAGCGTTGCCCGCTGGTGCAGGATGTCATCGTGCTGGGCTACCACGGCGCGAGCGAGACGAGCGAGCGCGTGGGCGCAATCCTTGTCCCGAACGCGGAGGCGCTGGAACAGAAGCGCGCGGAAAAGGGCTGGACGACCGACGCGCAAGCGGAGGATTACATCCGTGAGGAGGTTCTCGCGCTGTGCCACAAGCATCTGGCGGACTACAAGCTGCCGCGCAAAATCATCATCCGCCAAGAGGCGCTCGAACGCACGTCAACCATGAAAGTCCGCCGCGTAACCTACGCCGGGACGCTGGACGAGAAACAGGACGCCCAGGAATGCCCAATGTAGGGCCATGCGGCCCGTCTTGTTACGGTTACTGCACCGCCTTGACTTTGAAGAACTTGATGGGGGCGGCTTCGGCTTCGGCCACGAGCTTGACGGTGGCGGCGAGGGTCGTGCGGTTGAGGACCGTGATGTCGAGCGCGGCCTCTTCGTATGCGAGCGCGAAGGGGGCGTTGAGGTCGGTGGTCGTCCAGATCTCGTAGGTGTAGTTGGGGACGCTGATGGCCCGGGCGTCCCATTCGAGGGTTACGTCGGTGCCGTCGAGCGTGATCTGGGTAACGTTCACCCATTCGTAGTCCGGCGGCGGCAGCATACCGATGACGAGGTAGAGGTTGACGACGCTGCCTTGGGTGTTGGCGAGGTTGCGGTAGGTCTCGCCGTATTCGTAGAAGGCACCGGTGATGATGTTGGTGAGGCCGAGGAGGCCCTCCCCCGGCGCGAGGAAGGCGCCGGCCGCGACGCTCGCCCAGCTCAGGCTCCAGTCCTGGCCGTACACGTTGCCGCCCACGTTGTAGTAGGGCGATTCGAAGCTGGGCGACGCGGAGACGCTGATGGCGTAGGTGATGGGCGTCCACAGGGCGGTGAGGACGACGGTGTCGCCCGCGTTGGCGATGTCCGTCGCGATGGTGGCCTCGTTGCCGTACCACAGGCCGCCCGGGACCGCGTTGGTCCAGCCGTTCTGAAGGTAGCCCGTCCTGTAGTAGGTGCTGGCGGGGAGGTTCGTCAGCACGTTGCACGCGAAGATCGCTTCCGGCATGGTGCGCGCGCCGAACCCGTTGTCGAACTGCACGGTGTAGACGACCAGCGGATGGCCGATGCAGATGATCTTGTTGTTGCGCCACCTCGCCGAGAGGTAGGCGAAGTCGCCGGAGAACTTATTCGCGTCGGTGCCGCCGGTGTCCGCCTCCCAACCCGCGCAGTACGCGTGGTAGACATAGATGGTAAGCGTCGAGACCGTGCCGAAGAGGCCGGTGCCGACCGTCGTGGGCTTCGCCCCGAGGAAGGTTACGGAGGGTACCCTGCTCAACGCCTGAAACGCGCCGACGCCGAGGTTGGTTACGCTCGCCGGAATGACGACGTGGTTCGTGAACATGCACCCGTTGAAGGTGTAGCCGCCGATGGACGCGACGGAACTCCCGAACAGCACGGTGCTGTTGCCAGTGTAGGTGCCGCCGAACGCCTGGTCGCTGATGGTTACGACGCTGTCCGGGAAACTCAGCGTCCCCGTGAACCCGGTACACTGGTAGAATGCGGCGTAGCCGATGTTCGTCACGCCGTTTGGAATGGAGAGCGCCCCCTTCAGTCCGTCGCACTGCGCGAAGGCGCGCGCGCCGATGTCCACGAGCGTGTCCGGCAGGACGAGTGCGTTGGCCTTAGCCTTGAAGTCGAATGCGGGCCAGGGGTCGTTCACGTGCCCCGGCGAACTCAGCAGGCTGTTGTTGTTGCCGTGGATGGCGCTGTCGTGATAGTCCCGCGTGCTCGTCATGATGAACCCGTCCTCGATGTCGCCCGTGAAGTCGAGCGTCGTCGCGGCGTCCGGCGCCTTGTCGCAGTTGCCGATTTCGAGGTGCTTCGCCAGGCTGTCGGTGATTTTCACGTTGAAGCCCCAGCCCGCGGCGTTCGTGATGACACCCCGGGCGTTCAGCGCCGAGGGGATGGGGAACGTCTCCCAATACCATACGGGCTGATCGGCCCCCACGGTTGCCGGAAAGGTGGAACCCCCGTTATTGCCCTGTGCCCGTAATTCATCTGCGCTGAAAAGCGCAAACGCGCTGACCGCCAGTGTCCTGACAAATGTGTGCCCGAACGTCTTTTTTCGTGTTCTTCTCATCATCTTCTCCATTTCCCACACAGACCTGTACTTTGTGTTTTTGCGGGACAGTTACCCAGTAACGAGTGATCGTCTCCGGAACCCGTGCACCCACTCACGCTCAGCCAGGCCGACTTGACCTGCGGGCATGACAAAAGTGAGATACAGACGTTGAATATAAATTATCTTAGAGGCCACAGTCAACACAAAATACGCAAGGAAATACAGCTTGGGGTGTCCAACAGGGAGTCCGGGGTTAGAGGTTCGGCGTGCGGAGAATGTAGCAGGGGCCTCCTGAACCTGCGCTGCATTGGCTATTCAAACTTTGGGCTTGCTTTCCTGCCTGATTTTTGCCATGCTTTTTCTCGTTTTTTTGGGGTTTCGGATTGACAAGCAGACAAGAGGAAAGGGAGCATGATGAGCAAGCAAGTGAACAAAGTCGGTATCCTCACAGCGGGGGGGCTCGCACCGTGCCTGAGCTCGGCAATCGGTTATCTTATCGCGGAGTATTCGCGTGTCGCGCCGGATATCGAGATCATCGGGTACGTCAATGGCTACATGGGGCTGCTCAAAGGCAACAGCATTGCGGTTACGCCGGAGGTGCGTGCGAATGCGCTTTTCCTCACGGAGCACGGCGGCAGCCCGATCGGTAACAGCCGCGTGAAGCTCACGAATGTCAAGGACTGTGTGAAGCGTGGTCTGGTGAAGGAGGGCGAGGACCCGCGGAAGGTCGCCGCCGACCAGCTCGTGAAGGATGGCGTGAACGTGCTGCATACCATCGGCGGTGATGACACCAACACCGCCGCCGCGGACCTTGCGGCGTATCTCGCGGCGAACAATTACGGCCTCACGGTTGTCGGTCTCCCCAAGACCATTGACAACGATGTCTATCCCATCCGCCAGAGCCTTGGCGCGTGGACGGCGGCCGACGAGGGCGCGCGGTTCTTCGCCAACATCGTTAAGGAGAATACCGCCAACTCGCGGATGCTGATTATCCATGAGGTCATGGGGCGCAACTGCGGGTGGCTCACGGCGGCGACGGCCGTTGCCTACCGCAAGATGATGGACACGTTCCACTACCTGCCGGCGCTCGGCCTGACGCGCGCACGTGAGGAGGTCCATGCGGTGTACGTCCCCGAAATGGCGTTCGACCCGCAGGCGGAGGCGGAGCGTCTGCGCAAGGTGATGGACGCGAACGACTGCGTGAACATCTTCGTCTCCGAGGGCGCGTGTGTCGAGGCGATTATCCATGAGCTGGAGGCGAAGGGCGAGGAGGTGCCGCGCGATGCGTTCGGGCATCCGCGGCTCGACAAGGTGAATGTGGGCGGTTGGTTCGCGAAGCAGTTCGGCGAGATGCTCGGCGCGGAGAAGACGATGGTGCAGAAGAGCGGTTACTACAGCCGCGCGGCTGCGCCCAACGCGCGGGACAAGGAGCTCATCAACGCCTGTGCGCAGAAAGCGGTCGAATGCGCGCTGGCGGGCATCGGCGGCGTGGTCGGGCAGGATGAGGACAAGGGCGGCGAGTTGCGCGCGTGCGAGTTCCCGCGCATCAAGGGCGGCAAGCCGTTCGACATTGACGCGCCGTGGTTCGATGCGCTACTCGCGGACATCGGGCAGGGCAAGGGCGTTAAGGTTGCTGTTGCGCATGAGGGAAGCTGAAGCCGCACGGCGTGTCCGGCGGCGCGACAAGGTCGCGGTCGGCGATGTCCCGCGCGTCAATCGGGAAGATCCAGCAGTTGGGCGTGCAGCGGTAGTTGTAGATGCGGCAGGAGGAGGTGGAGTCGGCATGAAGCGTGAGCCATCCGCATCGGTTGGCGACCAGGTGGCAGCAGGTCCCGCAGCGTCTGCATTCGCCCGTGCGTGTGGCGCGGTTGTTTCGGATGTGCCGCTGGTTGAAGACGTACAGGAAGAGACGGCGCATGACCCCGCGCCACAGGATGGCCCGTGTGCGGAACGTCCGGGGTGCGCAAGAGGGTGTTGTCTGAGAGTCGCCAGTCATGTCAAAAAAGGATCCGTGAAAGAGGGTATGATAACCGCAGGGCGTTTCCCGGCGCAAGCAAAATGAGAACGCAGGAAAATAATAATACCGAGGACGACATCTTCACCGAGGAGGAGATCGGGGATGGTTTGCTGACCATCATGGTGCCGGCGGATGTGGACAAGCGCGTTGACGCATGGCTATCCGAACAGTTCCCGGTGTTCTCTCGCTCCCGTTTCCAGATGCTCATCCGCGGCCGGTATGTAACGTGCGACGGAGCCTTCATCAAGCCCAGCACGCTGCCGAGGGTCGGCCAACTCATCGAGATCACGTTCCCGCCGCCGATCCCGGCCATCCCCGAGCCCGAGGACATCCCGCTGGACGTTGTTTTTGAAGACGAGCACTGCCTCGTGGTGAACAAGCCGGCCGGGCTGGTGGTCCACCCGGCGGCGGGCCACCCGACCGGCACGCTGGTCAATGCGCTGCTCCACTACTGCCACGACCTGACGGGCATCGGGGGCGTCGAGCGGCCGGGCATCGTCCACCGCCTGGACAAGGACACGTCGGGCCTGATTATCGTCGCGAAGAACGACCCGGCCATGGCGGCGTTCGTCGAGCTCTTTCAGGCGCGGAGCATCTCCAAGCTGTACTGGGCGCTGGTGCACGGTTGCCCCGAGCCGCCGGAGGGGCGCATCGAGAACCAGCTGGCGCGCAAGCCGCGCCAGCGCCGCAAGATGGCGGTGGTCGAGACGTCCGGGCGGACGGCCATCACCAACTATCGCGTTGAGAAAACGTTCGAGGCCACGCGCACGTCCCTGCTCCGATGCCAGATCGAGACCGGCCGCACGCACCAGATCCGCGTCCATATGCGCTCCATCGGCTGCCCCATCCTCGGCGACATCGCCTACGGGCGCTCCTCCGCTGACCGCGCGTTGCCCGTCGTCCCCCGCCGCCAGATGCTCCATGCGGCGCAACTCCGCTTCACCCACCCGCTGACCGGGCAGCCCGTCCATCTCGAGTCCCCGCTCCCCGAGGATTTCGCCACGGTCCTCGCGTCGCTCGAATAAGTAAAATCGTGCTTGCCTCCCGCAGCGGATTCGTGTACGCTGTCTGCATGAAACCCGTTGCCCGAGTGGGCAAGGCAAAGTGTGTTAGGTTGAGGAAAGGAAAGGGCGTTTATGAAGAAGATGATGTCGGCGTTGGTCCTGGCGGTGCCACTGTTGGTGCTGGCGCAAGAGAAGCCGTTGCCAACCGTCTCCGAGCAGGATGCGGCAGCGATGGAGAAACTGATCGGCAGCAAGTTGACCGCGGCCCCGCAGAAGGCGCGCAAGGTGCTGGTGTTCTCGAAGTGCGAGGGCTTCGTGCATGGCGAGGCGATCGTCTATGCGAACAAGGCGCTGGAGATCGCCGCGAAGACCGGGGCGTTCTCCGTTGACTTCACCACGGACTACGCGACGGTAACCGACAAGGAGAACCTGTTCAAGTATGACGCGCTCGTGCTGAACAACACGACCAACCTGAAAACGAAGGAGAACCCCGCGTTCGTGCCGAACCTCGTTGAATTCGTGAAGTCCGGCCGCGGGCTGTGCGCCATCCACGGCGCAGCGGACAACTTCAAGGACAACCTCGAGGCCGCCACGCTGGTCGGAGGCGTGTTTGACGGCCACCCGTGGAACGCGGGCGGCACATGGGCGTTCAAGCTCGACGAGCCCGACAACCCGCTGAACCGTTCGCTCAAAGCCAGCAACCTGAGGTTCAGCGACGAGATCTACCAGCTGAAGGCGCCTTACGACCGCACCAAGCTGCGCGTGCTGGTCTCGCTGGACGTGTCCGACGAGAACACCGCGAAGCAGAACGGCCAGAAACGCGAGGACAAGGATTTCGCGGTCAGCTGGGTGAGCAAGCACGGCGACGGCCGCGTGTTCTACACCACGTTCGCGCACGACAAGCGCTCCTTCCTTGAACCCGCCCGCCTCTGGCACATCCTCGACGCCCTCCAATACACGCTGGGCGACCTGAAGATGGACTAGCGCAGCCTGTTGAGTCTCACAGAAAGCCGAGGACGGATAAGGCCCTTATCCGTCCTCTCTGTTTGACGGGCCCTCACCGCAAGAGCGGGAAGAGGCTGCCGCGGTCGTCCGTCAGGGCGCGGATGTCGCGCACGTCATCCCAGTTCACGGTGCGGCGTTTCCCGGGGGGGCCGGAATAGGGATAGGGAATCGGCTGGCGCGTCATGAACACCCAGATGGAGCCGCAGGTTACGGCGGTGTCCGCGTAGCCGATGGTGCCGTGGGCGTACACGCCCAGGTCGCCCGCAACCGCCTTGCACACGGGCAGCAGGTCAATGTGCCAATTGCTGATATGTACCGCCAGCATCCCCTCCGGCGTGAGGCGGTCGAGGTAAAGCCGGAACGCCTCGCGCGTAACCAGGTGGTACGGCACGGCATCGCCGCTGTACGCGTCAATGACGAGCAGGTCGTAGGGCGGGTCGCCCACCTCGCGCTCCGCCTCCAGCATCCGCCGCGCGTCGCCGTCAATCAGGTGAACCTCGCAGGGCGCATCCGACAGGAACGAGAAGAGCTGCGGGGTTGTCGCGATCTGCATGACCTGCGGGTTAATCTCGAAGAAACGGTAGAGGTCGTTCGTGCGCCCGTATGTCGCCAGCATCCCCGCGCCAAGCCCCACGACCCCGACATTCATCGGCTGCCCCTGCTGGTAGCGCGGGTGCGCGGCGAACGCGCCACCGCCGCCCGTTACGCCGTAATACGCCGTCGGCACGCGCAGATAAGACGCATCGCGCACTTGAAGCCCGTGCGTCGTCTGCCCGCACCACAGGTAATGGAGGGGCAGCAGTTTCCCCGTGCCGAGATTCTCATATTTCCGCGTTACCGCGAGACACCCGTAGAAATTGCGGCACCTGTACAGCAGCGTCGAATTCGTCTGCCGCGCCGTCAGACCCAACAACGCCAAGTAACCCGCGCCAGCCGCCACGCTAACGAGGAGCGGGACAGGATTGTGTCGCGCGCCACCGGACGCAACCGCCCGAGCCTGAATCATCCGCCACGCCAGCAGCACCACGCACACGCACAGGATGAGCGGATATTCGAGGACACGGTTAAAGACCAGCGGCGACACCAGCGAGGCCATCAGGCCACCGGCCGCACCCCCGGCCGCAAGGGCGAGGTAGTAGCGCGAGAGCGACGCCACCGGCGGCCGACGCTCATACAGCCAAGCGTGCAGCACCGTCCCCACCAGCAGCAGCACCGCCACCCCGGCCGCCGCGTTAGGCAGGAAACTCCCCGTGCCCCACTGGCCCCGCGCGAACGCCGCGCCCACGAGCGCCAGCAACGCCCCCGCGCACCACAGCCGCCGCCCATACCCCGCGACCCCCGAGAACCCCAGCACATAACTCAGCAGGAACGCCCCCAGCGTCAGCACCCACACGAACGGCATCGGCGTAACCTCAACCATCAGCGCCGCCGTTACCGCATTCAGCAGAAACGCGCTCACCATCGGGAGCAAGAACCAACACGGCCGCGCAGGCATCCTGATCGGCGGCGGGGAAGCCTGCGGAGCGCGGGCAGGCAGGCCTGCGGTATGCCTCATCAGCACCGCATACACGGCGACCGCCACCGCGAACCCCAGCCACTGCATGGTCAGCGGCACGGACGGCTCCAACACAACCGGATAAAACAGCAACCCCAACAGCGACCCCGCATTCGACACCGCATAGAGCGAATAAACATCCCCCCCGCCTGACTTCGGAACGTCCGCGCTCCCGCATTTGAGAGCTTCTCCCTGCGCGACCCACGTTTGCACCAGCGTCGAACCCGCCGCCAACAGCACATACGGCAGGCCCGCGACCAGCAACACGCAGGACAGCACGCCCAACGTCGGAGAGCCGCTGTTCCCGAACCACGCCTGAAGGCAAGGCCGTGCGAAAATCAATCCGCCTGTCCACACCGCCGCCACACCGAGCCATACGACGTGCAGACGCTTGGCCCGCTGAAAATGATGCGCATAGAAATACCCCGCCAGCAGGAGCGTCTGGTAACACGCAAGGCAAATCATCCACACCGACGCGCTCCCCCCGAACACCGGCAGCAGCGTCCGCCCCACCAGCGGCTGAATCAGGAACAGCAGGAACGAACCGCAGAACACGTTCACCATCGGAACGATTGTGCGAGCAGAGCTGGACCTGTGATGATGACCTATTGTGTCTGTCTTATCCATACCGTCCACGTTAAAACTTTAGAACTCCCGAACTTTAGAACTTTAGAACTCTCGAACTTTAGAACTTCTCCCCCCCGCCCTCTCGGATTCCCACCACAAACAGGTGGCACACCATGCTGTGCAGGTCTTCCGTCATCTCATACATCGGGCATTCAAAATGCAACGAGATGTCGCTCATCTCCTTGAGCTTGCCGCCCGAGAAACCCGACAGCCCGATGACCGTCATGCCCAGGCTCTTCGCCATCTCGACCGCCTTGACGATGTTCGGCGAGTTACCGCTGGACGACACCACCACCGCCACGTCGCCGTTGTCGCCCTGCCCTTTCAACTGCTCCGAAAACACACCCTCGAACGCGATGTCGTTGCCATACGCCAAAATCTTCGCCGCCTGTGAGGACAGCGACAAGATGCGTGGGCGCGGGCCGTTCGGGAACGCGTTCTTCTCGAAATCCGCCGCAAGGTGGTCCGCAATCGCCGCGCTCCCACCGTTCCCCATCACGAAGATACGCCCGCGCCGTGCGCACACCTCGCGCAACACCGCCAACGCCCGTTCCATCGCCTCGACCGGCACACCCTGCGCCGCCGCCGCGAGTTTCTGCGTGTAATCACTCATCACCTGTTTGTCCGACTTTAAGGACTCGTTCTGCATTTCAACCTCCTTTGTTGCATCTGTAACCACCAATTTGTGTAAAGCGTTCTTACACTCGAACACCTTTTCCTCACATTTACGCCGTGACCGACATTTCTTACAAATTGGTTGCGAGAATCGCGCTCCCGTTGTTCTCGCCCAATACTCTGTTCTGTGACAACTAACAAGATTGCCAGTTGCTTTCTCAAACACACAATACACCGCTTTCCCTTTAGCTAACTTTACATCTGGTCTTTTCGCTATGCCGTCTCTAGCTGTTGTCATATCTGCACTCTGTATCTCGACGGGAACGCTTTGATTCTTTACTACCACCTGTTGCGTGAAATCGTGCGTTGTGGGGTGGTCGGGCATGGTTTTATCTTTACTTTCCATATCTTGAAAAACTACAGCCACTTCGCCATCTGTCACAATGGTAAACTTTGCCCCCTTTTTTACACTGACTTTAGCTTCCAATGCTCTCGCCAAAAGAATTTCTGCTGTACGTGAGCCGCACGGGCGAGCCAGTAGGTTGGCATTGTGGCGGTCACGCCAGACAGCGATTGGTAGAAGCCCGAATCGCTCGGCCGTTGGATTGTTACACACTTTAATAGTAAAGGTGTTGCCATGTTCCCACCAATCAGGAGTTGCGACTCCGTGCGCGATACGTATAGTTGGCACGATGACTCTCCCGATGTTGACTTCACGTGGTAACCATACTCCCAACCTTTGCCCTTGCCTTTGCTTGATCTCTTTCATTTTTAACCTTTCGTTTTCAAACACCAATAGCGTGCAACTCCCGTTCGATGAGCGCAAGCGCCACTTGAAATGCGGCAATGCGGCGTTCGAGCAAGGTACGCTGTGACGAAGGGAATTTTGCGGTGTCAATCTTCTCGCACTTGCGTAAGGTTGACAGCAAAGCCCGGTGCGCTTCCTCAAGTTCGTGTTTCGTGAAATCAGGCATTAGCAGTCCTTGCCAAGGGCGAAGCCCTTCTACATACTAGCG
>Ga0123353_10019600_pt1 | contig 10061 bp, 7 predicted proteins | sample TergutLab28metaG_3_FD_92763 | JGI IMG/M metagenome (GOLD analysis project Ga0123353, IMG submission 92763) | Labiotermes labralis P3 segment gut microbial communities from Petit-Saut dam, French Guiana - Lab288 P3 | ecosystem: Host-associated > Arthropoda: Insects > Digestive system > Gut ...
CTCTCCTTTTGAGGGATACTTCCTTTTTGCATGGAATCATCCGGATTTCGCGGCACAATGTCCTTTTTCATATCGTTACTCCTTCTTGAAGTAGGACCAATTCTCATAGCTGAAGTCGCCCGTGCGGATTATCGTGTCCAGGCCCGTGTAGGACGCTATCCACTCATTACAGTAGTCTGCCGAATTATCTGTCAACAATAAAAATGTATACGTACACAACACACTTTGCATATGTCCGTTTTTATAACAGTATCCCAATTTTTCATCTGTCAGCTCTAAATCTTTCACACCGGCCTGTACCTGTTTCTGGATATCCATAAAAATCTGATTGGATTGAGCCGAATTCCATTTTAGTATTTCATATTCCTTGTAGACATCCAAGCTGAACAAACCGAGACACAATACAATCAGAAAACCCGCTTTCCCTTTTGTAAAAAAAACGCGACTGTTTTCTTTGTTGTTTTTCTTTGCCTTCTTTTTGGACTCTTTATATGCCTCCACGTTCGCATGAAGCAATAAAATAACCAAAATCGCGTAGGTAACATAAGGATAAAGCAGCAATCGCCATCCAGCTCCAGGAGAGACCAACATCACTGCCACAGGCAGAAAACACATTGCGCCGTAAAAAACAAAAAGCTTCCATTCTTCGCTTTTCTTTTCGTTTTTTGCTTTTCGTTTTTTTTCCGTTTTTTTCTCTCTATTTTTTCTCCTATAGAATAAATATATGAAACATAAGGGAATGAGTATCATCACAGTCATGAGCGTCACTACAACAAGGCCTCCACCGAACATAGCCCATCTGGAGTTCATCATTGCCACCGGATGGCGGAGAAAAAACCGGATATACTGCACTAGGTCAATCCCATTTTCCGTTTCGAGCCGCACCCGATTCCCGGGGGCAAGCAGCATCCCTGCCGCGCCTGTGGCCGTAGAAAGAAAGCCGGCCACTTGCCACTTGGGTACCCGGTGATCCGTGACATAGCTGTTTAGTATGGTAAACAGGACAACCGCCAATACGCCGAAACAGGCATGCTCATTGGACCAGCCCGCAAAAATTCCAAAAAATGCGAATAGGACTCTATTCATAACTGTGTCCTGCATTTCATTGTGACCCGTAACTGCCATGCGGCAAGGAAGCAGGAACGCCAGGACATAAACTGTTGGCCACAAATAGCTCACTGCTCCCGACAGCCAAAGGCCGGATTCCATCAGCGCGGGAACAAACCAGACTACTATAAAACTGAGAGAAAACAAAAATAAATTCGCTTTTTTCCCATAATTGATATGCAGGTAAATCAGCCAACCCAGCGCAACCAGCATCAATGAATTCAGAATATTGAAAATCCATTTTTCGGCTAACACAAACACCTGTATGAAAGCGCCTGCCCATACCCGGCCGCTCCACTGCATGTAGGCGGGGCGGAATATGCGCAATATTTCACCGAAGTGTTTCAAGGGCTCCATATCCGCCACGGGCGCTTTCTGACCTTTGTATACATAGCTAAAGAATAAATCATCTGCTCCGAGAGGTATTGTATGATTAAATATATAATATATAATCATAAATACAAGAGAAATCAGCACGAAGGGAAGCCATTTCTGCAGCCTTTCCTTTGCTGAGGCAGACTCATTTATAATAGAATTTTCGGTTTGACTCCCTCTTGCTTGAGGGACGGATACCCCAGTTTTGTTTTTTTTCATTGAATCACCTTCTTGAAAAATGACCATTTCTCGTAGCTGAAGTCGCCCGTACGGACTACCGTATCCAACCCGCAATACAAAGCAAGCCACTCATTTCCACGGTCGTTTGGGTCTTCAAATGCCGTCAAATATGAATCTATATACCATACGCTTTTTAAATGTCCATTTGCGTAGCAAGGCCCCAGGAATTCATCCGTTAAGTCCAAATCCCTCACACCGGCCTGTACTTGTTTTTGAATATCAATATAAATTCGGTTCACTTGCGCGGAATTGAATTTCGCGATTTGATATTCCTTGAAAATATCTAAACTCAACAGGCAGAGACAGCATACGAGCAGGAGCCCCATTTTTTGTTTTGTAAAATGAATTCGTTTATCCGGTTCACTGTTTTTCTTCTTTTTTTTGTTATTTTTAAATACCTGTTCTGTTTCCAGAATTGTCCGCAACAGCAGAATAACTGTAATCGCATAGGTAAGATAAGGAAACAAAAACATACGCCAAGCAATTGACGGTGAAATCAGCATCAACATCAAAGAAGAGAGATAGGCCACACCATAAAACACAATCGGCTTCCATGCTTCGTTCTTTTCTTTCTTTCGCCTTCTTTTGGATTTTTCAGTTTTCTTTAAAATACGGTAATACAAAATTGACAGCACTGCCAGTACGAGCAACATGAAAATAACAAGCAATGCCACTGAAAGCATTCCACCAATTTCAGCCAAACTCTTGCGCAGCATCATAACCGGGTTGCGAATCACCATTTGGATGTATCCACTCATCGTGAATCCAATATCCTCCTCGGTGCGCACCCAGTTTCCAGGAGCAAGGAACATAAACGCCGTGCCCGCAATTGTGGAAAGAAAACCTGCGATTTGCCATCTCGGTATGTGCCTGTTCGCCCTATAATTGTTGAGCAATACCACCAGCAAGGCCGCCAGTACGGCAAAACAGACATTTTCGTTGAACGACCCGGCAAAAAAGCCCAAACCCGCAAACAGCAGTGTATTGGCAACTGTGTCCCGCACTTTGCTGCGGTCCAAAAGCGCCATACGGAAGGGCAACAGGAAAGTCAAGATATACGCCGCCGGCCATAAATAGCACAGAGAAGTTGACATCCAAAGGCCCACTTCCGCCAAAGAAGGCATAAACCAAACAAGCAGCAGACTGAGGGAAAACAAAAACAGGTTCGCTTTTTTTTCATAATTCACATGGAAATAGATGAGCCAACCCAGGACGACAAGCATCAGGGAATTCAAAATATCGAAAAGCCATTTCCCTGTCAGTATAAATGCCTGTATCAGGACGGAGGGCCATATCCGGCCACTGTACTGCATGTATAGGATGCGAAGTACCGGCGGTATTTCCCTGAAGTGTTCCAGGGGTTTCGCGTCTGCCGTCACATCCCGGCCCTGATACACATAGCAAAACAAATAATCATCGCTTATCAAAGGGGTAAGGCGATTAAATATATAAAATACAAAAACGAAAGCCAGAGAAATCAATACAAAAGGAAGCCATTGCCGCATCCAGCCTTTTGCTGCGGCATCTGTTTTAGTAATCATATTCCCAGTTGGATCCAACCCTTTTGGGGAAATATTCTCTCCTTGGGGGTTGCGCGGCCCGGTATTGTTTTTCTTCATCGCATTACTCCTTCTTGAAATAGGACCAATTTTCATAGCTGAAATCGCCGGTACGGACAATCGTATCTGAACCAAAATAAAAAGCATTCAACTTGTTGCTGTCATTTTGGGGATCCTCCGTTACGGTTAAAAACATATACATATATAAAATATTTTTTATATGTCCGTTTTTATAGCAACGTCCCAACATTTCATTTGTTAGATCTATGTCTCCCTCGCCAGCTTGTACTTTTTCTTGAATTTCAGAAATAATCTGATTTCTTTGAACAAAATTTATTTTTGCGATTTGACATTCCTTGTAAATGTCCAAACTTACGAAACAAAAACCCAACATCAGCAACAGCACTGCTTTATGCTTTGTAAAGAATATGTGTTTTTCCTGCTTTTGATTATTGTTTCTTTTATTTATGCTTTTATTTTTCTGATATGCCTCTATAATCGCGCGCAACAATAAGTGTATGTAATATAGGGGTGAAAAAGCATGCGCCACCCAGCTACCGGAATAACAAATGCTACCATTAAAGAGGAAAAATATAGCACTCCATAAAAAGCAAGTGGTTTTCCTATTTCGTTCTTCTCTTCTTTTTTTATTTTTCCTTGTTTTTTTTTGGCAGAATACTGTATATGCTTATATATGTATAATAAGCCTGCTAGCACGAGCATCATCAAGATTATGAGCGCTATCAACATATATGCGGGCGAAACATTTGAAAAATTTCTACAACGTGTTCTAAGGGTTTTGCATCCACCGTCAAATAGGGACCGTTATACACATAGCTAAATACAATGTCATCGGCAATCAAGGCCGTGCGGTGGTTGAATGTATAATATATAATAAAGAAAGCAAGGGAAATCAACACAAAGGGAAGCCATTTTAACAGCCGTTCCCTTGTTGTGACAGTTATTTTTCGCGGCGTTTCCTCCGGTTTTTTCGAGGTCGTATTTTTTTTCATTTAATCATTCACCGCTTCCTCCGTCTGCTTCCTCTCCGCAATTTCTGCCTTCATGCGCTTATGGTCTTTCCCCGTAATGGGGTAGAAGCTCAGCGGAATCATCATCAGCAGGTAACCGGCAATCGGAACCAAAGTATACAGCGCGAACAGGGCGAATTTTGCCCCGTCCGGCTGCTCGACCGGAATCGTGTTTTCGTGGGTCACATAGTTGGCGAGGCCCAGGATGAACAGCCCAATGGCGGAGGAGGCCGAATTCGTCAGCTTTCCGGTGAAGGACATCAGTGAAAGCATAACGCCTTCCGCGCGCTGCCCGGTTTTCCACTCCACGTAGTCCACCGTCTCCGCCTCCATCTCCTTGCCGCAGAGATTTTTGAATTCCAGCGGAATGGAGCTTGCCGCTAAGATCACAATAAGGCCTATCACCACGCCCCAGGACACCGCCTGGGTGGAGGACTTGTTAACCAAAGCGTTCCGGAACACAACAAAAAATACCAGATGGACGGCGGCCGCGATCAGGCAGCAGCCAATATAGATTTTTTTGAAGTCCGTCTTCTCACCCAGCTTCTCCGCCAGCTTCGGCACAAAAATACCGGCGATAAACGGCGCGGGCGCCGCCCCAAGGGCCAGGGGCAGAATAAATTTACTGTCGCCCAGCAGATCCACCGCGAAATACATGCCCACGCCCGAGGGAACTGTCACAAGCAAAAACATCAAATTCGATATAAACAGCATAAACAGGGGCCGGTTCTGCAGCAGCAGCCGCAGGCACTCCTTCACCGTGGGCGACTCGTCACTGTGTTCAGCCCGTTCCTTCGTATTGCGGAAGGTAAAGCGCGTCAGTATGATCATACCCGCCGCGGATATGATGGAAGCGATCAAATACGCTGGCGCGGTGTTTTCTTTAAAATACGGAATGGCCAGCGCAATGGCGACAAAACCGGCGGGCAGCGCGCCCAAAATCGCGCGGATGATGGAACTGAACCCGAAGAGCTTCGTGCGCTCAATGCCGTTCGGCGTAATAGAGAAAGCCAGCGCGCCCATGGGGATATCAAATGCCGTGTAGGCCATGTCCCAGCCGACGAAGCCGATCAGCGTATAGACCAGCTTCAGCCAATAGGGGAAATCAGACCTGCCCGTAAAAAACATCACCGTAAAAAAAGCACAGGCAAAGGGCGCGTAGAGGATATAGGGCCGCATTTTTCCGTGCTTGGAGCGCGTCTTATCCACCAGCACGCCCAGCATGACGTCGTTCACCGCGTCCCACAGGCCGCACCAGAAGCGGATATTCGCGGCCACCTCCATGGGAATGGACAGTATGTTCGACAGAAAGTAGTTCACGTTGCCCATCATGGAGGTACCCATGCCCTGGGCGCCGCGGCCCACCGCGTAGGAGATGGTCTCCTTCCAGGTCAGGTAGGTGGGTTCCCCCACATCGCCCTTGATGATTTTGTTGTTCAAGCGTTCCTTGATTGTCAATGTCTGTCCCCTCTTTTTCGTTGTGATAAGTAATTGCCTGCTTTTTTGTATTATACAACAATTCTTTTCAGGAAGCAAACAACTTTTTCATAAAAAGAAGAATCACCGCCAGCACACTTGCCAGGACGTTCGCGGCCACATAGGCCCACCACACGCCGCTCAGGCCGAAGAATTGGGACAGCAGGAACACGGCGGGAATCAAGAACACTAAATTCGAAGCATACATGATAAAGGCCCACAGCTTTTGACCGATGGCCTGCAGGGCCGCCCCGGCAAAGAGGGGCAACGGCATCCACACGAGGGACAGCGCTATCACACGCAGGCTGCTCACGCCGAGGGCGATGATTTCCCCGTTGTTCGTAAAAATGCGCATGAACTGTTCCGGTATAATCTGGGCCAACAGCAAAGCGGCTATCGCGTAGACAAAACTGATCCACAGGCAAAACGTGACCGTCTTTTTGACCCGCTTTTTGTTGCCCACACCGTAGTTGTAGCCCACAATGGGGGCCAGCGCCTGGGTAATCGCGGTGAAAGGCACAATCGCGAAGGTCACGATTTTGCTGATATAGGCAAAGGTGGTGATGCCGGGCGTTCCCCCGACGGAGCGGAGCACATTGTTCAGCAGGGCCGACATGATTGAAAGACTTCCCATTTGCACCAAGGAGGGCAAACCGATTGCCAACACCTCACCGACGCGTTTCAGCCGGACCCGCGCACCTTTGAATTTCTGGACGCTGAAGCGCTTGAAGAACAGCATACTCATGCAGAAGCTGGCGAACTGGCACAGTACGGTGGACAGGGCAGAGCCCGGCACACCCCAGCCCAAGCCGAAAATGAAGATAATATCCAGGATAATATTGATGGAAATCGGGATGACCCAGATGAGCAGGCCGTAGAGCATCTTACCTTCCGCGCGGATGATGCTGGAAAACCCGGTGGAAAACACATTCCCCGCGAGGATAATGATAAAATATTGTTTGGCGTACTGCTGCAGCTCCCCTGTCGTGCCCAGCGCGCTGAGCAGCGGATTGAGGAATAGAAAGCCGAGAACGGTCGTTATCACGGCCGAACCGTAGAATATTACCATCGCGTTCAGCGTGACCTCTCCCGCCTCGCCGTGTTTGCCCTCGCCAAGCTTTCGGGACACGATGGAGGCCGCGCCGCCCCCCACAGCGGTGGAGATGGCGGCCTGCAGCACGACAAAGGGGAACACGATGGAGACGCCGCCCATGGCATCGTCCCCCACGCCCCAGCTGACGAACAGGGCGTCCAGAAGCGTGTAGACGGAACTCAGCAGCAACGCGATTAAGGTCGTCCCCGAGAAGCGCAGCACCAGGGAAGGGATATTGTCTTCCCCCAACGCTTCTACTTTGGAGGATTTTTCTGTCTTTACGCGTGCCATTATGCGGACTCCAATACTTTAAAGGCGCTGGGGAAGAGCCACATACAGGCCCCCACGTTGCGCCACCAGCCAAAATGGCGCCGCGAATAGCGGAAATACTTTTCCGTCTCCATAATCAGTCCGATGTAGGCCTGCGCGGCGGCGTAGCGGATACTTTCCTCCTTCGTCGCGAGGACCGGCTGCTCCGCGGCGGCGTTGTAGGCCGCTAAGCTGTCCTTTTTTTCCGCGAAGGGTTTCATCATTTCCAGGCAGACGAAATCACATATCCTGTCTCCCCAAAAGCTTCTTTCCGGGTCAATCCAGGCGTATTGCAAGACGCCGTTTGCCCGCTTCGCGACAATATTGCCGCTGTGGAGGTCAAAATTAACCATACAGCTTTCGGCCTGCTGCAGAACGGCTTGATGCCGGTCAATATAAGCCAGCAGCTTGAGCCCGTTTGGGGACTGCTTGCCCTTTCGCGCGCAATCGTCGATACAGGCCTGGGTCATAGCCCGGATTGCCTGGTACCAGTCGTCATACAGCGCATTTTGGATGTAGCCGAATTTGTCGTTTTTGATTTTATGAATCTGCGCCGCCATCTGCGCCAGCTGTGTGTTCGAGTCCTGTTTTTCGTCCGGCGTCAGCTTCATGGTATTCAACGGTTGCCCAGGCAATTTCTCCATGATAAAATACTCCGCCGGAATTTGTTTCTTCTCTAGATCCGAGGCGAAAATTTTCGGTACGGCAATCTGAGTGTGCTCCTTGATCTGCTGATACCAGAACATCTCCGAAGCCATCATGTCGATCTCATACGTAAGAATCGGCACAGTTTCCTGCGGGGCGATTTTGATGGCGTATTCCTCTCCGCCCGCTTTTACGGAGAACACGGCATTGTATTCCCCCGCGCCCAGGGGCGTGATGTCCGCCGCGCCGTCCAGACCCGCCGCCTGAAACAGGGAGGCGATCGTTTTGTTGTCGATTTCAAATTTTGTTCTGCTGACCATGGGATACCTCCTCAGTGATACTTCGGCAGCCAGTCCCCATGCTCTTCGATCAAATCGTCGCAGAGCTTCACGATGTCGTCTATGGAGAGCTCACTGGAAGCGTGGGGATCCAACATGACGGCCTGATAGATGTGCTCCTTCTTTTGGGTGACCGCCGCCTCAATGGTCAACAGCTGCACGTTGATGTTCGTCATGTTCATGGCGGCCAACTGCACGGGCAGCGGCCCCTGCACACAGGGCTGCACGCCGTATTTGTTGACCAGGCAGGCCACCTCTACGCAGGCCTCCCGCGGGAGATTGTCAATCAGGCCTGTGTTGAGCACGTTGCCCCCGATTTTATAGGCGCGGTCCGTCTCCATCGCCTCCATGATGTAGGAGGCATACTCCGTGGTCCGCCTGTGCTTGACGTCGCCCCGGATGTATTTTTCTTTGTCCTTCCGCCAGCCGCGAATCTGCTCGACGCAGCGGCGCGGGTATTCGTCCAGGGGGATATTGTAGCGCTCAATGAGCTCAGGGTATTTCTCTTTGATAAAGAAGCCGTTGTACTCCGCGTTGTGTTCGCTGGATTCCGTGCAGTAGTAGCCGAGGCGGCGGATGTATTCGTAGCGCACCAGGTCGTGATGCTCCGTGATGCCGCTCTCGAGGATTTCAATCGCGCGCTTGCGGATTTCGGGGTACAAATCCTTGCCGGTGGCATCAGAGAGCTCCAGCAGCCAGCCCATGTGGTTGATTCCGGCGATTTTTTCCTTGAGCGGCTCCTCGTAGTCGTCGATATCCAGGTTCATCAACAGCATGCGGGAACAGCCCTGCACACTGTGGCAGAGGCCCACGGTTTTGATGCCCGTGTAGCGCTGCATGAAGCCGGCCAGCATCCCCATGGGATTTGTGTAGTTTAAGAACCAGGCGTCCGGGCAGACCTCCTGCATGTCGTTCGCGAAATCCTGGAGCACGGGGATGGTGCGCAGCGCGCGGAATATCCCGCCGACGCCCGTGGTGTCTGCGATGGTCTGGCGGAAGCCGTAGCGCTTCGGCACCTCAAAGTCCGTGACGGTGCAGGGCTCATACAGGCCGACCTGGATGGCATTGACCACGTAGTTTGCGCCGCGCAACGCCTCCTTGCGGTTTTCCACGCCTAAGTATTTGCTTATTTTCGCCCGGTTGTTGTTCTTGCTGGCGTTCAGCGCCGTCACCATGATGTAGGACTCCTCCAGCCGTCCGCCGTCGATGTCATACAGCGCGATGTCGCACTCCTGTAGATCCTCCGTGCAGAGGACGTCCCCCAGCACGTTTTTCGCGAACACGGTGCTGCCCGCGCCCATAAATGTAATTTTCATTTTTGTTGCTCCTCTCTGTTTTGCTTTTTAGCAAAGAATTTTTTATTTACCCACATTATACAAGTCGGACAGTGGTTTTGTAAACTACTGCCCGGAAAAATTTTGTTTTACTTTGCTGTCAGAATACGTCATGAGAAATAGCGGAAGCAAGATACCCGGCCGTTTGCGCTCGGGCTTCCAAATTAACAACAGAGCAAGAATGACAAAGCACAGCACAGACTCAAACAGCGGCGAGGGGAGCCGGGTGACACCGAATAGTTTAATCCCCCAAGAAGCCCGTGCGCCATAGCAGCAACCGGCGAACAGACAGCCGAAGCGGGCGATTCCGTCGAAAGAAAGCGCGAAAGGCGTCATCAAGTCAAATAGATTGTGCAGGGGTATTTTACGGATTTTTGCATAGAGTAACAAAAGCAGAAACGCCCCTATCACTCCACCATACCAGATATAGCCGCTGTTGAATCGGACGCCTTGCCAAAACTGCGCAGTCCAAAACTTGTCGCCCTGTATGGCGCGGCCGGCAAGATGGAGTATTTTTGCGCCTGTCACCCCACCCACCAGCGCCGTACAGGACA
>Ga0123353_10019605_pt1 | contig 10060 bp, 6 predicted proteins | sample TergutLab28metaG_3_FD_92763 | JGI IMG/M metagenome (GOLD analysis project Ga0123353, IMG submission 92763) | Labiotermes labralis P3 segment gut microbial communities from Petit-Saut dam, French Guiana - Lab288 P3 | ecosystem: Host-associated > Arthropoda: Insects > Digestive system > Gut ...
CTGTACTGTACTGTACTGTACTGTACTGTACTGTACTGTACTGTACTGTGCTGTACTGTACTGTACTGTACTGTACTGTACTGTACTGTACTGTACTGTACTGTACTGTACTGTGCTTGTATAACGTGATATAGCGCATAGTACAGTTTTGGTTAGACATTATTTAACTCTGTCATTGCAAGTTGTTTTTCAGTTATAACAACATGGGATGCATGTAGGATGCATTACATTTAGTAAGGTGCCCTGGCCTTAGCGTCTTTGTTAAGGAAGCTGTACATTTTCTGTAGGAAGTGTTAGTTTTAGCGGTGGTAGCGAGCGACATGGCGCAAGAATCACTGAGTTGCTATTCGGGGAACAACTTGATGTGATTCGACGTTCAGGTGACGGTGCATCGTGATAAATTCTTATAATAAAACCAACTAGATGCAATAATTTCTCAAATTTATTTTTGGAATACCACTCTACATGTTTCAGACAGTTCCTCTGTCCATCATCAGGAGTTTTTTTTTCACTGTACACACAGCAATGGTATATGTCATACAGGTTTGCTGTGTGTATAGTGAAAAAACTCCTGATGATGGACACAGGAACTGTCCGAAACATGTACAGTGTTATCCCAAAAATAAATTTGAGAAATTAGTGCATCTAGTTGGTTTTATTATAAGAACTTGATGTGCATTGGTAACGACGTTGGTAGTTCGTAGTGTGATTCGGTTTGTACAAGCAAAGCCTGTTTGCCCCATTAAAATTCACCGACAGGTGAGAGGTGCATGGTGCTGAGGTGATGGAAGTGTGTCGTATCAGAAAATGGTAAGCACAATGTGGAAATGATCGGAAGGACATGCGTGGTGGTAATCGCGTCGGTCGGCCCAGCTCGTGCAGGACGGATGTGAATGGGGAGCCAATGAAAGAACGTAATTTGTTAAACCGACGTGTTGGAATACGAGAATTACCGGTTGCATTGCAGTTGTTCATCGGAACTGTGCACGGGTGAAGGACTAGGATATCGTAAGTTTCGTGCACACATGGTACCAAGGTATCTGACGGATAAGCACAATAATCAACGTTTCAATATGGCTGTTCCACAACTTCGACGCTGTATAGAAGAAAGAATGAGTTACTGAAATCCATAGTGACAGATGATGAGACAAGTGTGTGCCATTCCGCGACTGAAACAAATCTCCCCCCCCCCCGCCCCAAAGAGCGCACGTCGGACGCAAGTTTGTTGCAGTCATTCCACTGTGAATTTTAAGACAGTCCATCCTGACATCACCCCGTCGGATTATCATTTGTTCGGGCTTCAGAACTACTCTTGAAAATATTGTCTTTCATCAGTTTGGCACTGAAATCTCCTAACAGAATTTTTATGGTACGGAGAAAACTGATCGAAGACGTGCTTTAATTCCACTGTCGGATAATATTAAAATGGATCCTCAAGAAGTGGGATGGTTTTGCCTAGACTGGATTGCCCTGGATCAGGATAGGTAGAGGTGGCGGGGGCTCGTGATTGGGGTAATGAACTTTGGGTTCCATAAAATGCTGGGAATTTCTTGACTAGATGCGGACCTTTTAGTTTCTCAGGCAGGACTCTGCTCCATGGGGTTAAGTAATGGTCAGCAGTGTTCAACTATTTTTTAGATCGAATTGAATTTCTCCTTCTGTTCAATGAAAGTGATGAAGAATGAAGAGTCTTGAAGATGGCGGTATTCTGAGATGTGATGTGAAGCGAGTAGTTACTAGCGTTTTGAAGGATGTTCATGCTTCATTCTTCAAGGACCCTGAAGTTGGATGCACGATTATCATTCGAAACTCGCTCAGTGACACAGCATAACATCCCAGAAGATTGGAACCTTCAATTACATAGCTGTGAGAACCACAAATTTGTGAAGTTAATAGTGTTTATGACTTTGTAGGTATCAGGCAATTTGTGATGTAGAGAGAACTGCGCTCACCTGGGTTATTACGCAGCGAGTAGTAATAATTTCTTACCGACATTCCAGGACGATCAATCTGTCCCAACCTCAGAATTCCAGAATCAAAAGAGCCAAATCACGAAATCTGTGAAGTACTTCTCACCTCATCTTCCTTCGGGTGACATCTAATGCGGAGACGTGAGGTTAGTTGGGTAGTTAGTTAGTTAGTTTGTTTGTTATGAATTACCCTTGGGTGTTGGCCTTGTCTATAGCAATGAATAAGTAGAAATTTATGTCCTTGAACGCTCACGAAAGCAAGAGTCGGATTTCTAACGCGACGGAATTTTTAACCTCGTGCCAATGGAGACAAATGCGTAAATGCGTTCGGTGGTTGCGTTTAAAACTTATTCTACTTCACTGTTATAAATAGCCTACATTTAATGAGACTAGAAGTGTTGTTTTAGATGTATGTTTTTTTTCGCATTACCTCGTTTGTTTGTGTATCGAAACACGACTAACTTTCTAATATTTACATCAAATTTTGTGTTATTTTGACAAATTTAATCTACTATTTTACTAAGCTCTGTTAGTCTTATGTAAATTGCTGTTGAATTGAGGATGCCTGACTATTAGACTTTCTCTGTAATGGAATTCAACATGAATCAAATTTAGGTTACGCGAGCGGCACCGATGAGTTATCATTAAACGTGACAGTAAGGCTCGAACTGTGGCGTGCGGAACAATAATACACTGCATTGTATTCACCTTGAATGCGTAAACTAACCCCTAGTGATCGCGTTTCCTTGTTCTGCCTATACGATCTCTGTTAAAGACAAACTAGTCTAGGACATATCGCGTCAAGTTAACTCAAGCGGCGACATTTTGACCTGCATTCCTGAGTTTCTGAATTTCAAGTTGGGGCTAGCCGAACTGAAGTTTTGGAGATCTGAGTGTTGCGAGAGCGCCTTAAAACTCTAGGAAGTGTGTCATCCCCGTTGTGTGTGTGAAACTAGGAAAAGGTATGTAGTCAAACACAATTTAATCACTGAGATATATTTAATGAGTGTGATGGAAACAACTACATGTTTCGGCCTGTATTGGCCACACCTGCCGAGAACAACCCCCCCCACCACAAATAGAGTTATTGTCTAGTTTATATTCATGTATTTTGTATTACTATCTGTATCTGTTATGTTTCATAGTGTTTTATCTGACCCCTGTTTTGATTCAGTTTGTCAAGCTATGCGTATGTAGAGATCTCTACACCACGCGCGCGCGCGTGCATATAGCTAGCCCTTAAGTTCCCTAGACAAACTGATGATGGCCAATACAGGCCGAAACATGTAGTTGTTTCCATCACATAGTCATTAAATACACCTAAGTGATTAAGTTGTGTTTGACTACATAACTTTTCCTAGCCTTAAAAATGCCTCCACCTTTTTCTCCCAAATTATTCCAGTTTCACCAAAAATGATAATTCTCTCTTACAAGAATTTGATGGTAAATATACGCTACATTGCTTCAACGTTGTTATGTAACTATTAGTTCCCACTTCAAGAGCATAACGCGAAAATGTATGTAAAGAAGTTCTATTGCAATATTACCCATTCCATCATTTCTAAAGTGTCCTTGCTGGTATTGTAGGTTCGAATCCCTTTGGGGCATGGGTGTCTGTTTCTTGTGGGTGTTGTGTGTTGTCATGTAGAGGTATCTGAGTCGGGCTGAGAGCTTGTCGAGAGGAGTCCTAATGAGTGTCGTGTGTCTTAACTGAGTGTGATAGTGAGGTTTTGATAATAAAAAGGCCTTGACCGAATAGCGGCTTGTCGAACCGTGAAATAAAATTAATGCAGGGAAATTATTATGGTTAACTAAGCAGCACAACTTTTAAGCTGGTGTAGTGATCATTAGAAGCAGAGCACAGCGAAGTGCGCCATAAACACTATTAGTGTATGATAAAAACAGGGCACAGTGTTAGTGCAGTAATCACTGCCAATAAAGAAAGAGACAATACGTAAGCAAACACAACTAAACAGGCAGAACTGCTGGGCGACAGCTGGAGTTAATATTCATTTAGCAACTTAACTCGGAGCAAAATAACTTCTCAGTCTTAAGACTAGGTGCTATTGTAATTAAGCGCCGATATGTCGTTAAATAATAAAAACTAAGCAGCACATAACGAACAAGTATAATGCTGGAGGTATAGCTCCACATGCTGCTGATGTAGACATTAGATGTGGGTGAATGATCACACGTCCTAACCTGTTATCAGTCGAGGAAAGAGACCGTTGTAGACTGCGTTTGAAATGTGATGGCACAGCAGTAGAAACCAGATTTCGTCTTTCGGCGAAACGGACGAGTCTATTTAAATTGGCGGAAGCGTCAGTTCTGTCGACTACTGGCAGCCTAGGTGTGCGCATCAGCGGTAGTAATGCTGGATACATCATGTTCCGAGGTAGTGTGAAGGGTACTGGCTACCCACTCCATTCGTCAGATTCCCCTTCTCTTCCCCTCCCGTGTATCATCACATTTCATCTGGAGTCTACCACCTGATTTAGAGGCTGCTTGGGCTTGAGAGACGATCTACACGCAATGGGAAAAGAAAGAAACTACGAGCCTGCCTGCCATAGAATCCAGAGTCTTCTGTAAATCAGGTCGAACCCTGGTCATTACACTGCCTGACCCATAGATATATTTATGAGTGGTACGCCAAAATGTTTTGTTAGGTGGTGGTTGGTTTCGCTTTGCAGACTGGAAGGACGTGACGTGCAGAATTCGGGAAAAACTTTGTTTTGTCGCGTCTGTTGTAATTCATAATGTGACATTTGATTTTGTTTGGAGTAACGCCTTTCGTATTTATTACGCCGTTTGAGGGAATTTTCACTTTACTATTAAAACATATGTACAACTATAATTTTACTTTACCGTAATGGAAGAGCACTGGCTGAGCGTATTTGAAAATGAAATGCTGAGGCACATATATGGGCTCAACGCACAGGAAGTTAGAAGAAGTTCGAGATTGTATTGTGTTTGCATATCAACATTCATTTTTAAAAATCTTTGAGGGGCTAGATTTGGACGATCAGGGATCTACTTCTGGCAGGGGCATTGAACTTTCTCTTCTGTACAAAAACACCACTGGTCTTGGAACACATCCAGTTTCATAAGTAACATCTGGTATTATTTTTTGGAAGTGAAGTGGGTGGTGCAATAGTCTGACACTTTACTTCTCTTCTAGTACCGAAGTTACTGTATGGATGTTTTCCCTTCGTTTTCCCTTACACCTTCGTCGCATGGTGCTCAAAGGAGGGCAGTAAGGTGTTTACTTTTTTCTAGTGATTTTTTGAAAGATCGTTTTAGACGCGGTACACAGAGAAATTGTTTTGAACTGTTTGTAGCCTCTTATTAAAACTTGCTTACTGCTTTTTTGTGTTTTAACCCTTTAATGGAAAGTGTAGTTCTTACATGCCGCCTGCTGTAAACTAAAAAAAAAACGTGTTATTAACACTTTAATTACGAAATGCATCTGTTTAATATAAGGACTCAGTTCGTACCGCGCAGCAAACACTTTCCGCTTAGATTATAAAAACCACCTGTTAAAGACGTATAAGAGAAAAGTTACTGTTTGTTCTGAAAACCACACAAAACACATAAATGCAATGTAATCAACATGCAGAGTTTTTAATTGTTAAAACTGGCTGTACGTAAAGTAACGTGTAGCCGAAAATTTTTTATATGTATTTTTTATTAGGATTGCTGGCGTCAGTTACGGACGGTTCATGGCCATGCTTTATAGGTTAATCTATCAACGTATATTCAGAACCGTTGGTGATAGGTAGGAGGGGAGAGATTTAAATGCCGAAACAGTTAGGAGTTGATAACGGACTCTAGCAGTCCAGTAAGGAAGTCAGTCGCGTACGAGAGATGGGAGTGAGGGTGTACAGTGAGTGTGTTATTTTAATAAAATATGATTTAGTTGTTTAACTTGATACAGCACGACTTTTTTCATTTTATCAACAATAAATTGAGTAAATAAAACAAAAAAAAAAGAAATAATTAAAAATATATGTGATTCGGTGAACCACACCCGTTTCCCGAAAGAGGATCACCTACCAGACTGAGCGCGTCGGGACAACAGCGTTACAAAGGGTGATCGCGTAGAAACTGGTAGGCTTTAAAAAGTTAATATACGAGAAAATCCAGTCGTTCCTCGGAATAAAGGGCGATTATTCTTCTGAAATTCCATTAGCCGAAATAAATTTGTAACTGAGAATGTTTTGTGTTTTCCGTAGGAAATAAATTTTTGGGTTGTTTAGTTCTATTTCACCTCTTAAGGGGTGAAAATTGTAAGAAGAAAGTTTTATATAATGTACACACTGTCAGCAGTTAGCTAACATAGGTCTAAGGCGAACATTGTAATCACGATTGCACGATTTGCAGCAAATGACTCAGTAAAGTTGTTCAAGGCGTGGTGTGACGCTTCTTACTTGTATTCGTTGTAATACCTGCCGGAACACCGGGTAGTATGAGAGTTTTCGCAACTATCTTCCGACTCGGTACAAATTTTTGTCGTAATAATACCGTACGTTAGGCGACAGTGCCTTCCTTTTACATCTTGTCAAATCTTTTATTCACTATCCATCTTATGAGGGGGTGCTGATAAGTCCTTAGCGCGACCTACTTCCCGATGTCGTAGGACGGAATAGATAGTGTTGTTGGAATGAGGGGTCTGTTCATGTGCCGAATTGCAAGTCTTTTCTTGTTACAGAGGCTGAAAGGAGGCATGTCAGTCGACGCGCACGATTTCAACAACGTGGAGAAGCGAGCTGTCATCAAGTTTCTTTTTTTCCTGCAAGGCAACGCGCCGAAGGAAATTCACGCCATTCTGACAGAAACATTAGGGGAACATGCACCATTGTATGTCACCGTCAAAAACAGAGTGGCCCAGTTTAAACGTGGTCATTTTTCCACCTGTGATGCGCCTTGTCCTGGACGACACAAAACAGTGACCACCCCGGATATTATTCATCAAATTCACGAGCTAATCTTGGAAGACCGCCGGATTTCGGCTAAATCAATAGCTGAGCAACTGGGCATCTCACGTGAGCGGGTTGGGTTCATCATTCATGAAGATTTAGACAAGCGGAAACTCTCCGCGAAGTGGGTCCCAAATTGCCTGAAAGTGGATCCAAAACTTCAACGGTGCCAGTCGTCTGAGCTACTGTTGGAATTTTTTCGGTGCGATCCACGTGATTTGCTGTCGCGATTGGTGACCATGGACGAAACCTGGTTATATAACTATGACCCGGAGACAAAGCAACAAACAATGAAGTGGAGGCATAGTGGGTCATCCAGCCCCAACAAATTCCGAATGCCAAAATCCGTTGGAAAAGTTCTCGCCCCAATTTTTTTGGAATAAAGACGGCATCCTACTCACTGATTATCTTCCAAAGGGCCAAACTATCAACGCGGAGTATTACTCATCTCTGCTGGTGCAATTTAAGGACATTTTGAGGGAAAAACGCCGCGGGAAGTTCACCAAAAGGGTCTTGTTCGTGCGCGACAATACCCCGGCTCACGGGGCGCTTACAACCCAGAAGAAACTGGCCTACCTGAGCTTCCAATGTCTTGATCACCCATCATATTCTCCGGATCTGGCCCCGTCGGACTACCACCTGTTCTCTGGACTGAAAACACAATTGGGAGGTCGCCACTTTTCTTCCGACGCGGAGACCTGGTTGGAAGGACAACCTTCTGAATTTTTTTTTGAGTGGCTTACAAAAGTTAGAGCAACGGGCTAAGAAATGTATTGAGCTTCATGAGGAGTATATTGAATAAATCCCGAGTTTGGTCGCTATAGCTTGTTTCCTTCCTGGTCGGGCTAAGGAATTAACAGCACCCACTCGTACTACTCGTCTCCCATATAACCTGGTCTACTGAGTGTATCGTTAAATAAACCGAGACTCTAACAAATGTTAACGACATGATATAACAAGATACGTAACGGGACAGCCATTAACCAATAAATAAAATGCGTTATACAAACGAGGACTCAACATTAGCAAAATTTTCGTAACGTTTGGCATCAATTGTCAAAATTGGAGTCTTTGGAATTCTTTTTTGAGTGGCGATTACAACAGAAGGACCATAGCTTTTGTATCAAGTGCTTATTCATGTAGTATCAGAAGGTGTGTTGGGGATAAAATTTTATTTCATGTTCTCTTAAAAATCCACTAATGGGAAATAAATTGCAGAGTCGACGCAGTGGAAGACTACGTGGAAATAACGTGACTGTATTGTACGTGAGATCGCCTTGAACAAGGTCACAGCACTGACAGGATACAAACATGGCGTTATGTTTTGTGTGTTTACAGCCTCGGTCGTATAGGTACTGGCCTATGATTAAGTAATGAATATTACATTGGTTCCTTGTTTGATTAACATTCGATCGCATTTAATCACACTAATTGCGAACTGGTTTGGTCTAACAAGGTAAAGACTGAATAGGTTAGCTCAGCGTCCGAGTGAATGATTTGCGCTAGTTGAATACTGGTAGTGCTAGGAATCCAAGTTGCCTGGTATTTACTCATTCAGGCGAATAGCTACCAACATAGCAAAGCTACTTGAGTGCATTGCACATATCGGTTTATCTTTTCTGTTACGTATGTCGTCATCGTGTCATTCAATGATTTTCTATCTACAGTAAAGTATGTGCGTTTGTAAACGTCTTTATGCCATAATGTTGATCTAACTTCCCCTAATCCGTCCTGAGATATTAACACTATGGGTTAACCGCTTATCATCTGATCCAGTAAATCTAAAATATTACAAAATCTACTGATTCCATAATGGAGCCAGTTACTGTGCCGCAACAAGTTTTACTAACTAACGAATGAACGAACTACTTAAATAATGAACTAGATCGTTGACTTACTGACTGACTAACCCATTAATAACTGACTGACTGACTGACTAACTAACTTACTGACTAAAAAACAAACAAACTAACTAACTCTACGGACCAGCGTTCTTCTTGAGAATTTAATATTTCCTCAAGTATTTAATAAATTTCCTCTTAGTTATTTGAACCTGGAAGTTCATTATTGTGCTCGCAAGAACCAATCAGTTGTGCCTGTTCCGAGCCAAATAAATTAAGTCTCGCCTTCCTCTCTTATTCCTTTATGATCCATTTTAATACTGCCTTACCTATACGCTAGGTCTTGGGAGTCGTCTCTTCCATTCGTGTTCTTCCCGTACGTGCAAGCTAGTCTAACAGTCCATTTAATTTTTAAAAAGTCGCTTCCTTTTGCGTGTAATTCTATGTTTTGATACTAACGTTAATCCATCTGACGCATCTAGACGCATTCAGATGAACGCAGTATTTCGGCAGATAAACTTCACATTGAACCTAACACTCAGTACCAGTTCAGAGTCTGCAATAAGATGTTCCATGAACTCCTTTCTACGATCTGAAACCACGTATTAACAAATACATAAGCTAAATCGTTACATATATCTCAAAACCCCCGTTTCTTTATCTTCTTAACATGTCTGAATTAATCCTAGACGCCATCAAGTTGTACCATTTATGTCACAAGATAGAATAATGAACATAACATCGTATTTTATTTTCTTTGCACCGTGCAGTATGATATACAATATAAACCAACAAAATACACTTTTTTAAAATAATATTTTAATGTTTAATTTTTGATGTCTTCTACATGTTTCAAATCCGACGGTTCATCTTCAAGAAGACAGTTGTAAACACAGGTATGGTATAGTGTGTTTTACATACTGAGTTTCAGCATGTAAAACACACTATACTACGTGGTTGGACAATAAAGTTCGCGAACTCATCGCGGTAAAAGTACTACATACCTCACTGCTGAATACCACTGTGGTCGCCTTCAAAGTACTCCCCTTGGGAAGCTATACACCGATGCCAGCGCCTAGTTCACCCTTCAAAACAATTTTGGAATTGGTTTTGTGGAATAGCCTTCAGAGCTGCCGTTGTATTATTCCTGATGTCATCAATGTCATCAAAATGCATTCCTTCCAATATTTCCTTTAACTTCGTGAGCAGGAAAAAGTCAATGGGGGCTAAATCCGGTGAATAGGCAGGGTGTTCCGACACAGTTATTTGTTTA
>Ga0123353_10019606_pt1 | contig 10060 bp, 11 predicted proteins | sample TergutLab28metaG_3_FD_92763 | JGI IMG/M metagenome (GOLD analysis project Ga0123353, IMG submission 92763) | Labiotermes labralis P3 segment gut microbial communities from Petit-Saut dam, French Guiana - Lab288 P3 | ecosystem: Host-associated > Arthropoda: Insects > Digestive system > Gut ...
CGTTGCGCTGACCACGTGACACCCCTCTATCCGCAAAAGTTGGCACTAACTTCGCCGACCGGCGGCGGCCGCTCTGTCGGTATAGTTTGCATGCGGACTAAGGCCACGGAGTTTAGTTTAGTTCCGTTTTAAATGTAGAAGTCGAACGACTATGCAACACATGTGCTGAGGCCCTTAGTTTCCGAGTCACAGGTCATCGTCAAGTGGCGCAAGGTGTCAAACGATCACACCATGGACGCTGTGTAGTACAACGTACCGTAACTATAGAGGGCGGTAAACTGAAAAGAGTTCCGCCGGAAATTTTATGGAGTCAATTTATTTTCAAGAAGTACTTCGAGGAACCTCGGTTCGGATGCTCCCAATAGTCGCACAATATCGCTTGAACTTCGGCATATATATCCTTCCACAGCTGCAATTGTGGCAGTTTTATTAGCTAGTGTCTGTACCGTCTGTGGGTGTCCAGCATTCACAAATGCGTAGTTTTTACGTCTTATCCGTCGCGGAGATGCTGCTGCAACCTAGGAAATACATCAGCGTCTGGATAACTTCGACCAGGGTAATATCAATGTAGTGCGAATTCCTGTCGTATGTGTAATCCGTGATTTTTCGATTAAAACTGAGCCCTGCTATCCACTGTGTGCCTTGCACACACTAAACAATGTGCATTACAATCGTAGCAGACAATACTGCTGAAAAGCCTCTTATTCCACGTGGAAGCTATGAGTTTTCCCGAAAATCAGACATCTTAGGACAAATGTTGTAAACATTTAGACTTTTTGATTAGTCAGAGCATGGGGAATTTGTACGCCAATTTTTTTTATTTTATGTATTATCAAAGTTTTAATAGACTATATAAAACTTAAATTCTTGCATCAGAAATTTGTTACGGGTGCTGAATTTGGAAAGGACAAATGAAGCGTCAGTGGACTGTGACGAATTATACTAGGATGTGTCTCGGAGCATAGACGACGTTCTAGAAGACATGTTTAAGCTTTTGTATGCGCAGAGACGTGAACCTGTGGACAGTGGCAAGCTGGGGTGAGGGAGAGCGGCGTGTGTTGCGGCCGCCACTGGCGGCAGTGCGCAGTGGGCAACAAAGCGAATATTTCAGCAAAACGTTTTGACTTTCTGCGCTCAAGAAATTTTAAATTATCGAGTCAATTAAGAGTAAATCCAATAAATAATCATGATTCTTTTTAAATTACTTTTGTTGGTGGTGGTGGGGGGGGGGTCGCTGTGATTAACTCACCCCGGGTACCAAAAATCTAGATACGCCACTGCCCGGTGCCACGGCCTGGTGGCATTCTCCCATTTTACGTGGCTGCATGTTGCTCCACCGTTCAAAGGGCATCGGAAAGGTTGGTTGTATTTCATATTTTAGGTCGAGCAATTTCTTTGTTTCCTTTATCTGCATTGTCGTTTCAGGATTAAGCATTGTTAGGACCCCTAAGAGTATTTGTTATTTGGCCCAGAAGTATCTGACAGCGATCCCAGATGGCCACCGAACACAATGATACTCACGACTTCACCCATCGTGATATTATGTGAGAAGGTGGATTTGAACACAGATCTTCATCCGTTAGGTAAACAGCACGGTTGTTTTAGGTTACGGTAACAGTCTAATGGTATTAATAAGAGAAGAGTATGAATAATTACAAGAGGATTTCCACCAGATGACCTTGGGGCTGCTGAGTGGTGGAATGGTCTGTGCTAATTATTCATACGCCTCGCGGCAAGTGTTATCAAAGACAACAGTCTTGCTGCTTTTCGTGTTGCCTCAAGACACAATATGACAACCTTGACAGCGGGAGACAAATAAATAAATCGTGTTCATTTAAAGACACAGTTAAATGAAATCTATCTGAACCCCGTCCTTGGCCGACGTCATTACTGAAATCAGCTTGGTTGCATACAGTTTTTTCAAATGATTTCCTTTCTACCTTACTGTTTTCTTGTGGCATATACGCCTTATGTTTTATTAAATGGTTACCACTTTTAGGAATCACATATTACTTCTTCTGTCCTAACCAGAAACAAGAGGCTGTGTGCCCTGCCCCTCCGAAACATGGTACCGAAGGTGTCATAATTTAGAAGATTGAACATGCAAGTTGTAACCTCTCTTAAAACCTCAAACGGTTCTTTCTTCCTTGTTTTCCTGACCGGCCAACACAATGTACCACAAACCCACAGTATAAAACATCTACCAAATATTTCGAAAATCTGTCATAGTCCAAGCAGGGATGCACAAAATGCTTTGAAATGAAGATGCATGTGGAATAACAATGGAATGATTCTGATGGCTGAAATCGAATTACTCGGAGAAAAACGTGCTTCAGTGCCACTTTTTCTACCGTATGTGTCACATGGCCGACCCCAGTGCCCGCGCGGTCCAAGGCGTATCTGATGCCACCCGCTTTATCGGATTTCACTTTCGAATGTTGCTGGGAGCATGGATGTCTGTCTGCTGCGAGTGTTGTGTGTTGTCAGGTAGAGGTCAGTGCCTTGGGCTGATCACTCGCCCAGAGGAGTCCTACCGAATGTGTGTGCTTGTCATTGAGTGTAATCGGGTGCGCCGTTGACCTTCTGCACTTACAATGAGGAGGTAGGAGGGGTCAGACTAAGAAAGAGAGAAAGAAAGAAACAGAGAAAGAAATAAACAAAGAAAGAGCGAAAGAAAGAGATGTGTCACATAGCCTGGCATACAGTTGACCAAGTTCCCGCCTGAATTTTTCTGCTTATTGTGTAAAAAACCTTTACCTAATTCACAGAGAACACAATCGGTCTCAGTTAAAAAACACAAGTCAAGGGAAAAACAATAACTGTTTTCTCTTAGAGTTATACAGCGCTCGTAAATACGCATCTGGGGAAACACGAAGATTTTTCCTGCTAAAGTTGTAAATAAGAATAGTAAACGCTGAACGTTTAACGAGCATGACTTTTCTTTGGAAATATTAAACGAAGTAAACATATCGCTAAATAAAATTACAGTAATATTATCTCTACAGTCTGTAGTCTGCTCCAGTGTAAATAAACACCTAATTGCGCCTTTCATTTCCAGACAGTTTTACTACTACTGTCTGTCGTAATGTTCTATTCTACGGCAGAAATAAAGGCCCTGGCATAAATCATTCGAGTTATGCCCTTGCGAACCGGAAGACCCTCATTTGTCTGAGAAGATTAGAGCCTCTTTTCCTATGACGCCGCTTATATCGGTTTATAGTTCCAGACTTTTGGGAGGATGTTGCTGCCAAGTGCTGAAGATCTTTGCAGGCCTAGAACTTTCTTATAGAAATGCATAAATTGTGAATATGGAGGCAGTGAGCTCATCCGAAACGTCCGAAACCATTTACCCATCTACACGTAGGCCCATTTCGGAAGACTTGAATGGTCATAATACCTTTGTGCGAACCCCAAATATTGCGGGTTTTTTATGCATACGACCTTCATAAATTCTCGCTTTCCTACACAATTTAAATTAACCTAACAAATCCTAGGGTATTAACCAGTTCATTTGCAATAAAACATTAAGCGGTTGATGTGCAAGCTTTCTTAAAGTGTGCAAATATGTGCAGTGTCGATTTATCGTATTGTCATTTCCATCTTCAAGCCTGCAGATTATAGAAGCTTTCAAATCAATATTTAATATAGAACGTTCGGATAGTTTGGTATGTTACGTCATGAAAAATGTTACTGACTTTGATCTTGGTCTGCTAGAACCTAGAGATGAAGACAGTATTGTTCTCCGAAACGTCGACAGGACACAATATCCAGAAACCTTGAACCTTCTGCAACGCTGCTCTGAGAAGCACAGACCTCACAAGCGTGACCTTTCGCTCCGGTGTACATCCTGCGGGTTTATGGATGTGAGGTTCTTAATATTTAATATACGTGTGTGCTAGAAAAATCGATCCCAATGGCCGCGCGGTCTATGGTGTGGGTCTGCGGCCGCACGCATGATGGGATTTGAGTTCGAATCCCGCTGGGACTTACGGCTGGTTCTTTTGAGTTCCGTGCGTTGTCAAGTCTCTGCTTGAATGATCACTCGTGCTGAGGAAGTTCTACCGAGTGTGGTGTGTCTGAGTGCAATCCCAGGCCTCGATAATAAAGAGGTTCTGACACACTAGGGTCTGTTGCGCGATGGGGAAAGGCAAAAATTAGGGCTGCTGGAAATTATAACAATGCAGAGGCTGGCACAAGTGGTAAGGTTCCTGACTTGTGTTTATAATGTGTCCGGTTTATAATTACGATCGGCACTCGGACAGTCCTGGTTCAGGGCTTACGTGGTCGTTTTTAGCCATCCAGGTAAAAAAAGATGATGCTGTCGTCTATCAATACAAGATTTATTTGTTCCATGTGTATTCCTGTTTACGTTTGACCATTCATTCAAACATTCGACACTATACATTATGCGGTACTGGTATTGCCGGTAGTAATCTATACAAATAAATAATCAGTATAGTGACTAGGCTGGATTGCCCGGGGTTCCAGTTTTCTCGGTGCTAGACACTTTTCTCCGCAACGTCCACACCTGTTGTGTGGCCCACCCATCCTCCTATTCAATGGCCACAGCGTTCTTTCCTGAGGATAAAGCGGCCGGTGCGTGAAGTTGACTACTCACTTCCCTATAGTGCAAAGGTTACGCACTGGTCAGCCGAGACGGATTCGGGTCCCAGTGAAACAGTTTTTTCTGCCCCTCCCGTCATCAAGGGCATAAATACTGCACATCGAAGCATATGCAACATTTTCGGGCCCCGGCTCCCCCTCCAGACCGCCGGGCCCCAGTAATTCGTACCGCTTACTGCCACTGTTGTCGGCACTGTTTGTGAGTGAGTGGAGCTGTACTGCTTTTGTTCCTGTTTGCTTCCATTACATGTACAGGAAAAACTTTACCTTTTCATAAATAGATAAATAAATTAGCCCGCGTCTTGGAAGATTATGCAGGTTTAGTTGTGCAGCTGTAGTGTGCCACCGAAGCAGACTATAACTAAACATCTATATTCGTAGACCTCTCTCTCTGTCTCTCTTGACCGGAACTCATCCCCTTGTTCTTGCCTCTCCCTTCAACCCCATCCCACCCTCAACTCCTTGGTCAAAGTTTACACTCACCATCGCTCCCCCTTCCACAGCGTGGCCGTTCCAAGGCAGTGCTAGCCACCCTTCGCCTCTTCCATAACTCTGCTACATTACTTGGTCGCTGCTAATCGAAGTTCCTCCACATAGCCCACTCTTCTGGCGGACGGCGGTCGCCTTCCATACTCATGCGTTCGGTTTTATGCTGCAGTAACGTACCGATTTTGAAAGACCAAAGGAGTAACGCTGGACATATTTTCTCGGAGATCGGGAACACGAAAGGAGGTTTGGTTTGGAGAAAGTGGGGAATGGCGCAAACTCTCATGTAAGTTCTGGGTCTGAAGAGTTTCATGAAACAAGTAGTTTCAAGTCGCGGAGGATGTGGAGTGGCAAAACAAAGATTTCGAAACTTTTTTTCCTTGTGTGCTGACCTCTCTTCGAAATTGACGCACATAGGAAGCTAATATAAAGACAAATGAAATGTACCATTGCTGAAATTCGTGTATAACCTTAGTCGTCTGTACTGTAAAATGCAATGTGTTTTCTGCAAGATTAGTGATTCTCACAGCAGCGGTACTAGAGATTCGGTTCATCTGGGTAGTTACGCTTTGTCCAGTGGTATTTTCCGACGTTTCGGAGAATATTTTTACCTTCATCTTAAGGGGCCATGTAGTCTAGAAATATTTTACTGCTTTGAAACGTCGGTAAATATTTACCAGTCTACACGGCGAAATATTCTACAAGACATGAAGTTTTCAGGATACGGTTTGTATGGTTGACTACAATTGGGTGTTAGGAATATGGGTAATTCAAAGACTCATCATATCATCATCATGTTCATGAAGGGTTAGGTTTGTTTCCTGTTCCTTAATCCTCAAGATTAAGTTGGTCCCTCCATCTTTTCCTTGGTCGTCCTATGTTCCTTCGTCCTTTTGGTTGATATTGTTGTGCTTTGAAGTGAAGCTTGGGTATTGAATAAAAGACAGGAACAACGTTTAGAAGCAGCACAGATGAAATTTTTGAGACACTTACTGGGAATAACAAAACTTGATAAAGAAAAGAGTCAAAATATCAGGGGAAAAACGGGAGCACGGAGCATAGTAAAGGAAATAAAACAGTACCAGGAAAAGTGGCTACAACACGTACAGAGGGTGGACATTGAAAGGCCTAATATTTAAAAATAGGCTCGGCTGCAATAAACGGCAGAGAGATTTAGGCATTAATCGTTACTGTAATCTGAACTTTTGACGGAAATATTACATATCATGCACATTCTTCGAAAATGTGTTTTCTGAATGTCCTTCAGGATCTGTAATATGTGATAGGCCCTATTGGATAAATGGAGGGATTTCATGTAGAACTCTTAGCTTGAGATGACACATGTGAAGCTTACCGCTTGAAACTTTCGGCCCGTAGCGTAGACATTATAAGGGCTATGAAGTCCCGGTTCTTCCATGGAGTTGGTTATGGTCATTATTCAATTTTAATAATTCAGTATCTGCGAGATCCTGACAGTGTCCAGCTCCAAACTAGTCGTTACAGCAGATCACTTGTTTGTTAAATTCTACACAGAGACCTTAAGTGTTCTTATATTTGAACAAAAGCGACGCCTTCCGTAACCACGCCGGTGGGTCAATGATCCTAGGAACCAAACAAAGCAACACACTCGTTTCGCTTCTTGTCACCAAATAAAGACGTCTCTGTGGGATTTGTTCTAGATCTTTCTCCAATTGAAGCCATCACATCATCCTTTCAACAAAGACAAATAAGTGCTCGAGTAATCATTTTAAGTAATTAAATCGCCGTAGGAGGATAAACGGACTGAGTTTACAGAACTTTGTTTAGCTAGGCAATGACGTATTTCCTGTCCATTTACACGATTTGGTCTTCCCTCACATCCATTGTCTTAACGCGGCCTCCTGCCCCCAACATGCGGCTGTCCGGCTGTGACGTCATTCCATGTGTTTGCATTGATGGTCACTTGTAATCGCGTTAAGGAATTAAAGCACTTCCCCCAACTTTAACGCGCTTTAAATCTCATCGATGACCCAGGTCAGTGACGAATGATCCCAACACTTTAGATGAGCAGATTTTAGTAATTTTAAGTTAAATTGGTTGTCCTAGCCGAAGCATTAAAATGTTTTCTTTAGTTCCTCTAGGTGAATTACATTATTTCTCTATTGAGATAAGCCATAATCCTCTGTTTACCCCCAGAATTTTTCTCTTCCTCCAATCACAATCGTTTTTACATACCCTTAACACCTTAAATACATCTGTAGTTGCAGTAGCATTACTAAATTCACCGTACAAATATATTGTATCATTACAAGGGTAAATCAACAAGTCAAAGACCCTTTTAACCTCAGATGCCTTGGCGTCTTTGAATGTGACAGACTACCGTTTATCGTTTGAAGTTGTACATCGAAACCGGCACCGAATAATAACTTTATGCTATGATCAGCCGTCTGACATGGTATCGGAACCTTTATGGATCCGTGGCCAATTAGAGTTTAGGTAGGAGCATTAAAGACGCACCTGTTTATAGCACTTTGCTTTTAAAGTATTCAACCGACTGTTTGCACTTTACAGAATACTTTACTGAAAAACGCGTTGTATTTGCACTGCCTGGAGCGGCAGTTCGTGTTTTGGTGCGAAACATGTAGGTCCGCTGAAGGAGGACTTTTTTTCTGAATTTTGTCCAAATTATGTATAAACAGCCAGTTCCTTCTTCATAAAAGAGTTTGTCACCAGTACGAAGAACAACCGGGTGTGTTGTTTAGGTAAATGATCGGCACTGTTTAAAAAACCCTGACAAATCCAAATTGCATTCCTGAAGAAATTAAAGGCAGTTAGAAGTCAGAGAATTCTAGCTAGCATTCGTTACAGAATATTTTGTCTTCTAATTTGTTATCCAAAAGTATAAAGATTAAGAAAGTACATGAAATTTTGCCTCTTGTTTTGTATGGCTGTGAAGCCTGTTCTTCCACATTGAGGGAGGCACATAGACACGAGGTTGTTCGATAACAGGGTGGTGAGGAGGATATTTGGGACTAGAAAGGACGAGGTAACAGGAGGATAGAGAAGACTACATAACGAGGAGCTTTGTGATCTGTTCTCCTCACTGAATATTCTTCGTGCTAATAAATCAAGAAGAATGAGATGGACGAGCTATGTGCCACGTTATGGTGACAGCAGAGGTGCGTACAGGGTTTTTGTCGGGAGACGTGGGGGAATGATGCCATCTGGAAGACCTAGACGTAGATGGGAGGATAATTTTAAAATGAATCAAGAAGTGGGAAGGGGCATAGACTGGATTGATCTGGTTCAGGATCGGGACAGATGGCGGGCTGTTGTGAAAAGCAGTAGTGGACATTCGGGTTCCATAAAATGCGGGGAATTTTTTGATTGTCTCCGGACTTGCTAGCTTCTCGAGAAGGACTCTGCTCCATGGAATTAGTTACATCGATACTTTTGAGAATCGTACTAAACACTGAAGTGGGTTGTGTGACAATGCAGGGTTCCTGAATGTTATATCAGGAGGCTTATGTATGTAGTTACCCCTGAGATTTGTACCGTTAGCAGTGATAATGACTACTATGACTACAGCAGTAATGTGTTTAACTTGTTCTCGTGAGACGCCTGCTTCGAATCTCAACCGATACACCGACGAGTTGTCTGATGTTATATGTTCCTCTGGAAGAAATGCCAGTTCCTTCCGGGTCATTCGTTCCGGTTCTTTTTCCGTTAATTGTTCACCAATGTTATGTTTTTGACTTGCGACGCACTGCAGTTTTGGTAAATGGATGACATATTTTTTTAGGAACCTGCTGTCTGCGTCTTCATGGCGGAAGACGGTAACAGCAGAACCGTAACTGCAATAATTACCACGTGAAAACTTTAAATATTGATATATACTTCATTCATCACATCTTTTGATGCAGCGCCGCATTTTCTGAGCCGCCAGTGTCGTTATTTAAATCATAAATAAATAAGGTTAAGGGTGACAAAATGAAGTCAAAGTGCAGTATAGCGCCTCCCATGTTTAGCGCCCACGAAAATATGTGAAGGACAGCTGTGTATTGTACGGTATTTCGATTTACAGCCACCCTCGATACAATGCCACAAACTGCGGTGGGCAAAGAAGTTACGCAAAATCGTGCTTTGACCGTAAATGAGGAGCCGTTTCTTCGTGTGTGTTACCGTCTTATGAGCTTTGACGTGTTATGCATTACAGAGAAATGTGGTGCCTCTGTTGTCAGTGTAGCAGAGCGTCACGTCCCGCTAGACCCTGCCATGTGAACTGCAAATTTCAGGGGGTTACCCTGCCCAGCCCACAACTGCGCTCTTCCATGCTGAAATAGAAACAAAATATAACGTCAAACAAAACACTCTAAGACCACGCAATAATGTGCTACATGTTCCAGTACATCAGAACCAGCATCAGGCACCTTGTTTGCAAAAGTATAAACACGTAAGTACACTAGAAACATGAAAAGAATATTAGCATTTTGCCGGTGTACAGTACATATGTCTCTAAACTTTTGTAATAAGGGTTCCGAGTGGTGGCTCTGCTGTGCCGAAATATGTAACATACAATTGTATGGCATTAGAGTGATGTGTTTGACCGTATACTTTGTTTGTATTTCAATATGATTAACACAGCGGTATGAAACATAATAAAATATCGCTCTTCCGTGTTATGTGACGGCCTCCAGTAACTTGCGGGTGACCACATAGTTCCATATCGTGTCCGACGTCTATGAATCCATGGGGCCTAGCTTTATGCTGCACGAAGTAGGGAGAATTTCTTTATGGGCAGCAGCAGCAGCAGCACTGATCGCGTGAGGCAATTTCATTAGGGTAGTTACTGCACCTTGTGATTGAGGAACGCACATTTTTTTTTTACTGGGGCATTTCTATAGCGAACAGACGAAAGGACGGACAGCACACACACACACACAAACACACACACACACACACACACACACAC
>Ga0123353_10019607_pt1 | contig 10059 bp, 7 predicted proteins | sample TergutLab28metaG_3_FD_92763 | JGI IMG/M metagenome (GOLD analysis project Ga0123353, IMG submission 92763) | Labiotermes labralis P3 segment gut microbial communities from Petit-Saut dam, French Guiana - Lab288 P3 | ecosystem: Host-associated > Arthropoda: Insects > Digestive system > Gut ...
ACGCTCTTGTAATCAAACTTCCGATTTGGATTCAGGAAGTCGATGCAGTTTGCGTCTTTGCTTTTACTATTCGAGAGGCCACCGAGAAACGAGGCAGGAACATTTTCGGCACCGATTTTCTCGGCAATCTTTTCCTTAATTCTTGCGGCGAAGACGGCGAAGTAATCAGCGGAAATCACGTTCCCCGGCACTCCGGCATAATGAGTCGAGTAATTAGCGAAGACGGCAATCGGTTTGTTATCCGGTGAAACAACGGACAACACCGACACGGCTGTGTCAACCGGTCCGGTGCGGGCAATCTTGTTCGGATTAGCGTGTCCCGGATTCATTTGGGCGCGGTCGTTTGTTTTACCGCCGAATTGAATCGTATTTGCCGTTCCTTCTTTCATTAAAAAGCGGCGGCAATAGACGTTATTAGAGTCGTTTCCGACAGCCCATCCGACTTTGGCAGGAGCGAGATTTTTTACGGCTGTAGCAACTCCCTGTGCGATTTTCGGCAACAGTTCCGCCGTATAATTTCCTTCAGCGGGTCTTCGGGGAACACCGGGTCCCGTATGGGTATGCGTGCCGGAAATCATGATTCTGTTTCGCGGAATTTTCGTTTCGATTTCAATAAGCCGCTTCGCTTCATCGGCTGTCTCAACTTGAATTCCGAGAAGGTCAAGAACGACGAGAGCGATTCGTTCCTTTCCGTCATCGAGAACCAGACAGCGTGCATGCAACGGGTCAACGATTGTATCGGAGGGCTTCGGGAAAAAGTTGCCGACGATGACTATCGGCAACTTCTCCGGCGTGATGTCAACGATTGCTGTTCCCGCCCGGAATTGTCGGGAAGATTCCGCCGAAAACACTGAAGAACACGACAGAGTCAATACAGTCAGACAAATAATGAACAAACGATACATGGTTTTATCTCCTGATAATAAAGGTGAAAATATGATTCAACACTTAAAACGGTTAAATAAATTATTGGTTATTGTTTCGCTGCCAATTCTTTCAACATGTCGATGATGGTAGTCCGAATCATCTCTTCGGCATTGACTTCGAGGCAGCACGATGGTCTCCGCCAAGTATTGTAGCCGCCGAGTTTATGCTGTTCCGCTGTCGGTACGTAACCGAAAGAACCATTCGCCAAACTGATGTTAAACGTCGGCATAAACGGACTTCGCGCTTTGATTAACAAACCGGTGATACCGTAAATTTCGCCGGGCAGTGCTGTGATACCGAGTTCGCCGATACGAATCGCTTGAAGCGGAACTTCCGATGTCTTCGGCCAATTTTCCATCCTCACAGTGCCTTCGGCGTAGTCGTCACTAATCACCTTGGGACCATCCGGCAACTTTGCTAAATGGTCTTTTGCCGCTTGAACTTCTTCCGGCGTTGGAACCCGATTGTTAATCGTAATGCGTTTTTCAACCATGCCGAGCGGTACCCAATCGAAGTATTGGATATTCGTCCATACGTCCATAGCGGCTTGAGCGGTGTCTTCACCGACGCTCTTGTAATCAAACTTCCGATTCGGATTCAGGAAGTCGATGCAGTTTGCGTCTCCGCTGGTTCCATTCGACATGACACCGAGAAAGGAGTCGGGAACATTTTCGGTGCCGATTTTCTCAGCGATTTTCTCTTTAATCCGTGCGGCAAAAACTGCGAAGTAATCGGCGGAAATCACATTCCCCGGCACTCCGGCGTAATGAGTCGAGTAATTAGCGAAGACGGCAATCGGCTTGTTATCCGGCGAAACAACAGACAACACTGACACGGCTGTGTCAACCGGTCCGGTGCGGGCAATCTTGTTCGGATTAGCGTGTCCCGGATTCATTTGGGCGCGGTCGTTTGTTTTGCCGCTGAACGGATTCGTAGTTGCCTTTCCTTCTTTCATCAGAAAGCGGCGGCAATAGACGTTATTAGGGTCGTTTCCGACAGCCCAGCCGACTTTAGCAGGAGCAAGATTTTTCACGGCAGCGGCAACTCCCCGTGCGATTTTCGGCAACAGTTCCGCCTTATAACTTTCGTCCGCTTTTTGCGCGCCGCCGGCAACTCTCGGACCGGTATGGGTGTGCGTGCCGGAAATCATGATTCGGTCACACCGGATTTTCGTTTCGGCTTCAATGAGCCGTTTTGCTTCATCGGCTGCCGCAACCGGAATTCCGATGAGGTCAAGGATGACGAGTGCGATTCGTTCCTTTCCGTCATCAAGCACCAGACAGCGTGCATGCAGCGGGTCGACGATTTTATCGGAGGGCTTCGGAAAAAAGTTGCCGACGATGACGACCGGCAACTTCTCCGGCGTGATGTCAACGATTGCTGTTCCTGCGCGAAATTGTTTAACAGGTTCATTAGCCGTGCAACAAAAAGGGAAGAGCGCAGCAAGCGATAAACAAAATAATAAGCGGGTCATTGTAAATGTCCTCTATAGAAGGGTAGGGTTATGTGAAATACAAACCAACACTTGCAATTATCCGATTTCCGGCGGGAAATTTCAAGCAGTGAACCCCGCAAGTTTCACTTCACATGCGGCTCTTTGGCACTTTATGTGCAATTTTGCGTTTGCCTTATTGACTTTCTAAAAAAACATTGTATCCTCTCGTTCATGTTTTCCCGCAGCCATTACATTTTAGCCGCCGTTTTATTTTGTATTACCGCTCTGTTCGGTTTCAGGTTTTTACAGACGGCGAACCACGAGTTTTTGATTTACGTAGGCATCGTCCTTGCGGTTTCTGTTTTCATAGCGGCGACATTTCGGCGAGTTCGGTATCCGTTTGTTTGTCTTATCGGTTTAGCCGTTTGGGCAGTGCTGCATCTTGCCGGCGGCGGAATTCGCATCGGAAACGATATTTTGTACGGTCTTATTCTGTTTCCGCTTTCTGCCGACTATCCGGTTTTGCGCTACGACCAAGTTGTTCACGCCTGGGGCTTCGGCGTTTGCACGCTGATAATGTATCACCTTTTGGCAAATCTTCTTCCGCAAAACGACCTTCGCCGGTTTTCAATGGGACTGCTGGTCATCACCTCAGGAATGGGTTTTGGGGCGTTCAACGAAAATGTCGAATTTGTGTTGACTGTCCTGCTTCCGCAAACCGGTGTCGGCGGCTATGTCAATACCTCGCTTGATTTGTGTGCCAATTTTGCCGGTGCCGTTATTGCTTATCTGCTTGTCTATTTCAATTTTATTCGTATGGAGTCCCCTGAAAATTCTTTTTCCGAAATTTCCCTTCCTGAACAAGCGGTTGGTTTTTACTCACAAAAGCCGAAGCAGTATAACTGCGCTCAAGCCGTTGCGAAAACATTCAAGCGGGACGATTTAGCCGAATCGCTAAAATCCTGTGGCGGAGGAAATGCACCGGACGGTCTTTGCGGCGCACTATATGCCGCTATACTGCTTGCCGGCGAAGAACAAACCGAATCGGTCAAGGAGCAATTCCTCAAGGTAATCGGACATTTGCATTGCAAGGCAATCCGCAAAGAAGGAAAAACGTCTTGTGCCGACTGCGTCCGCCGCGCCGCCGAAATTGCGGAACAGTCCGGTTTTTGTTTGAGATGAAAAATGGTACAATACGTTTCGGTATGTACTTATAACGGTAAGATTGGAAACTTCATCATGGAGCAGTATCATGGAAAACTCAACATTAATTTCACGCCGTAATTTTTTTAGCACCGCAGCAATCACCGCCGGTGCAGCAACACTGGGAACCGAAGCGGTACGCGGAGAAACATCCGCCGAATCAACCCGTGCGCAAGACAGATTGCCGCGCGAAGTATGGGTTGCTGCCGTTTCGCAACAAGGATTGAGTGCGAATACGCCGCAGCAAATGGTGCAAAACATCATTGCCATCATGGAAAAAAACGTGTCCTTTCGTCCCGATGCGATTTGTCTGCCCGAAGTATTCATGACTACCCGCGTCAATCAAAAATTGTCTTTGTCGGAACGAGTAGACGTGTCCAGCGAATTACAGAAAGAGTTCATGACGTTTGCGAAAACGAATCAATGCTATGTGATTTGCCCGATGAATACACGGGAAGCGGGACGGATATACAATTCCGCCGTTGTCATTGACCGGCAAGGAAACCGCATCGGCGAATATCGGAAAATACACATTCCCGAAGAAGAAACAGCGATAAACATCGCTCCCGGACCTTTGAACCCGCCGGTATTCAAAACCGATTTCGGAATCATCGGTGTGCAAATTTGTTTCGACTGCAACTGGAGTGACGGCTGGGAAGCATTGCGGCGGCAAGGTGCCGAAATGATTTTCTGGCCCTCGGCTTACTCCGGCGGACAAGTTATCAACACAAGGGCTTGGCAAAACCAATGCGTCGTCGTTACAAGTACTTGGGAACAATCGAAAATATGCGATATTGTCGGAAACACCGTTGCGCAAACCGGCATTTGGGATAAAAATTTGGTTTGCACTTCCGTGAATCTCGAAAAGACCGTTATTCCCACTTGGCCCAACAATAGATATTTCGACCAAATTCGGGCGAAATACGGCAGGAAAATCAACATGGTCACATATCACGAGGAACAATGGACTGTCATAGAAAGCCGTTCCCCTGATGTGCGCGTCGATGATGTCTTGAATGAGTTCAATATCCGAACCCGTGAACAATGGCTCCGCGATGCCGAGGTTATAGGAAACCAGCACCGGATTTGAGCGGCGGCAAAACACCGCAAAACTTTTCCACACCTCTTATCTATCGTCAGCAAAAAATACGGTCAAATTTTTCCGTGAGCGATATTTTTTCCACTGGAACAAGTGTTTGTTCGCTTGTTATGCGAAGAACGGCTTCCGTGATTGTTTCGCGTGTCCATACTTGACCATTGGAGTTAAGACAGATTTTTGCCGGAACGGCAATCTTTGCCAACCCGCCAAGTGTGCGGCATTCTTTGGGAATTGTTGAAAACAACGGCGAGAACAAAAATAATCCCGCGAGAAAAAGTACAAAGCCGCCGATTGCTCCTGAAACCATGCCGGTCAAAAATGTCGTGACATTGACACCCAAACCAATCGTAACAAATAAACCAAAGAAAAATCCAATGAAAACGCAAATTCTGCCGCCGCACTCGAGATATACTTTTCCATAAAGAGAAGGAATACGACGCGAAAAATCTTTTATCATCTTTTTCCAAATTCGGCGGCGTTTGCGCAGCGGTATTAGTAATGGAGCGAGTTCCGTTTCCGGTGTCAGTTGCGAAATCTCGACTCCAAGTTCTTCCGCAAAAAAACGTTGGAGCGAAAGAAAGCCATCTTGAAACGCGTCAGCTGCCTCCGTTTTGCTGTGAGGGGACTTAGCGGTTTCCTGTTCAAGGTAAGCGATAAGTTTGTCAAGTGTATCGATATTTGGTGCCTCGTTTTCCCAAATCTCGACTTGGAACTCATCTTCAATCGCAATTATAAATTCCGCAATGTCAAGTCCCATAGCGTTGTAATGTGTTCATGCGGGTATAAAAAAGTTTCAATATTCCCAACCTTTTCGGAATTCCGGTTTCAGCGCGGTTTGCACTTCGGGACAATTCACGGCAATGAGTTTTTCGGCATTCCAATCAAAGGTCTTGTGTCCGGCACGATACGCTGTGTTGCCGAGAATTGCCGTCTCCGCCATCGGAGCAGAATACGCAAAGTTGACCGTTGCCGGTATGCCGCCCTTACAAGCATTGACCCACTCTTGATGAAATCCCGGCGATTCAGGAATGAAAGGAGCCGGATACTCAAAGTCGGAGAATTTATCCACCGGCAGCAAAATGTGTTGACCAAATCCGGCTAGCAACATTCCCTTCGTACCGATAAACAAATTGTTTGCGCTGACGTTCTGTCCTTCTTTGGTTTTGATACCTCTGGGAATTCCGAATTTATCATAACACTGCGGCGTTTTTGTATGCGACCAATATAATTTCAACGGCGGCTGTTTGCCCCGCGCCGGATAGTCGAAGACAACATGCATCTCTTTCGGTGTCCGTTCCGGGTCAATCTCGGGACCGCTTGCCGAAACCTTAATCGGATATTTCAAGTCGAGAGCCCAATACGGAATGTCGAGAATATGACACGCCCAGTTGCCGGTTTCGCCGGTGCCGAAATCCCACCAAAACCGCCAGTTATACGGCGCAAAAGTCGGTTCTTCTTTGCCGTTGAGAGCAGTCGAAACGGCATACTTCCAATCCCTCGGACAGGGACCTAGCCATAAGTCCCATTTTATAGTTTCCGGCGGGTCGATGAACGCCGTCGGCTTCTCCGGCATTCCGCGTTCACCGCCCATCCAGGAATGAACTTCGGTGACATCGCCGATAGCACCGGTCTTGATGAGTTCAACGATTCGATGCATGTTCTTGTGAGTGTGCCGCTGACAGCCGAGTTGCGTGGCAACTTTCATTTTCGCTGCGGTGTCGGCGATGTTGCGGATTTCCTGAACGGAATGGGCGAGCGGTTTTTCGCAATAGAGGTGCTTTCCGGCACGCAGAGCCCGCATGGCGGGATGATAATGAGTATGGTCGGGCGTGCTGACGGCAACGGCATCGATGGACTTTTCCATTTCGTCAAACATTTTTCGGAAGTCGTAGAATTTTTTCGCGCCGGGATTGTTTTCATAAGCCCTGCCGGCTTTGAGGTCATCAACATCGCAAAGAGCGACGAGGTTGACTTCGTCCTTCATTTTTCCGAGGTTGGAAAGTTGGTAATTTCCCTGATTGCCGAGTCCGACAAGGGCGACATTCAATTTTGCGTTGGGCGATTGTCCGCGAGTCAGAATACCGCTCGAAAGGAACAAAGCACCTGCACCGGCAACTGCGGTACATTTCAACATTTCACGACGATTCATTTGCTGCATATAACACCTATTGAAAAAGAAAGGAAAGGGAAGAAGGGTAAAACGATACTGTCTCTCATGATAGCGGTTTGTTTCTCTTTTGTCAAGGAGTTGGAGATTAATGCTTATTCCGTTACCTGCTTTATAATGTCCGCCGGCAGAAAATGCATCGCCGCTTTGTACGCAACATACGCCAGAATGATGAGAATCAGCAGCCCGATAATTTTCGATACAATTCCAACGACAAAATTATTGAGTTGCATGAAACGGAACCGCGTTGTCGGTTCTGAAGCACCCGCTTGACGGTATTCCCGATATTTTTCTGCGGCTGTCTTGCCGGCAACACCGGCGGACGAAGTGTCGTCCTGACTTTGTTGACCTTTCGGAGGCGGATAAAGCCAATCGAATTCAGAAGCGTTAGTCCAATGAACCTTATCAGGGGAAAGCAGCGTGGCGCGGCTGATTTTACCAGCATCCCGCAGAGCGATGATGTCTTTTTCGGTATAAGGACCAAATTTTTTTCCGTTTTGTTGAACGTGGTACTGCATAAAAAAACCTTCTGTGAAAAAGACAATAAGCAATTGTAATGATGGCACATTATAATGATACCACAAAACCCTAAATATTAGCAAGGGTAGTCCACAGTCCGACTGCAACCTACCTCCATTACTCCAGCAGATTACGCAGCCGTTTGTTTTTCTCTTCTTCCGTTTCCTGCCGCAACTGCTGCTGCTGCTTAATTATTGCCCGCAATAGTTCAACCGCCTCGTTGTAGTTCTCCATTGAAACCATCTTGTCACGGATGTTCTGCAACTTCGTTATCAGCGTGATAAATTTTTCAAGCACGTCCGCCTTTTGTTTTTGAGCGATTTCCCGAAGCGGCTGATTTCTGATATTCAAAGTTCCGTTCAGCGAATTGAGAACCTCATTGATTTCCGCAAAGTCCTTTACAACGGCATCCTGCATCGGCGCAATGATTCCGTCATCGAGACGTTTTTGTACCTCATCCGTAAATATCCGGTTGTTGACCATTTCGGCGCGAAGCGAGCGGAACGACTCCGTCAATGCCCGAATATCGTAGGACTCCTTCTGCGTGTCCCGCAAAGAACGGGAGATGTTATACGCACCGGCAGTCGCCTGTTCCGGCGGTATCGTTTGCAGAACGATTCTTTTCTTTTCTTCCAACTCCGTTTTTATTCTTTCGGATTCCTCCGCCGACAAAGTCCTGTTTTCATTGTCACTGTTCGAAGTTGAAGCCGGTTTCAATTCGTCCGCCTGTTTGACTTGCTCTTCCGTAGGTTCAAGGGCAATCTCATTGATAAGCGAAGCGGTCTTTTCAACTTCGCCGATGATAACCTCGAACCGCTGCCGAAAACCGATTTCACGGACTTCAAGCAGTCCCCGCAAGCGTTCCGGCGTGACGACTTCTACGTTCCACTGCTGCCCTCTGCTGATTCGCGGTTCCGTTTCTTTGCCGTCCTTTGTCGGCAAATTGTAAAGGTCTGCCGCCTCAAGATATAATGACAATTTATCATCTGGAGCAACCTGCAATTTTTCCAACAGAAATGATTCATTAAGCGAAAACAAGCCGGTATTTTCGGAAATGGATACATCAACCGTTCCATTCACATTTGTAACATCGGCTTTAACTTCGGCGGGCTGTTCGGGAGTTGTTTCGTCTTTCTTTGCTTCGTCTTTCTTTTCGGGTTTCTGAATAGTATAGCGGAACACCACGGAACCGAGACCGTAGTCGTCGGTTATTTCACCGAGTACCGGCAGAACCGCATTAGGCGTGACTGCGCTGCCGATGTTGTCAAGACGCGCCGTTATTGCCGGTAAATTGTCTTTCACGACATTGAAATCCAATCGCAACGGCTGCCGGTTGCGGAGTCGGTCAATGTCTTCCAAATGAAATTCCAGTGTCGTGTCTTCCCGCACGTTTTCGAGTTGATAACTGATTTTATCAAACGGAACACTTTCCGGCTGTATCGCAACGAGCGTTGTTTTATTAACAACGGTTTCGGTTTTCAACAGCGGTTTATTTGAATCCGCCGTCAGCGTAAAAGAACTTCCTTCCGGCAGCGGAGTACGCAAACCCGGTGTCAAGGTGCGGTTTTCCCGCTTCATATATTCGGGAGAAGTCAGCGTCAACTGATAATTACTCAACACCGGCGGCGGAACGACTTCGACCGTCAGATTGTCCAGCGTTGAATCCGCCCCACGAACTTGCAGCGTCAATGTTTCCAGCATTTCACTGAAAGTGTGCGAAAAGACCCGCCAATCCGTTCCACCAATATTGTCAACGTGAAATTGACTGATGAGCAGTATTCGGGAACCGCTTTCCGATGTGCCGACCCGCAAGCGGATGTTGTCCGGTACCAGCGGCATACTACAGCAGGCGCGAATTGTCAGCGTAAATGAATCGCCGCGACCGATTCTGACTCTGCCGTTCTCGAAACCGTCGGCGATAACCCAACTTCGGCGCGGATATTCCCGATTCGAAAGCAGAAAATTTCTCGAAAACCAGAGTTCGGCTGACTCCGCAAAGGAAGAACAAACACCGGCGGCGACTCCGATGATTAAGCCCGCAAAACCGCAGCGGAAAAACAAACGCCCCGACCGGAAAAATTTTCGATGATTGATTCTTTGCAATGAACCTGCCGCTTGCGCTTTTGTCCGGCTCATTAACGATTGATGAATGTCTTCGCCGGAACATTGAGCAGAAAGCGGTGCTTCGATGGAAGTAATCAGGGATTCGTTCAACTTCGGAACGAAATGTTCGAGAAGCATTGCCAACTGTTCCTGCCGAAATTTTGCGAATACTCGTGAAACGAAATGTTTCCAGATAAGAAAAGCGGAAAGCACCGCCAGCGCAAGAAGTATCACGACTCGGCTGTTGCGTGAAAATTCAAAAAACCGGTCGAGGGTATAATCCGCCGCTAAAATGAAAACGAGCCAAAACGCAAGGTCGGCAATCCCATTCGCCGCAGCCCGAAAGCGGAGTGTTCTTTCAACAGCACGAATAGAGCGAAGTAAAACCGGCGGCATAACAGGACTTTCGGCTAACTGTGTTGGAGCGTGTTTACGCTAATCTTGATACTTTTTGAAATTGTTATCGTCTGCTGTAAAACAGCGTAATTGTACCAAACACTTGCAGTCGAAACAATGGGGTGATGCGAAAATCAACAATCTCACAATCTCGGGTGTGTAAATTCGGCTGTGTAAAATTTTCCTCCGCCTATTGCAATTCACGAAAAA
>Ga0123353_10019608_pt1 | contig 10059 bp, 7 predicted proteins | sample TergutLab28metaG_3_FD_92763 | JGI IMG/M metagenome (GOLD analysis project Ga0123353, IMG submission 92763) | Labiotermes labralis P3 segment gut microbial communities from Petit-Saut dam, French Guiana - Lab288 P3 | ecosystem: Host-associated > Arthropoda: Insects > Digestive system > Gut ...
AAACGGCACGCTGGTATATCAGAACCAAAAGCTGATCTATTATAAAAACCGTATGTCGATGCTGAAATATTCGAATGAAACAAAACAGGGATTCGGGGCTGTGGAAAACTGGGAGACGCATATACCCGTGAATACAAATCAGCTCGTCGGGCACAAAGTGGTAACCGGTAAATTCATCAACTCCATCCTGTCCGGAAATGTGGATTTAATTGCGTACGGCTGGGAGGGGCTGAACCCGGTTATGCTCGCAAACGGCATCATGCTTTCGTCCTTTGAAAAGCGCGCGGTGGAGTTCCCGCTCGACGGCGCCCCGTATGAAAACAAACTGAAGGAGCTCATCGCGGCGTCTGAATTTAAAAAGAACGCCGCCGACGTGGCGGACGCCAGTTTCGAAAAATCGCTGACGAAGTAACTTTGATTTATGAATTTATTTAATATGCCCGGTATGCCGTTGACGGAGGAGCTGACGACTGTTCTGGCCGAAGGCATAGGCGTCAGAATAGAACGCATTGTAAGCGCGGGGCAGGTTTCAGGCTGGTATGATCAGGCGGAGGCGGAATTCGTCGCCCTTTTGGAGGGCAATGCCGTAATAGAGTTTGAAAACGGAGGGACGGCGGCTTTGGAAAAGGGCGATACGCTGATTATAAAACCCGGCGAACGCCACCGCGTGGCCTATACTTCGGCCAATCCGCCCTGCGTATGGCTATGTGTGTTTTACCGCTGAAATGGCATTTGGCAACTACAGGCTTATATGTTAGAATCAATTCCAACTATATTTTGAAAGTGACGATTATCGCAAGCCTGTGGTTTTTTCTGACTTAACGTTCATTTACGCGTTTCTGCCGCTGTGCCTTCTGGCATATTGGCTGTCGCGTTCGATCAAGGTAAAAAACTGTGTGCTGCTCGCCGCTTCGCTGCTTTTCTACGCGTTGTGCGAGCCCGTGTACATCATTATCATGCTCATAGCCGCCGGCTCGGCTTTCGGCTTTGCCTTCCTGATAGACAGGTTCAGGGGCGCAAGGGCGTCGCGGGTATTTTTGGCTGTATCCGTAGCCGTTAACATCAGCTTCCTGTTCGTATATAAATACGCGCCGCTGTTTGTCTCGACCGCGGTAGGGCTGTTCAGCCTTAAAATACCCATTCCCCGCATACATCTGCCCATCGGCATATCTTTTTATACGTTCCAGATACTCACGTATACGATCGACGTATACAGGGGCAAGTCTAAGCTGCAGCCGTCGCCGCTCAACTTTTTCCTGTATGTCACAATGTTCCCGCAGCTGCTGGCAGGCCCCATCGTCAGGTATGACGACATATCCGGGCAGCTCGAAAACCGTTATATAAATGCCGAACGCTTTGCCTCCGGCATCGTGCGTTTCACCTGCGGGCTGGGTAAAAAAATATTGTTTGCCGACTATGCCGGCGGTATAGCCGAAAGTTTGCTTGGCGTTACGCCTGTCGGGACCGCGTTTATCGGCGAGGAGGGGGCGCAGGGCGCGCTGCATGGCATCCGCGAAGGGCTCGGGGTGGCGGGCGGCGCGTTTGCCGCCGGCGCGGGCGCCGGGGGTATATCCACGCTGTGCGCTTGGCTTGGGCTGTTGTTTTTCGGGTTTCAGGTCTATTTTGATTTTTCCGGGTATTCGGATATGGCGATTGGGCTGGGCAGGATGTTCGGGTTTGAATATCTGGAAAATTTCAAGCATCCCTTCAGTTCCAAATCCATAACAGAATTTTGGCGCCGCTGGCATATTTCACTGGGCATGTTCTTCCGCGACTACGTCTATATACCGCTGGGCGGGAACCGCCGCTATCAGATAAGGAACATAGCCGTCGTGTGGATGCTGACCGGGCTCTGGCACGGCGCGGACTGGAATTTTGTTTTGTGGGGCTGTTATTTTGGAATAATATTAGTATTGGAAAAGTACCTGTCCAAAATGATCCGCTTAAAACTGCCCGCGCCTGTCGGCTGGGCGTGCACATTCACCGTAGTCACCGTCAGCTGGGCTATTTTCTACTTCACCGATCTCGCGACGGTTTGGGACATGCTGACGGCAATGTTTACGTACAGGCCCGAACGAAATTTCCAGATGACAGGCATTATAAATGAAAACCTGTTTTTTCTGGCGGTATGCCTGGCCGCGGCAATGCCGTGGGCGAAGCGCCTGTACACGCGGGCTATGTATTGGGGCGAAAGGAAAAACGGGCGGGCGGCCGCAGTCGTCGGATCATCGCTGTCGTTGATATATGCCGCGGCGATGCTGTTTATATGCAGCGCCGTCAGGGTTGGCTCTTCGTTCAGCCCTTTCCTGTATTTCCGGTTTTAAAAACTGCCCGGTAATGATAATATAAATATCAGGTGGTTTTATGTTGAGGATGGATTCCGCCGTTGAAAGGCGGATAAAAAATATCGGCAATACAAGCATATGCGCGGTTTTTACATGCTGCCTGTTTGTGATGGCGCTGCTTTTTTTCTTCGTGGAAAAACGTGAGTTCTCCGACATAGAAAACCGTGAACTTGCGGGGATCCCCGTTTTATGGAACGGCGAAACCGTCAACAATAGTTTTTATACGGACTTTGACAGGTTCTATTCCGACGCGTTTCCGTTCCGGGATCAGTTTTTGCTCGTAAACAGGGCCATTCAGACGGTGTATACGGCCCTGGCGGTTCCCGGGGATGACGATGATATCGTATTTATATCCACCAGTGTCGCCGATATGGGCAATAGCCCCAATATCGGCGGTATTGATATGGAACCCGGGGCCAGGCCCGCGACGCAAGGGGGCGGCGCGCCCGGCGGGTTTAACGGTACAGGCGGGACAGGCGGGCCAAACGGCCCAAACGGCCCAAACGATACAAACGGAACCGTCGGAAACGGCGGGGATATCAGCGGCGTCGCCGTCAGGCCCGGTGAAACGGGCGATACAGGCGCAGGCATAAACAACGGCGGTGCAACCGGAACCGGCGCGGACAGCCAGCCCGGGGGCGGCGCTTCACCCGGGGGCGTCAACGGCGGCCAGGGCGGCCAGGGCGGCCAGGGCGGAAACGGCGCCGATAACGGCGGCTGGGGCGGCAATCCAGGCGGGGCAAACCGGGGCGACGCCATCAACGCCGGATCGTTAAAATATGATAGCCCTGATACGGCGCGGGACTGGGAAACCGGCGTTAACGGCGATCGCGCAGGCGACGGCGCAAATGGCGGCGCGGGCGAAGCCGGCCCGGAAGACGGATACGCTGAAGGGCATGGCGATGAAAACGCGGGCGAAGGCGCTGACGGCGCGGGCGTTGACAATGAAGATGGGGCTGACGCCAATAGCGGCGGTAATGCTGCCGGCGGTAGTGCTGTCGGCGGCGAAAATGCCGGCGGCGATAATGCAGCCGGCGGCGAAAATACAGCCGGCGGCAATAATATTGCCGCAGGCGAAGGCGTGGATGGCACCGCTTCAGCCGACGCGCCCGGCGCAGGGGCGGCCGCGCAGGCCCAAACCAGGCGCAACGATGAATATGAAGCGAACGAATCGACAGGCGTATCTATTGTCGCGGGCCAGGCGTTTGAAATTTTCGTGTTCAGCGAAAGCCGCACCATCGCGTACGCTGAAACGATCGACGCCATCGCCGCCAAATGCGGGGTCCCCGCATACCTGCTGACGCCGCCGTCCGGTTCGGAGCTGTTCCTCCCCGAAAAATACAGGGGTTTTCAAAACGAACAAAAACCCGCGTTCAATTTATTGTCGGCCTCTCTTAAAAATGTGACCTATGTCGATATGTATGATACGTTCATGAACGCCAAGGATGATTATCTGTATTTCAAAACAGACCACCACTGGACTGCGGACGGGGCGTATCTGGCTTATGAAAGGTTTATCAGGGCCACGGGGGGCGCGCCTGTCGGCAGGAACCGTATGAAGGAGGGGCGCATCGACGATTTCCTCGGCAGCCTCTACAGGCAGATATATAAAGACAGGCACAGCGCGCTGCTGGAGCATGAACCGGATTATGTCCGGTATTATGAGCCCTTGTACGAAACCACTGTAACCAACTATGTAGACGCCGAAATGACCGAAGGCTGGCAGGGGGCCGTACTCGTACCCGACGGGGATTTGGGGACGAACCTATATAACGTCTTCTTCGGGGGCGATATGCGCCTGTTATATATGCGCAGCGCCATTTCCAACGGGCGTTCGATATTGGTTGTCCGGGATTCGTTCGGACACGCGTTCCTGCCGTTTCTAGCCAACAATTACGAGCATGTCTACGCGGTGGAGCCCAGATATTTTGATGAATTCCCGCTGGCGCAGTTTATTGCGGACAACGGCATTTCGGAGCTTCTGTTCTTAAACCATTCAATACTCGCCACAGGCAGATATTGGTACAACTGGATTCCCGAACTGGAAAAACTAAAATAAAATCAAGGGCCCGTGATTTAAATATTTTCAAATTTGAAAGGATGTGGCTATAGCATGGATAAGGCGTTGGCTGGTGTGACAAAGTTTTTAAAGGGGCATGGGATGTATCCGGGCGACCTCGACCTGGAGCGGATGTGCGTAGATTTTGAAGATGAAATGCTGAAAGGGCTCTCGTCATATAAAAGCGACAGTTCGCTGTTGATGCTCCCTACCTTCATTAAAATCGGCAGTGAAATCCCCCGGGAAAAACCGGTTATCGTCATCGACGCCGGGGGGACAAACTTAAGGACCGCAGTCATACGTTTCGATAAGGATTTTAACTGCGTCGTCAGCGAGTTTAAGAACTATCCGATGCCGGGCGCAAACGGGGAGGTTTCCAAAAAGGTATTTTTTGACACTATTTATGAATATCTGGAGCCGATCCTCAATAAAAGTTCTCAAATCGGCTTCTGTTTTTCATACGCGGTGACGATCATGCCCAACCGCGACGGCAGGGTTATCGAACTCAGTAAGGAAGTGCATGTGGAAGGGCTTGTCGGCGAGCCCGTTAACGAAAACCTGCTCAATGTGATCAAAGAACGCAGGAAGACGTCCAACCATACGATCGTGCAGCTTAACGACACCGTCGCCACCCTGCTGGGCGGCATGGCGGCGTACCCCAACAGAAAATTTGGCGGCTATATAGGCTTTATCCTGGGGACGGGGACCAATACGTGCTATAGCGAGGATTGTGCCAATATAAAGAAACTGTCGGAGGTCGAATTGACTACGATGCAGGCCGCGGCATATGCCCCCGGAAATTCTATGCTTGTAAATATTGAATCCGGTAGTTTCAACAAGGCGCCTTTTGGGGATATAGATGAAACACTGGATAAAAAAATGAAGGATCCCGGCCGTTACCGGTTTGAAAAAGCGATGTCGGGCGGTTATCAGGGAATACTGATGACCGATATTTTACGTAACGCGGCTGCCGAAAAGTTATTTTCACCGGAGGCCAACGAAAGATTTTTTGTATTGAAGACGCTGGAATCGAAGGATTTGGACGATTTCCTCTATCACCCCTACGGCGACAACGTACTCTCAGTGTGCGCCGGGACGGCGGGTTCCGCCGGCGGCGCGGGCGATGTTGCCGAAGAGGACGCGAGGAAACTGTACTTCCTGATTGACGCCCTGTTTGAACGCGCCGCGATTTTTGTAACCGCGAACGTGACGTCTATACTCCGCAAATCTTCGATGGGTAAAAATCCGAATTTACCGGTTTGCGTGACGGCGGACGGCTCGACATTTTATAAATCCAAACTGTTTCGCGCAAAACTCGACTACCACATCCGCGAATTTACAAATAAAAAGAACGGATTGTACTGTGATTTTGTAAAAGCGGAAAACGGGGTGCTGACGGGAACGGCAATAGCGGCGCTGCAAAATTCATAGGGCGGCACCGCCGGTACGACGCATATACTATCCCGCATAGAGAGAGGGGCTGGTTATAATGCCGGAAGTTATTCTTGGGCTGGACATTGGCTCGCGGAATATCAAAGCCGCGCTTGTAAAACAGGGTAAGAAGCCTCAAATTATCGGCGCCACGGTTATCAGGACACCGGACGGCAGCGTATCCGACGGCGCGATAAAATTTATGGACGCAATAACGGACAGCGTAAGGGAGTATATCGGCAATTCCGGCGCAAAGCCATCCGGGCTGGCCATAAGCATAAATTCACCTGAAATCATCACGCGCAGCCTTACATTACCGGTATTGACGCCGGCGGAAATCCCGCCTGCCGTTAAATTCGAAATTTTTAAGTTCTTCCCTTCAATCAAGGAATCTCACGAAATAACGCAAACCGTCCTCTCCTATGGCGAATCGTCTGTGTCGGCGCTGGCCGCCATATGCCCGCAGGAAATGATCAGGGCGTATCAGGAACTGGCCGCGCGGCTTGGCTTGCGGTTAAAACGCGTGGGGATACGCGCGGACGCCCAGGCTAAGGCCGTCGCTTATTTTTGCGGCGCAAACGACGGCCCGGGCACAGTGTCGGGCAGTTCGCACGGCGGAAGCCCGGGCGCGGGCGCGGACGAAAAAAAAGCCTTTGCAAGCGACGATGAAGCCGCCGCAGGCGGCGTAAATACCGGCTTGTTGGTTGATATCGGGTACCGCAATTCCCTCGTGAGCGTCATAGACAGGGGCAAGCTTGTCTTGTCGAGATATACGATGAGCGGCGCCGTGGCATATGACAATATGCTGGCTGAAAAAGCGGGGGTTACCAGGGACGATATAGAAAACGCGCGGCTCGGCGGGGACTTTTCCACAATAAAAATCGATCGGGACGATGCGGAAAATATCCTAAACCTGAGTTTTATGGATATCTCCGATCAGCTCCGCCAGATTTTAGAAATTTATTCGGGAGATCCGTCCAACGAAAAACCATCCTATATCGCCGTCACGGGCGAAGGCGGTATGATACCGGATATTGAACGGTATCTGGGCGGGCCGCATGGCCTCCGGCAACGCGCCTTGACTTCCGCGGGCGGCAAGACAGGCTACGATTCGCTCCAACTGAACCCCAAATTATTATTGGCGGCAGCCGGCTCCGCGCTGGGCGGAAGCGGGGCTGCCGAATATGAGTTGAATTTTGCGCCCGGGCCCGTTGGCGCGGGCGAACGCAAGGGCGCGGGCTCGAGGCGCCTGGCCGTAGCCGTAACCGCGGCGTTGTTGATCGCCGTCTCGTCCATAGCGGCTGGCCTGTATTTTATCGCCGACCGCAACCGGTCAAACGCTGAAATCACCGATATATATAATGAAATCAATCAGGATTTACAAGCCGCCGTGCAAAACGCAAAGATTGACGCCGCGCAGTCGCAGCTTTCAACCCTTGCGTCCGTACTGGGCGCCATAGACGCCAACAGCGCCAAAGCTTCGGGCCTTTTAGAAGATATAACCGCGCAATTGCCCGAAGGCCTTTTTATCACTGGTTTTAATATGCCTGACGCGTATAACCTGATAATGAACGGCAGGTCGAGGGATTATGAAGGCGTTTCAGATTTTGCGCTGCTGCTGAGGCGGACGGGTAGTTTTGACAGCGTGCGCATAAATTCCATTACCGCCAATCAAACGGCGTCAGATTTAATATCTGACTATGGTTTTTCGATGACGATAATAGTAAAGGGAAATTGAGATAACCAGTAAAGGGCTTGGGATATGTTCAGGAAAAACACCGGGGGCTCCGGAAAAACCATACCGGCGATGGAATTTATTATAGCGGCCGCCGTGCTGCTTCTGCTGGAAGCTTTTTTATTTTTTAACTTCTTTGTCGGGCCGGGGATGTCCGGGGCTAATGCCGCAAGAGATGAATTGTATGCGCGCAGGGCCGCGCTGCAGCGCTACCGGGCGGATAAACTTGATACCGCGGGGCTTGCAAACCAATTGGCCGATTTGGAAAAACGCATAGGCGAAGCGGAAGAAAAACTTCCGCAGGCCCTTCACAATGAGGACATTTCCATTATGATTGGCCATTTTTCCGCGGTTAACAATATAACGATTGATTCCATTTCATTTCAGGAGCGGCAGCTTGTGTCGCCTTCGGAATATCTATTGCCCGGCGGCATAACCGGAGGGTTGGCGGGCGGCGCGGCTGCGCCTGTTTACGCGCAGGGCGCCGACGCTTACGGGGTGAATCCGGCAAGTGCCGGGGTGAATCCGGCCAATACCGGGGTGAATCCGTCTAATGCAGGGGTGAATCCGGCCAATGCCGGGTTGAGGCAATCCGCGCTCTATGACGAGGCGCCGCAGGCTGGCAGGGGGCTCAGCCTTCAGGGGGTACAGGTCAGTTTCAGTTCGGAATTTCATACCGTGGGGCCATTCCTTAAATCATTTGAGGACAGCGGGCGGAAGATACGCGTTAAAAACGTATCGATCACCAGGGTTCAGGAAGGCGAATTGAAAGGCGTCATAAATCTCGAATACGCCTCGCTTTCCGCCAACGCCGAGCAAAACTTCCCGGGCATGAACGAAGCGCCGCAGCTGGACGCCGGCCGGTTGAAGGACAGCCTCTTCAATAAATACAGCGGGTTCATTGAAGATAACGTGGACCCGACAATACTGCTGTTGTCAGAAGACGACGATTTCGATCCTGATTTCTATATATTACTCAAGGCTTCGACCAGCAATGAGACTAAAGTCAGTTATGGCATTTACCCCCGCGTTGAGACGGAGCTGCGTTCAAACGTGAACAATGCCGTCCGCGCGAAGCTTACAATCAGCGGCGATGAGGAGCAGTTTGAATATGTATACTCGCTGGCCTCATACCAAAAGAGCGAAAGAAGGACGCTCACCGCCGCCGATGGGAAACTCAGGCTGAAAGTATTGTCATGCCAGAGGATCGGCGATAACGACAATGTAGCGATACTGCTGGACGTCGACAATGAAACCGATCTGCCGTTTGAAATAATTGTCGTCAACGACGACGTACTTTCGCCCCGGTTCCATCTGGGTATAACAAAAGGGAATGTCAATGTTGCCGTCAAATAGGAACGCCCGCCCCAGGCAAAACGAAGCGGGGTTCACCGTAATTGAGATGCTGATCTCATTTACGATCCTGGCCATAGTTTCGGGTTCTCTTTTTCAAATGTTTTTTGTCGCGACGAAGAATAACGAAAGGGCTGTCGTCATGGATACGGCAAACGGCCTGGCAATTACGGCCGTCGAATTATTCAAGGCGGACGCCGGCCTCGACGGCGCGGATATGTTTTTTATACCTCCCGGCGCCGTCATTGGAAATACCTGGCGCAGCGTTTCCGGGGACAGGTATGTGAAGTATTATGACAGCGGCTGGCGGGAGCTGGAAATACTGCTGCCGGCGCAGGGCATAGAAGCGGAGCCGCCCCCCGGCGCTTATTATTTACTGGAAGCCGAAATGGGCGACCGCCCCGGCGGTTATTCTGAGTTGAATTACGTGGCGTCGTCGCTTTCACTGGCCCTTGACGCGGAACAGGAATACCGCCTTGTAATCAATGAAAACGCCGGTGAGATAGAGGCTATTTTTAACGGGATACCGCAGGCGGTAGACAAATCCAGGATTGGACGGATTATTTCGGTTAACGTCGAATTTACCGAAAAAGGGGCGCTGCCAAAGCATATCGCCATACTGAACAGGACGAGTTTAACCGTCAATGTCAATATTTTCGGAATCCCCGGGATTGACGGATTGGAGACAGGTTTTGCCGCGGGCGGAGGAACTGCCGGCGGCGCAGGCGCGGGGGACGAAAACGCCGTGGGCGGATTGAGCGGTGAAGCCTCCGGAAACGGCAGGGCCGAAGCGGCCCGAAGCAGATATATAGAGGCGTCGCCCGTCACAGGCCCGATCAGCGTCATGTATCTGAGCGAACAGGCAAAATCCGCCGACAGCGTTATGCGCGCGATCAGGGTGTCAGTGTACGATATCTCCAGGGGCGCGCTCAATCAATACGGCGAAGCGGAAACGCAAAACGGGGCCTACCCGCCTGGCGGATTATACCCGTCGCACGGATCATCCCCGCCGGGCGGCTCATCCCCGTCGGGTGGATCATCCCCGCCGGGCGGCTCATCCCCGTCGGGTGGATCATCCCCGCCGCGCGGATTGGAACTCTCTGTCATCGAAGCGTATAAATATATGCCCGGATAAC